>Ga0181612_113905_pt1 | contig 13028 bp, 10 predicted proteins | sample HoacroProtozoa21_FD_119630 | JGI IMG/M metagenome (GOLD analysis project Ga0181612, IMG submission 119630) | Hoatzin crop microbial communities from Cojedes, Venezuel. Combined Assembly of Gp0051906, Gp0051904, Gp0051908
AAATGAGTATACAGCTTTATTCTGCAAATTCCTGTCAGAAATTTCCTCTTCTTTTAACCATAACAGAAGGCAGAAAGATTCAAAACATATTAAATAAAGGCCCCACATTCTTTCAGCCCAATTCTAATATGAAAATAAACACAAGTGCCCCACACTTCCTTACACACTTCTTATATAGGTGCACCCATTTCTTATGGGACATGCAGGTAGCAGAATGAAAGCACTGCTGCAAGCAGGAAATTAAAGTAGGAAACAAAAGTGAAAACTTGATTCATTCATCGCCTTCAATGGTCAGATATGCTAGGAACTCAAACCAAATTGGGTAAATGTTAAAAAAAGTGCTTTAACTAGCAAGGGAGAAGAGATTCTCTTCCTAGTAACACAGAGGACGAGCATCTGAGCCACACACATGGAAGGAAATAAACAGAAGCCTGTGTTTTCCCTATCCAACCCCCTTTTTTAACAAACAAAATTAACTTTATGGAAGAATTCTCTGAAAACTGATCATTTGAATTCTAATTGTATCTTTTTTCACCTTAATGTCTCCATTAACAACCAAGTAATACCCCTTATATCTCTCCAGTGCTTCTGCAAATATGGATATCTAGAAATTTTAAGTATGCAACTCCAAGAAAATACAGAACTGTATCAGGTTGAAGGAGGTTGATTATACCTCTCAACTGTAGGACAGTTACGATGACAGGCAACTATACCATAACCCTTTGGTTTAGTACCATATTCTAAAACTAAACTAGAAAAGCTAATGAAACATGGGTTGCAACTCCACAGGTATTTTGCATTCAGCAACATCTAAGTATGGAGCTAAAGAGAAAAAAATACAGAAATTGAGACATGTCAGAAATTTTCATTGAAAATGCTGTCAGTTTATTTACAGTTTGTTTCCACTCTACTTTTTCTAAAATTACCCATCAAACTGCCCTCTCTAACTCTCTGCTTACACTGATTTTGGCTAGGAGGTCAGGAGGGGCACCTGCTTAAGGAGCCACCCCTCTGCAGCCACTCCGTAATGCTGGGAGAAGTGGCAACACATTTGCATAAATTTTGCAATTATGGAATACTGTTACTGATCATTCCAAAGGCCAGAACAAGACAGAGCAGACCCGGTGAAGCCACATTTGTTTACAAGAGTGGAACACAACCAGCGTAAGCATATCAGTCTGACACAACTAAAACTCCCACTGGAGTTACTGGGAATTTTTTGTTCTAAATGAGTAAAAGACCAATCCCAGAGGACCCATGAGAGTCAGGACAGGCCTCTAGGCGATACGGAAATGGTTCTAAATCACTGTTGGCTGCAACAAGAAAAAGCATCAGAGAAAGCTCAGCTGGACCAAGTACTTTCCAGCCCTGCATTTAACTCAGAAGATGGAAGAATTGAGATGAGTAAGGATGGGAGGGAGAAGAACTGTGGAAAGTCACAGGTACATTCAGTGGATGTGAACCCTGGGCACATCTGTTGACTCATGAACACCACAGGATATGCATTCAGAGCTTCTCCTCACTCAAAAGGCTTCTGGTGGCTACCCACAGCCAGCTGGCTGGTCAAGGGTACATGTTCTTTTAAAACCCCTTTTATAACCTCTACTCGAGAATTTCTAAGTGTATTTCTTGTGAAACTTGTTCATACTGGCTTCAGACCCAAAGTGTACAGTCTTAAAATGCTTCCTCTGCACTTCCAAATAGTTCTACACTTAACAAATCTTTTTAGTATACTCGTACGTTACAGAAAAAACCCCACTAATTTCTACAAAAAAATTAACCCCATAAAATTCTTTCATAACTTAGTACCTGAGCAACAAAAATCCAGATATCTAACACCAATATTGATCCAGCCTGTTTACATATCACACATCTAACACTGTCTATGAAATTCACCTTCATTCTGCAACATGTTGTCTCAATCTCATCCACTATCTTTACAACAAGATTAACTGATGTATTTTTCACATTTCACATTAGGCACCCAGATTACTGCAATGAAGGAACTTGCGTAGTCCTGACACATATAAAAATACTCTTCATACAGAGCTGTATCTATATGTACACATACACAAAGGTACAGCAAGGTATCATAAAACTTACCATCACTTGCAGAAAGTGAGTCATTTGCACAGACCAGTGCCAAAGTAAACAGCAGATGCCAAAGATCCATACCTCTAATTCTGTAACAACAAAAGACAATAAGAGAGTTTCTTTACAAACTAATATTAGTAACTAACACGACATGACATTTAAACTATTATCTAGTTTTATTGAGTTTCTGATTGGATTTAAACCAGAAGTGTAGTCAGTTTACAGTTTATCACCTCATAAAATAAAGTCATACATCGTCTTGCAGTCTAGGATAGAGAGTAAATACTATTTTTACAAGAGAATTAGCTTATGGGTTTCTAGCTCATTTAATACAGAGGGGGGGAAAAAATCATGTATTGCAGTCTCTAGCCTGCTTCCAGCGAGTAGCCACACTCCTCCCATTGCAGCCCTTGGGGAACGGATCCTAGTGACTAGCCTAGGTTAAACGTGAAAGTAGGAAGAGAACTGTACCCCTTTTCAGTGAACAAAGAGATGATCCCCTTTCCGGCTCATGCTCCCCTGAAGCTGTACACATCTTTGCATGCCATGTATAACCCTTCCCAGGTCTAGGACTACGTGCAGTGAAGCCGAGAGAAGTGATGCAGCTTAATAAGCCAGCTCCCACACCAGAAAGCCAAATGGCTGATAGCAGAGAAACGCCAGCTTAGTGCCTACAGACACTGCCCATGGCAGGCAGTATGCCAGGAGTGGAGGGCGCAGCTGTAGCTGTGTGGCTGCAAGAATGGGAGTAATCTGGGCTAATTCTCCAGTTCCTTCCCCACCAGCGCCCTGCACAACCCTGAGCACCTGCCTCAGGGGCCCTGCTCTGCTGCACTGCTCTTTGTGGGCTGTCTCATGCTGGAAACATCTACCTGCATCATTTCTGAGAAGGCACCTTCTGATGGACCCTAGCACATCCACACAAGCCTTTACAACCCCCAACCATACAAACCTTTACAACCTTCCCAAAACGCATGCTCTTCCTCCTCCCTAATTCACCTGTGCCACACACACACAGCCTACAATCCCACCACACGATCCCATTTGAGGGACACTAATTTCCTCCTGCCATTATCACCAGCATCTGGTAACAACGAAGAAGGAGAGAAGCTGGGACATGCTGGACTTGCGGGCATTGCAGCCTTCTGCACAAAACTGTACCAGGCCCTCAAAAGCTGATGAGGTCTCCACACGTAGTAGGGGCAAAACATACATACCATGGATTACTACCTGGCCATTTACAACCATGCCAGTGGAGCAGAGATTGCTGGAGACCTTAAAAACCTTAGAAACCAAAGCTAGGACACCAAAATGAACACAAACCCTGAAACAACAGTGAGGCAGCAGTTTCTTGTTCTGTGGCACAAAACTGCTAAGATACACTGATACTCCAGCGCAGTGAGGCTGCAGAGAGAGAGAGAGAGAGAAGTAATAGCTCCACTTTCACATTTGACCATAAATTCATATGACAAACCTTGATTCTACACTGGAGTGTTTTCAATTAGACATTTTCTTTCTTCCTCTAACAGGAGATTAAATCACAATTGTCTAAACAACCAAGCCCACTAATGAGTAACAATCTCTAAGTGGGTGTTACTGATTAAGAACCGATGTTGTCAACTCTGGGTTTCAAAAACTAGTCCATCTCCTTGTAGAGTTAGCAAAGTTTGAATTTTGTCAGAAACTTTAAAACACAAGCACGCTGAGTATGTAAAACTATGGTAACACTAAATTTAAAAGATAATTCCGTCCTTAATTTTCTTACCCCAAGAGAACAGATTGAATCCTGCTACAGAAAAAAAAGAAACTATTACCAACTCCAGATTTCTCATTCATGCTGTTTAGTACAAAATTTGAAAATCAGACAGTATTTCTCACATCCTCATTAACACAACTGCTCCACAATTCTCGAGTTTCAGGCTCAGTACAGGAGGCATTTATTCCAACCGCTCTAGGCTAGCAGAGTCTAACCCAGTCCTGCAAAGAAAGGCAAGCCCGGAGATGCCCGGCGCTGCAGCCACAGCACGGTGGGGATGCTCAGCTGCATTGCCCGCCTGCCCTGCATGGAGAAGAGAGCTGGGGCAGCTCTGGGGACCTGCCAGGCGCTGGGCAGGGCTTTCCCCTGGCCAGGCAGACACGGCTCTCTCCAAAGGTGACCCTCCTGTGCTCAAGCAGACAGGGAGGAAGGAGGGGGTACGGTGAGTCTGGAGGCACCTTAGTGACGATCTGGGGTGGTGTGAGAGTGATGCAGCCATGGGAGCAGGACCAGGAGCAGCAAAGGCTGCAGCTGCTGGAGTGCACAGTGCTGGGAAAAAGTTCATAAAGCAATCACAGGCCAGCAATCCTCCTACTCTCCGAGAGGAGCTACACTGGCACAGCACGAGCTTCATCCGAGATCAGCTACGTTTTCAGCTAGCGCAATTGTTCCCCTGCTCCATCTGTATTCTTGTTTAAAGGATTCTTATTGTCTCTTATTAATAAATCTTCTACAGAAATGCTTCTCTGTATTTGCCAGTTCCTTTCCTTTTACACTCTTACTCCACCGAACAGTTTCCCCTCCCCTTCAATCCCTCCACTTTCTCCCTAAAGTTTTGTTTTCTCTTTCACAGGCCTGAACACAATGTCACTTTTTATTTATAACCGCCCCAATCTCTTCCTGTTGCAACACCCAGACATCCCATACTGCCTCCATATTCACAGTTCCCTGTTCTTGTGCGTCTACCAGCCTCTGCTGATCTTCCTACTACTCTTCTCCAAACTTTCCTACTCTTTTTCTGACTAACAACAGCCACAAGCAAAGCTCAGACCCTCACAGGAGTTCTCCTGTGAAAACAAATGTCATTAACGGAGTCCATCATTCAGAGTACATATGTGGACATCATTTTGTTTTTCATAACCACACTGAAGAACTCCGTGGTGGGACCAGCACCAGTCTCCACATGCAGCCACCACAGCATGGCTATCCCCTCCATCCCTGCGCTGTGACCAGCAGCCATCACAGCTTCCTCCCAGGAAGAGTGGTTTGACAGTCAGAGCAACAACCAAGGAGCATGGAAATACATCCCACAGGTCAACAATCACACTGAACTTCAATAAGGCCTTGCTGCTGCAGATAAAAGCAATCCCATTCCAGTACTGCTCTTGAGCTGACAGACTTGTTCACATACCTGCACGCAGTGAACTCCATCAGGAAACTGTTCCAGTTAAAATTAATCTGTAAACATTTATTGTACCAAATCTGTTTGCTCACTGGGTTTATCTGGACTCCACAAAGATGCAGCCTGGGAGCAGAGCAGGGGCATCCTGGGCATGGAAGTGAGCAGCCAGAGTGGATGGGAGGACACAGCCACCCCTTTAGCAGCAGCTACCACTTGTTTAAGAGCGATTCTATAATTACTGGGCAAGTTCCTGCTGAGCCACAGACCTTGACTAAAACTGTCTGAAACAGGGCACAGAATTAATTTGCGTTCCTAAATCCTTAAGGCGATCAAAATCACTGTTCAGTCTCTTAGTTTTTGCTAGTAAATATATGCTTCTTCTGTGGATTCTCACAAATGCCTCTGCCTTGACAAGGCAAAGCAACTGAGTGTCTCTGCTCTGCCTAAATCCACATGGGATCCTCCACTGACTTATCTGTCCAGACAAACTGCATGCAGGAGAAAAATCCAACAGGTGTACTCAGAACATGCCCAGTATGGACCGGACTGAACTCAAAAATGGCAACTGCTCTCATTCAAAAATACAAAAAATATGGTTCTGCCATGCTTCACCCTTTGTACAACAGCCTCTGGAAAGGACAAGTTGTGCTACCCTCCTCGGAGCTCAAACCCAGAGCCCTTGGGACAGGGCTCACATTCAAGGTCTGTCCCAGGCAAAAGGAGCTCTGCAAGGGGTGTGAGGCATCAGGGTCTACATGACGTCTCTGCCTCCAGCACATATACCAAAAGCTTACTGGGTTGCAGGTATGACCACCACTTCTAGAAGTACTGGAGGCCAAGGGAGAGCTACACCACCATGGCTCTGGTCTCGTGCAAGACAATCTGTTGCAAAGCAAGAGCTGCCCCATCATGATACCATTTTTGGTGGTACAGAATAAAATATCTGAGAGAAGAGTCCTCTGAAGTGTCATCTGCCCCACCATCAGACAACTACTGCCTTGCAGAAAGTTCTCACCAATCTGTCTTGTAACCACCCGCTGCTGTTCCTCTAACACACTCTTGCAAGCTCACTGCCAGAAAGAACAGTATCGTTCAGAGGCTGCAGTGTTAACCTAGCAGGAGACAGCTTCTCTGTCGGCTTTAGGACAAAGCTGACCTTTTACAATCTAGTAATATTTACCTCCGAACACCTACCCTTGTACGCGTATGAAAGACAAACCCCACTAATAAAGTCCCTGTTATTTAACAGAAAAAAAAAAATCAGTGTCTGTAATACACACTATTCTAAGGAATAACACTCTATATCTTACCCAGCTCCAGAAGTTTGTAAGAATGAAGAGAGCTAAAACCCGAACTAAAAAATTACAGCAGCTAACTGTCCTCCAGCCAGCTGAAACTTGACCACAGGAACATTTGGCTAGAGGTCAGCTCAGGCTAATTGCTTCAGTACAGAAAGGGAGCCAGGAGTTATAAAAACGCTAAAAAAAATTTTTGGCCCTTTTCTATAGTGATGTTGGAGTAAGGTCAATCACAAGTGAATTTAAACATGACATCTCTCCAGTGGGACATGAACATAGTCCGCATAAACAGGCAAAACTGGGCTAAGAAAATCCCTGAGAAAATAAATAGTTTAGTCACAGCATACTGAGTGGTTTGCATCTACTCTGGTCAGGTAACAATGTCAACACTCAGAGTAAACCATAAGTCTTGCTTCTAAATAAAACCGCTGTTTGGAATGAGATCTTTACATTTAGATAGCTCCTGAACCTGAAAAGACCTGAAGGAAGGAGGACATTATGCTAAACTGCGCCTATGAAGGGACTTCTGCTTTTGCCATCTCCATTAACTCACTGTACTCCACATCTGAGACAGTTTTTTCCCCTGTAACCTCCTCCAGTTTAGCACTGCTTGCCAAAGCTGCACATGTGCAGCCAGTCCAGAACCAAAGGTTGCCTCTCTGCTGCAAATCGAACCACAATGTTACAGAGAAAGGGAATAATCCAACGAGCTTTTCTGTACGCTGCTACGTTTCATCATTCCATCAGGTCACAAGCAGGCAAGGACACAAGGGCGTGCAATGCAGATGCATACCCACCAACACATCCACCACCAAGTAAGAACAAGAGCTGAGAAGGAAACCTAACTCCAGGCTCTCCAGCTCTGTCCTGAACCTTGTTTATGCAACTACCAAATACATACGTACATACCCTTGCAGAAATTTTCTGGGTGAAAGACCTTTATTTTTCACAGTGCGGATATTCCTTACAAGCTATCTCACGGCAAGATTAGTGACACAAAGAGGAAATCTTCTTTCTGTACTTGCGTAAAAACATTCACACCCGTTTGGCCTATTCTACATAGCTGAAATCACTTTGCCTGCTTACCCTCATTCCCAACAGGACAGAGTCATTCTGCAGATGAAATGAGTTACAGCCCTTCCAATCAACACAATCTAAAAACTGCCAGGGACCTAAAGGCTTCTTCCCTTGCTTGCTGATATTACAGCTTGATTGAGTCATCAGCAGCACTTGGATGAACGCCTGTTTTTCTAGAACCCTTGTCAGGGCTATATACGCAGCCGTGTTAAGAAACAGAAATAACAAATTGTTACAGTTGATATGAATAGCACACCATTCACCTAGTGCGTGTGGTTATCTGGTATATGAAAAGAGCAAGGAATAAAACACAAAACTCATAAAGCACACATTTCAGAAAAAAGCCCCCAAAACCTAACAACAAAAGACAGCGCCACTGGAAAAGAATGAAGGACTCTGGTATAAAGCTTCATTTATTATGCATGGTTTGATGCAAATGTGAGGATTATTAAAATGTGCATCATTACGACAAATTAAAACTATGGAACAGAGGCAATTTTATTAATTAGAGCTTTACATAAGCTAAATAATTTATAATAGTTTTAAGTTTTAAAATTGAAAATTGAATTTATGTAAATAATTGCTCACTTTGGATTTAAGAATTTTTTTCCTGAGAAAAACTGCTAAATTTGAAATAGAGATTATAAAAAAGCCTAATTTTAACACCAAGTTTACTTGTATCTCCACTGTGATAAGACACCTTCAATACTTTTACCAGAGCTGATTTCTTTTTCCCATGGATAGATATGTCAGCTAATTACTCTGATTTAAAACACATTTAAACTGGTAACAGGCCAAATGGTTATCAGCTCTTGGATGTGTTTAAGGAGCCCTTCAGTGAAAGCAGAGTTTGGATCTTGCTCTGGGCTTGTACTTAAAGCTGTTCTAGGTTAATCCAGCTCTAAAGTCATACTCCAAGAACTGGGCTAGGAAGTCCAAGGATGGCTGTGGCACATGGTGTATAAATTCTTTATTTACAATAAAATCTGTTATGTTTTGACAGCAGTAACCCAATGGATTATGTACACAGAGGGAGGATCTGAGCTATAAGACTAGTGGATCATCTCCATAACAATTGCTAAAAGAGAACTGAAGGTACAGTCTTAAGTTTCTGTCCACTGCATAGCTAGAAAATTTTGAACTTGGAAAAGACTTAATTTTTTTGTTTGCCTTTCAGCCCCCAAAACACATAAAAGCAGCAAAATAGATGCATTTCAGCTGAAAGAAACTGCAACATTTAGCTGCTATCGTGTAGATCTGAACTGCTGAGCAGATACTCAGCTTTACACGTACTTGTATCATTAAGGAAGAGGATCCAGGTCTGTTTATGAGAGGGGTAATTCTATCAGGCTATAAACACTTTTCTCAGCTACAGTGGTAGTTTTTCCTATGCTTTTTCTTCTGTTTTTTTAATTATTATTAATACTTAGGTAAGACATCCAAAAGACAGAATTCAGCTCTTTGCTTTGTTATTTGTACAATCAATTGCAAAGAAAAGTGAGAGAAATTCTCTATATGAGCAAAAAGTATATTCCAGTTTGTTTGAAGAAGTATAATGCATCAATTTAACGTAAAATATCATTACAAGAAAGGAAAAAACAAATTCTAAATCTGTATCTAGAACCAACCCCTTAGCAATATGTACTAAAAATGTGGTTTTACTCAAAGAAAAACATGTCACCAAGACAATTATTCATATTTTACATAAAGCAATTAAATGAAATTTCCAGCGCTGCAAAACATTTCTGTGCCAGTGAAAACAAACAAACAAACAAAACTCTTCAGTGTCTTGCTAGCACTAAAGTTTAAATCCCATCAGGACTCAGCAGTGTGGCCCCAATCCAGCAAAGCAGTTAAAGACATCTGATTTTAAGCAGGCAAGGTTATATATTTAACATTAGCACATGGATAAGTAATTCCCCTAGCACAGCCAGAGTGCTTACCACCTTGCAGAAGTTACGAAGAAATGATGAAGCACAGGACTCGTGGTGGAAAGCAACCTATGTGACATTACCAGGAGTTTAGGCTGGAACATGAGGAAAACCAAACAGGACTATTCACATGCACAATATTAAATAACCTTCTTATCTGTGCAGCTGGATCGCCACTGCACAGCAGGCCAGTTCGGCTGTTCCAGTTGGTATTTGCTTTGCAAGCCTCCTCCTGTGTGCAAGTATCTGCATATCACTTGAATTAAAAAGCTTACTACCTAGCACTTGGGCAAATATAGTCAGTTAGGTTTCAGCACACATTATAAATAAATCTTCACCTCATCTCTTGTAGCTCTTCTGTGACATGAAAACCCTACTCCTCCTGATTTCCTGAAATTGCTCTTTTGCATGTTTGGATTCAAACGGATTAGAAGCAATTGAGGATGCTTTGTTCGAGAATGCTGGGCTATATAGCCAAACCCTGTTTCACCTGACGTCACCAGGAGCTTCATGATTTTGAAACAATTGAAGCAATTTTAGATCATGCCTTTCAGACTGCAAAGAGCAATTTCAGGAAATCAGGGGGAGCAAGGTTTTCATTTTAAATAGTATTACATATAAAAAACATTTCTTCCAGGAGAAACATCTTCAAGAAGCTGTAAAATTTAAGTTCAAGACCATGATATTTATCCTAGAATCATCAAACTATGCAACAGTCCATTACCATGGTACAAATTAATTACATAGTTTAATCGCATGCTAAATTATTCATGCGAGCCTAATCAGATTGAAGACTGCATAACAAAGCCTGTATGGCATTGAGGAAGCCATTAACTTACATAGTGGATTAAGTGCAAGCTGGTAAATGACAGACAAAGGACTTGAGTGGCATTTCTGGACGGCTACTCATGACTCCAAGGACTTAGATATTCGCTATCACTTGGTCAACATACAAAGATTAATCAGCTTGACAGAAGGTATAACAGTAAACAGTGCATTTTAAATTGGTGCAATTTTGTATGTCCTGACGTTTGTATCAATTTAAGACATGATTTATATTGATTTAATTTGCATCTGGAATTTACAGACTGAAGTTAACTTTAAATCTCCTTTAAAATGATGTAAAGTTAGCATATCAGCATATATATACAACAGAACTGTTTTTCAAAATAATAGCAAGTAAAATTCTCTGTTTAAGAACTTCTCTGTTAACGAGAAACAGTATGATTTCAACTGATTTCCATGTGTCCTCTGTAAGACCACACCAGCATTGTTCCCTCGCCCTATTCTCTACTGATTATGTGCTTTAAGTCCATACAAAAACTGTGGGCACCTACCAAAAAGTAGTGTACTACATTCAACAACTGCATAAACCACTCTGTATAGTCATATACAAAGATTTTGAGCTAGATCCGTAATTGTGTAAATCATTACAAAGTCGAAAGAGTTACTAAATGAGACCAGCAAGGGGAGAAGATTATTCAGTGTTTTTACATGCAGTACTGCCAACAGAAGTTTTTATGAGGTAAGTAATAACCCGTGAAGAAAAGCTGACCTCTGATCAAACCTTTCACAAAATCTTAAAAAGTCAGTTAACTTCTCCCTCCACTTGCATTGGTAAGATCCGGAAATTACAATATCCAACTTTTGTGTTTAAAATATGTTATGATGACACATCTCACATATAAAAATAGACTATGTTCACACTTACCAAAGTGGCTTAAAAACACATTAGCTTTTTTCTATACCATCCAAACAGGATCTCTAGAACCTTTATACTGAACCAATCACTTCCGATATACATTTTTATGATGTAGTTGTTGATAACACCTTTTAAGCCAAGAGCCACAGGAGGGATGCTGTTAAGTTATTGTTTTAATCTGAAATTTTTCCAAGGTTAGCATGTCCAGTATTTGCAAATACAGGGAGACAAATCAGCACATTTCACTAATCAAATTTATTCAAAGTCAATGTAATGTATATACTGGGTACACAGCTTTATTTTTGAAGGAATTCAAGCAGCTTTTCTTCCAGATCGCATTTTGAATCATATCGTGGCACTATTTTAGCCTTTTCAATTACCACAGGTCCTGAAACAATTCTTCACAAGGAAGGAACAGACGTGGGGTTTGGTTTGTGTGCATGCGCCTTCATGCACTGAACACACACATATGCACACACACATACTGGCATTTTGCTGAAACGTGCAGGTGTAGCTTTACTGGTATTCAGATGATTATTTGTATCCCCATGAGAGACGGAGGTTCCACTCAATGAGGTAGGTGAGCTCAGGGTAGAAGACAAAAGATCTGATGAGGAAGAAGTATGGGAAGCCTTGAGGAAAGCCTTTTTCCCCCCACTGGAGAAGTCAGAGGATATGTGACATGGGATCCAGCATAGGCTTGGAGATCGGATTGAAGATGAGAAAGTGATTATTAAGGAAGTAGAGACAAGCGGATTGCACAGTCTGCGATCAAGCCATCATGACTTTTAAGGGGAATAAACTGAACAGCCATACCTGGTAATCTCTAGAGTTAGTGACTTCTTGAACAGTTACTAGTTTGGTGAAGATGAAAATCACCCAGTTTATCTTCCAAGTGGGCATCTGCAGCTAGCATAGAACTACAAGGAAGGTTATCTTTTGGAATAAGCAAGGTAAAGGGAGATGCCAGGTTGCAATCAGAAATTCACATCAGAAACTGAAAGGGCTTAGTCCCAGGGCCCAACATTTCCTCTAAGAAAACCCTACCAATGAAGAAACTAAGAAGTGTCTGCGAAACACGCCACAGAAACAGCCACATTAATTTTAAAGGTAATTTGCCAAATCTATTTCTAAAGAGGTCTTTTAATGCCGTCAGTGTTTTCCATCAGCAAATCCTGAAGCAGTCTGCAGTGGAGGCCAGTGGCATTATCCACTTTACAGGCAAGGAAATGGAGACACAGGGAAGAGGAGTGGCTTGCCTGCATTAACAGCACAGCCTAGCAGCAGAGTAAGGCATGGACTGCAACCCTCTCCAATGTCTTACCTACCACAGCACATTACAGAGTCTTGTGGATTTACTGGCAGCCATTACCATCACAAAACAAAGCTGTAGTGGATTAAAAAAACCCCCAAACCAACAAATTAAAAGTTTTCATTAAGAGAGAAAGAATTGCAAGTAAGACTAGCTTTCCTGAAACACTCCAGCAACTAGCAAAACCTTCCTAGTAAGTGCATAGCTCTATTTTACAACCTACAGGAATGAACCATGCTCTTTAGCTATGGTAACCCCAGCGTACTGGATATAAATCTCTCCCTTCACATTTACCACTCCTAAAGTCATAGAATCATAGAACGGTTTGGGTTGGAAGGGACCCTAAAGATCATCACATACCAATCGCCCTGCCATGGGCAGGGACACCTTCCACCAGATCAGGTTACTCAAAGCCCCGTCCAACCTGGCCTTGAACACTACCAGGGAGGAGGCAGC
>Ga0181612_126967_pt1 | contig 13027 bp, 10 predicted proteins | sample HoacroProtozoa21_FD_119630 | JGI IMG/M metagenome (GOLD analysis project Ga0181612, IMG submission 119630) | Hoatzin crop microbial communities from Cojedes, Venezuel. Combined Assembly of Gp0051906, Gp0051904, Gp0051908
CTCAGAGGGAAGAAGTTCTTCCTCATGTTCAGACGGAACTTCATGTGCCTCAGTTTGTGCCCATTGCCCCTTGTCCTGTCACTGGGCACCACTGAAAAGAGCTTGGCCCCATCCTCCTGACATCCACCCCTCAGATATTTGTAAGCATTTATGAGGTCCCCTTGCAGCCTTCTCTTCTTCAGGCTGAACAAGCCCAGCTCCCTCAGCCTCTCCTCGTAGGAGAGATGCTCCAGTCCCCTCACCATCCTCGTAGCCCTTTGCTGGACTCTCTCCAGTAGCTCTTCAACTTTCTTGAAGTGAGGAGCCCAGAACTGGACAGAGTACTCCAAATGGGGCCTCACTAGGGCAGTGTAGAGGGGAAGGAGAACCTCCCTCGACCTGCCGGCTGAGTGTCCAATAAAAAGAATCTGTGTGGGATGAGAAACTTTACCTTCTTTCCAACTATTCAGCTAATTCAAATTGACAATCACAGAAATTGCCAACAGTAGCCCTTAGGACGCTAGTCATCTTCCAGGGCAACACAAGGATGAAGAGCTGAGCCTCCCACTAGGCAGATGACCAACACCTCCTTTGACAGAAAATTGATCACTCATCCTAAAACATGCAGGAGTCTGTCTAGGACTAAATAAATCTTTAGCAGACACTAGCAACTTCATCAACCACTGCCAGCACCTAATCTTCTGTAAGCAAGCTAATCACGAAACAAGCAGTCAGTGTCTCCTGTCATCTGTCAGTATTCTGGACAGACATCAGGAATGCTGCAGGCCAGAGACAGCACAGAAGCAGCACTCTTTGCTTTGATAGCTCATCTCCTCCAAGTCAGAAACAGAGGTAATCATTCACAGTTTTAACATTTTCCTTACAAAAGAACCATCTAAAATTAAAGGAACATGTACACGAATGTCATAATATTAAAAAAAAAAACTTTGAATACTACATGTTCAACAGAGACTGAAAAGTATTTAAAGTAAATTTATTAGTAAGTTGCGTAACAGCCAACATAAGCTATTATTCACCTATTAGCTAAAAGAATATGTAAACCTTAATTTATTGTCTTGAAGTTGCTTCAGAATCAGCAGAATGCTGTCTAGCGAGCACCAGATTTTCGCTGCAGAGTGTCTGTGTAGCTTGTTGTGGTTCCTAGGGATTTTGTCTATGTCCACATCTACAGTGGCTTTTTGTATACATAAGATACACAAGGCATTTGTATTTGTAGTTTAGAAAAGGATTGGACAATGATAATGGCAATTTGAAAGAGTTGTAGGTCCTCTGGCAACATCACAGAATTGCACTGCTGTTGGTTTTCACGCTCAGACATGAGTAACACAGAAATGCCATATTGCCCCCAAGTTTTCCATAGCCTTTTGTAAACTTCTGCATTTTAAGTTCTCCAGAAGCAAAGACTTAGACATCACAGCTAAAAAAAAAAAGAAATAAGTTATATAAAACTTTGAGTACGGAATGCACACAAAAATCCATTAGGAATTAATTTGTAACACTGATGATCCATAAAGCCTGACACAAATGATCCAAGAAAGACAACTAAAATGCCATATTGCAATTTGCTTTTAAGGCTATGTTCTGCTCAGATGGTCTTTAAAACCCTAACCCATTTAGGCTGCAGTGCTAAACTGTGGAAGGTGTTATGTTCCTGTATCCAAACAAAGAAGAAATCCCAACACAGGAAGAAAAAAAAGCGGTCTTGTAAAATCTGTGTAAGGGCTTTCTGTGCTGACCAATCTCTGGTCAACCATGTTCTTGGTGAGCCCAGTTCTGTATCAGAAAAGCATAACAGCCTCATGCAAACCCTGGGCCACAAAAGCATCCAGAGCTACACCAGGTACTGAGAGTCTTCATTGCTATCTGTAAGAGCATTCCCTAAAGCATGAGCTTGCAGGGGTACAGCCTGAAAGCCACAGTCTGAGGCCGCCTCCTAGGGCAGTGCACAGGATAGAAGAGCAGATGCTGAGAAGTCACAACAGGCAGGAGTGGTGCAGGCAAAGCAGGCTTGCCAGAAGAGATTATTCCAATGGAGTACAAAACAGCGAGATGCCTTGCGAGCCTAATGAAGATAGTACAGATATGGCACAGCAGTTACACATTTGCATGCAATTCATAAGCTGACTGTTATTTCTGTGAAAACACCACCACCACAATAAAATTATACTCTGTGAGTAAGAAACACACTGGGGCTTTGGTAACTGAACCAATTTTTTTTCCTTGGTTTGTTCAGACATTCAGAAAGTAATTAAAACCACTGTAATTCTTGTTCTAAAAAAAAAAAAGTGCTTCCATTGTTCCAAGAAACCTGTGCTAAATCAGAAAGGAAAACTGACTTTCCTATATGCACGTGGTACTATTCAATTGCTTAAAATATCCAGCCTGGGAGGGTTTGAAAACTTGGAAGCATACTTAGCTAATGCCTTGTGCTTTTAATATTTCTACCACAAAGAGTGAGTTCAGTGCCCTCACTCTTTTCAAGCCGTAGTAAACATCCACTTGCGCTAGAATGCAATAACTGTACGTAAGTAGAAATTTGAAATGGGACGATTGCAAATGGGTTGCTTGGGCTTCTGAGATAAGAGTAGGAGGGGGAGAATCTTGCTCTTTGCAGGAAGGTGCCAGGTATACCCAACGCAGGGTATTCCTATCTTTAACTGCCACTGAAGTCATACTCATTTTGCCAGCTTTTCCAGTAATACTGCCAGGTCTTCATGTGTTCCTAAGGCTGACAAACAGCAAATGAGTAGGCGCTTCACCAAATGAGTGTCAGAAGGACAAACTGCAGTGCAGTGAACAATAACTCCATCTTATACTAGAAACTGTATAAAAAACATGACAGCTTGACCCCATTTATTTTCCAGAAGTAAAAAGAAAAGTTTCTATAAAATAATGAAAACACTTTTTTTTACTACAGACTGGAATTTATTTTACAGAACTTAAGAGTAAATTAATTATCTATAGCTCTATTCTTAAACATAAAGCAACATGTTTATTTTGATTTCTATATCTGATCTGTAAAAACTTTTCCTAAATTCAGCACCAAAAATAAATAGTCAATCCTGTCAACAGCAGTAGGAAACTAAATATATCCATTAAATAGCTTTATGATGAGCATAGATACCAGCACTGATTAGCTGATCACCTCGAGTGCTTGTTACATTAGTAATGAAGCAAATCAAATAAGGCAGTTGGTATTTGGTAAACTGGAAGAGCCAAACCAAATAGTCACTGACACAAGCTGGCAAAAATTGATGGTGCTAAATTTGCACCTCTGTTCCTAAATGGCAGTAGGTGGTAATTTGGTTAAAGCCAGTTACATTACTTAAACATATACTGCACCAGTGAAAGCAAAATTCAGAACTTGTTGATTTCTGAAGTTATGCTGGATTTCACAAATCATTGTGTGGAGTCAGCAGCAAGAATATGTGAAACGAAGATGATGATAATACTTCCAGCACTTCTGACTGACAAGCACCGGTCTACAGTAGAGAGTTTTGTTACTCAGATGTCAGCAACCATTTTAAAGGGTATTGCTACACTGAGTTCTGTCATGTTTAAAAGTTTATGCTGACAGCTCAGTTGTCATGCAGGAAAATGAGGTGGCACACTATGGAAGAAACAAAGCAAGAATAATGAAAATCTGTATCAGTTAAACCAAAAAGTTTCGTGATGGAGCTCTGGGATTTTACTGCTGCTGCTGCTGCTGTTGAACATGAAAATGTATACAGCCATTTAATCCCCATGACTACTGCAACAGGTAGAGAGAACTATGTCCCTTAGTATCTCTGATGAATATTAGCAATAAAAAAGAATGTGAGTTGTAGAAAAAAAGAGGTTCACCAGAAGGAAAAAAGAAAGAATAAAAAGTAATGACTGATGAGCATTTTGTACATACACCAAACAAAAGGCTTCTGAATGAGAACACAAAATTACATGGTCTGATTTATTGTATGATAGGGTTTTAAGATAAATAAAACAGTTAAAATATCCCAACAGAATATTCAGAGACATTTAAAGAATGACAGGGTCGCCATCTCAGCTTAATTACTGTATTCTTGGGAAAAAACTGCATGAAAATGGGTATCTTGCATGTTTTTCCCTGTACTGACCCTGTATGTGGTGAATAAATCAAGCTGTAAAAGATTAGGTGCATAGAATCTAAATACATAATACAACCAAAAGGATTTTTCTTCTTTCAAGACAGATGCATGAATAGAAAAGGAATGCTAATTCTATTCTGACTTTATTTGTTTATTTGTTTGTTATCTCAATACATACTTCAATAAAATCTTGTTTCTCTCTTTTTTTTTTCTTTGGCCAGTTTTATCATTCGTTTTACATTGTTGGGTAATATTTAAGTACAAGTCATTTCACTCCTAGAATTGCTGTTGAACATCTGGTTTGTTACTACTCAGAGACAAGCAGCTGTCCCTTATCCTCCAAAAGATGCTGGTACTAAATCAGCTTTTAGAAGTAGAATGTATCAGGTATACAGTTTAAAAGCCAGAATTGACATACTGCCTCTTCACACAGCAATCCTTGAGAGAAGTCAAGTTCTGGCAACTGACACCAGAAGGGAGGATGGCATCCAGAATTACGGAATGTTTTCAGACACCACTCAAACCTGAGACTGTTTCACTACTGCTCATCTACCAAGACATTGCAGAGTAAAAGATGGGACAGCTGAGGCTACGGCACCTGGAAGAACTAGAGATGAAATGGTCAAACCCAACACCTTGACTGCACACAGACACAAGCCAGAGAATGTATAGTTACAATATGTTGCCTCTGTGTCAAAAAAAAGTTGATATTTGGATCTTTCTGTTTCAGTAACACCCATGCAGTCACAGACAACTGACTTCAAGACATTTCACAGTAATTTTCTCTTTCGATGATTTAAAATCATGGTATACTGACTTGAGCCAAGTCATTAGGTGACAATATTACTTTTTTCTGTTTTCACAGAACTAAACTTTACAGCGAGTTTTTAATACTGCTATGGCAATACTAGACAACGCATTCAAAAAATCTTATAACATTTTTGTTTGTTCGCTTTTTGCAGAAGAAAGCATTCCAATACAAAAGGCAACAATATCTCAATCTATCCAGAAGCAAAACCTTTCCATTAAATTCGTTCTTCCTATTGAAGTAAAAACCTACATTATTTACTTCAAAAATGAACATTATTAGACTCAAATGGAATCAAATATGAAATATGGAAATCATACTGAATATAAACCCTAATATTGAATTTTATGTAATTTTCCCTTGTAATTTCTAAGACAATATTGTAGCCTTGTAGCCCAGCAAATATGAAGTTGCCATTGCTTGTAACAGACCACGGGCTTAGCATTAAGTCAATAATACAGGCATCAGGAGGGGTCAATCTTTGTCTGGACTGGTCTTGGCCTGCCTGGAGATTTGTTTTACAATGTAACAGAAATTACCCAGAGACCAAGTAACTACCACCTACTTTGTTTTAGCTTTTGCTGGACTTTGTACAGTTGTACAAACAGCTTCTATTGTTATACATATTTTGTAACTAATTAACAGTCAGAACATGTAGTTACTCTATGTGCAACAAGTTACCTATGACCCTAGTGTGAAATGTTGTCTAGAGGAGCTGGAACACGTGATGACAGCAGAAGCTTGAAAGTATGGGCACAGGAGACACCAGAGGCCACATAGCAGTAAGGAGCAATGGTCATCAATTACTTGTCATCAAAGTAATGCAGCCTTCAGAGCCAGGCAAAACCAGATTTAGGGGTGACAGAGCAAAGAACAAGTATCTCAGGCATGTGAATTACAAATACTGTAAATTTGGATGTAACATTAACTTGCAGACCAACGGCGAAAGAGCCAGAAGCAGACTGTTTCAGCAAACACATAACAGTGACACCAAGTGGATCCTACAGTGAGGTGGAAGACTTCACCATCATCACACTATTCCTAGTGAGGGACTTGTGAAGCTGATGGCTTGCTGATGGCTTGCTGTACACCCTTGGCCTGGATTGTAAGACCCTGAGGGACAGCAGAAGGTTGAGCACAACATCACAGAAAGGGATAGATACTAGAAAGTTTGTGTACGTATTTTTTTAACTGTATGTAATTTGAACTATAAGTTGTCTTACACATTTATAGCTTTCACGCGTGTTTGCATTTAAATGCATTTTGTTTGATGGAATGTATTTTACCAAGAAATTTATGTCATACAGCATAATTCTTAGCTGTCATTATTTAACACTGACCAATTTTCAGTTTCAAAGGAGTGATGAAAACATCCCACAGTGCTGGATCCACTCCCATCCCTTGCACAGCCCCTCATGGGGGGAGGGGGGGATTTTCTGTTGATAACTACTTATTCATAGGTTATTCCTTAGCTAGTTCATTAGTCCATGAAATGCATACTTCATCAATATTATGTAGTGCTGATTTTGTCATCAAGAAGTGATGTGAGACACAGTCAAATAAATACCTTATAAAAATGAAAGTATGTTACGTTCAAAAAGTTACTTTTAGCAATCAAGTCTGTAGTCTTCAGGAATGAAATGATGTTTGTTTGACAAGACCTACTTTCTATGAATTCACAGTGACTTACATTACTTAATTTTTAAACAACTCACTATTAAAGAAGCTCTTTATTAATTTTTCTTTCAAGGATAAAGTCTCTTATGTAGAGTCATGTCACAAGATAATCATTTTTTAGTCTCCTGAAATTGTATCCACTATTCCAAGATTTCTTAAGAATGCACGTCAGCTAGTCAGACATTCCTTCAATCATGTCTTCTGGAATTCTATCCAGATCAGGTGAATTCAGAATCATCTCTCACTGCAGATGTTTTTAATCTTCTTGGTTACTACTTACTTCACCCCCTTGTGAAATATGCCCTTTATTATACTTCTTTCAAGCTGTAGGAGAGAAACTGTATTCAGTAACAATCAATAGTTAGCAATGTGGTATATTCATAGAGCTTGAATATTTGTTCATATCCTTAAAAAATTACTCTATTATTGTTAGCACAGCCATCATTGATCGTTTCCCAAAGTCATTAGTTTCCTTCAGCTGCTTCTTTCCAAAGATTCTAATGGGCAGGTTTTGGTATCTATTTATTATTTCATATGTTGTATATTGTATTTTATTTCTAACTCTCACTTTACCAGTGAGGCAGAGGGGGCTTGCCTTGACTGTGGGATCAAATCATTTCGGTCCTCTAGTAAATTTTCATCAGTTGTTTCTGATTAATGGAAAACATTCATTTGTTTGCCAGACTGTATGTAATCATAATGACTAGTCTTGATTCAGCCAAGGTGATTAATTCCTCTTTATCTGCTAAAATGACAATCCAAATAGAGAAACAGCATATTAGTGGCAGAATCTTTCATGTTCAAAAAAAGTCATCTATAATGTTTAAAAGAACTAAAGGATGCTTTTCTACGAGCTCCATGAGACCTCTAATATGTCTCTAATGATTACAGTATTATTGACAATAAGCTATTTTTCTCTTCTTTTGTGCTGTTTTTCTGTCTTACAGACTATGCTAGTTAGCACAGTGATGCTTCTCCAGTATACCCTATTACCTCTTTTGTCTATTTTATTCTCCTAAAGTGGGTAATAACCACTGATTTTAATGTTCTAATCATGCAAATCAACTCATCAGCTTTTACGAATACCAGTTATATCAAATTTCTTCTAATCATTGAGAATTTCCAATTCCTCTTGCTTATTGCCTTCCAGCAGTAGCATACAGCAATTGAAAAATATATTCTTTCCACATCTGTTGACCTTGATAACAACATCCTGAGTTTGTGTTTATACCACATTTGCATTCTTATTAAGTTTCCTTTTTTATTTTTTGTGTTAATAGCTTCATAGTTGCTCCAGCTAATCTCCAGTTGAGAAGATTATCACTTTTTTTTCTGTAAGAAGTAAGCTGCAGTCTTTATAAATTCAACCATCTTTCAGGATAAATGTTCTACAAACTGAAACCTTCCCTTTCATACCAGCCATGCAAACAGCAGTCCCCTCTGGTATCTTCTGCCTTTTCAGTGTCATTAGAATGACTCTAAGAGGCTTATGTTGGCTTTTGTCTTCTGCCTCCCTTCAAGACAACTGAAGCTTCCTAAAGTGCGTAGTTCCACGTGAATGTCATGTAACTAATTTCCATGTGCATCATCCCTTACTAATATCTCATAAATATTGGGTGGATTCTCTGTCCTCTCTTCAACACAGAATCGTCAGTGATGACTGCTTGCCCTCCTGGGGTATTCGAACTCTTTCTGTAGTTGCTCTCTTCATGCAAAAAGAATATGAGTCAAGGTATTCAACAGGCTTTTGTTCTATTCTTCCAGAAAAAAGGGACGAATTGCTGATCATCTGATGATCTGACACTTGTAGGGGAAATCTGAATGTCCTTCTAGATAAGGAAGCACAATGTATACAACATTAACATCTCTTGTGTTATCATGCAAATTATAATCATGCCTTCAGAAGCATTATTCATTACTAATATGTACATTCTTATAAAAATATTACATATTTTATTTGTGGAGAAATACAAGATTATAGTTAAGGAACTGCACTGTAGTGTTAGGGAAATTAAGGCATCAAATGTTTATCTGCTGGAGGCATAGGAAATTGTTCCTCTTCCAGCATCTTAAATACCCCCCGGCTGATCTTTGGCTGATCAACATTTATGGCATGGTACTAGAGAACCTAACAGGGTCGGACTATTATTGCAGATTTCCAGCAGACAGACCACACAGTTTAACGGAAATGGTAGTCAAATGTAACAAATTAACGGACAGCCCTCTAGGTCTACCCTGCCTTACCCTGAGTTAGTTTGTAAACCTCAATAACAGCAGAAGGCGGTAAGACTGAAGGTATAGTTTGTTAAGCATAGAAAGCAATAAACAGAATTCTTGCTAATTTACAGGGTATGTTTTCAACTCTCTTTACCCATGGAATTCTCACATAAATAATGTATAATACAGTGCCCCTACGCCAGAGTACAAAATGTAAATTTGGCATCACAGTCCCTGAAGCAGCTTTGTCACCAGTGTGATGTGTGCTTGCTTATTGCTTAAAATATAAAAACCTTTTGATTAGATGACAGAATAAATGATGAATAAGAAATCAGGTGGGGGGGAGGGAACAGAGAATCCAGTAGCCTCACAAAGGTGACGCTGCTGCAGATCCACGCTCCCAGGTCCAATCAGCAGCAAGGCTGAGAATATACTCCCAGTACTGTGGCACATGCACAGAGAGTACACATATACACCACCTATACACATACACACACCGCTGGCCACACAGCTCAACACAGAGAGACACAGACGGAGCACTCACACAAACAGCACCAATAGCCTCATCCTGTTCCCCTTTCCAGCTGAGTGGGATGAAGGTTTCTTAGCGTGAAACGTATATATACATATGTGCAATGTGGGTCCCCGCAGCAGCTGGGCTCAGACACTCAGTCTGCCAAGTAGCTGCCCTCAGATCCCAGTCTCCCCAGTTGCTGGCACCTGGACATCTGAGCCCCCGAGGCCACAGTACCACTCCAGCTGCTGGTGGCTCACTCATAAACACACACAGAGTGATGTCTGGGACTCTCCTGGTCCCCAGTACCCAGCTCCTCCTTGGTCTCAGCCTTAGAGGCACCCCTGGGCCCCCAGTCATTGCACCTACTCACTGGCTAGCCCGGCTGGCTCTTCACTAGTGCTCACTCGCACACCCGCACTCACTCCTGCTGCTGGCACCACAGACAACACGGGCCCTCCAGCTCCAGTGACTGGCACTTAGAGCCTTTACATCCATGCAGAACAGAGAGCCCCTCGCCCAGGAGAACGGTTAGAAAATGGACTTTGATAAGAAGATAGGACAGGCTGCTCTGATCAGGCACAGGGCATGACCAGACAAGTGTACCAACCTCATCTGCCTGCAACGGGCCCTTTCGATCCCCTTATCCTTCTGTTTTTCCTTGACAGCTCCTCCCCAAATCACTTAGATTTGTCTCCTTCCTTGCCTTCTTTCCTTCTCTAAACATCCCATTGTAAGTCTTGCAGAAATGCTCTTCCTCTGCACCCCATAATGTGTTGCACAGCCCCGTGCAATGACCCTCTCAGTTCAAAAGGTGCTCTGGGGACTCATCTTGATGAGTGTCACCCTGGTTCATGGCTGGGGCTTTCCTGGGATGCCGTAATCTGTAATTCAGGTATCACCAGGAGCTGCTGTCTCTCTGTGCTCCTTTCTGTGTGTGCAGACAAGCTTTTTACCACATAACCTAACAGAAATATGTGAGCCATATGACAAAAAAAAGCACCACATCCCTCCTGTCAAACTAAGTATTAACATTTTAAATAAGACTGCTCTGTCAAATGGTCTTCCTGTTGAGTTCACACGACATTTGTCTCCAACATAAGTAATTGGTTCCCTGAATAGTCTTCAAAAGGGAGAAGGGGCATCACATCAAAAGGATAATCATACTTAAAACACGTGTTAAAGGACACCTGGACAATTCTTACGAATCCTTTATAAGGTAAAAAGAAATAATCTCAGCAGCAACATCTCAACATCTTTTTCAACAGTATTTAAAAAAGTCTTTTGGCTAATACAATTCTCCTGAGTAAACAGGTGAAAACCTGGGCTGTCCATAACAAAAGACATACTATTCAAAACTCTGTTTATTGCCAATCGTCCTAAGCTAGAAAGGAGCACACCAGCTTCAGCAACTTACAAAGCATGAGATACTACTCGTCTCGTACTGGGACAGCTCCGTTCTTCAGCGTCCTCAGGCAGCACTCTTCTAAGTGTCTCCCAGTTTTGCTCTGGTTTTCCTTTTCATTGACAATTCTCTTTCCAAACAGTGCAAATGTTGACGTCTGTGTCTGATTAGATATGTTGGAATATTTTTTTTTTTAAATAACTTTTGAAATTATTTGCCTGAAGTCATTCTCCAAGTTAGTGACTAAGCAGGACTTAAAAAGTCCTAGATAGAAATTACTCTACCATGTCTCCAGTGTTTCTGCTTTGCTGCTGGTAGGAACGGTCTCCTCCTCCTACCCTGCAGTACACGTGACATTAATCCCTATAGCACTATCCCATCTTGAGTCAGCAGAGGTTTCTTTAGATGCTTCACAAGCCTCTGAGAAATCTCCTAATGCAAAAAATTACACAACAACAATGTGCATATAACCCCAAAACATTTTTTGAATAAAACCTTGTATAAAATCCTGAGAGTTTCTTTTCCTCTCGTTGTCTTGATATACACAGACACACATATATGTCAGCAGTTTGTGTAAGCAGTAAACTGTTAAGCTACAGCAGACCCTTGCCAGTTTCTCATATGCCTTTCACATATTCATTTCTGAAACAAACCCCACGATCAAAATCTAATCTCTGTTTTCACAGAGCTACACTCAGGCACATGAGCCAGAATGGCAAATATCTAGCAGCACAACTGACAACAGCCTAGCACGTGGCATCGGAAAAGATGTTCCACTTTCAGCAGAACTCAGAGGGATATCCAGCATCCTGCCGCGAGGCTGTGGGACTTGGAAGAAGCAAACAGAAAATGGAGTTGAAATGACATTTGCAACTGTAGCTGACTGAGCAAATTCTGTCTATGTCCCAGTTTCAGAATCTGGAATGAATACTGTTGTTCTTTTTGCCATTTGATCACTCAAATCTCACTTTAAGGGATCAACTATCAGTTAAAATGAGAAAAGCATTTTTTCTGTCTGTGTCTGGCCAGAAGAGTGACCTTTTCTTTCTTTCTTTTGACAACTTTGCTGGTATTCTGAGGTAACTCTAGATGCATATCATCTGGTCAAAGTATCACCTTCAGAGCACATAAACTACAATACAACTACCTCGCTTTTAAGAAATGCATCATATGGGAAACATAGAGTGCTTATATTTTGAGGTAAGTAATACCAAAGATTAAATTTCAGCATTCTTGGCTTGAAACAAAGAAGTTTCATTGATATAAGGAGGGGCTGTAATGATGTTGCTTTTTCCAGTAATTTTTTTCAAAAACCCATGTAAATTAATCACATTTCCCTCTCTTCAGCATTATCCAGTATGTAGAGATAAGATATTGATAGTTTCTTCAGTGAATTACTTCCTTCAGCTACTCATAAGGAAAGATCAAAGAAAATATAAGATGATACGTAAGGTCTGCCCACCGGGTTCCAAATCTGGCTGTACGGTATTAGCAATCAATATCAGCCTAAATGGGTGTGAAGAGCAGCCTGTTGGCCATGATGATTCAACATTTCAGTTCAGTTCACTTCAACAGCACACTAAAATTACGTATATAAGAGAATTCCTTTAACGTGCTGTCTTTCAAAATCACTAACAAAAGAATGAGAACAAAACAAAAAATAGGACACTATATATATGCCTCAGACCAACATAGTTTCTTTCTGGATTGTGTTTCTGAGCAGGTCCCATTCCTGACCAGACACATAGTTCTTACATTACAAATAATTTTGAAACATAAACTAACAAATTATGAAACATATGATTTAGTTCTAGCCTTCTCCCTGGGCTTAGCTGCTTTTCATAATTCTATACTTCGTGACTGTTTACCCAAAATATTATCCAACAGATCATCTCTGTCTGGCAAGACACTGCCGTATCAACAGTTAGGCAAGTTAAGGGTTCTCAAACCTATGAATATCTCTCTCCAAGACTAAAGTTAAACCAAACTAAGGGCAAGTCCTGACTCACCAACCTAGTGGCTTTCTATGATGGTGTAACAACAAGAGTGGACAAGGGAAAACCAATGGATGACATCTATCTGGATTTTTGTAGAGCCTTTGACACAGTCCCCCACAACATCCATCTCTCCAAATTGGAGAGCCATGGATTTGATGGGTGGACTGTTCGGTGGATAAGGAATTGGCTGGATGGTCGCAGCCAAAGGGTAGTGGTCAACGGCTCAATGTCCGGATGGAGACCACTGACTAGTGGAGTCCCTCAGGGGTCCATACTGGGACCGGTGCTGTTCAATATATTTATCAA
>Ga0181612_133989_pt1 | contig 13027 bp, 8 predicted proteins | sample HoacroProtozoa21_FD_119630 | JGI IMG/M metagenome (GOLD analysis project Ga0181612, IMG submission 119630) | Hoatzin crop microbial communities from Cojedes, Venezuel. Combined Assembly of Gp0051906, Gp0051904, Gp0051908
CTATTAAGCAGAACAGACTCATTGTTAAAAATGCCTTAATTCTTTACTTACTTTGTTAAATTCATATTAAAAAGCAGAAGAATTAAATCGGATATGATTTTATACTACTTAGAAGCTATCAGCTACATCTTCAGACAATGTGCCCTATTAGATGTGTACCCAAGCAACTCAAATCTAGCAGTAAAGTACTTAGTAAGTTTAGAATAGCTTAATGCCATATTTTGAAATAAAACTCCAGCACTTTTAAACTCTCTAGATGCTTAAATTAGTTAGATATATTTAGAATAGTGACTTCACAGAAACAGAAGGTATTACTTTGTTGTACAAAGAAGGCAGACTCTAAGATGCTAGATGCAGTTTAAAACCACTCCAGAGGATACTTCACAGTAGCAAGAAACCAAATGTAGTTCCGAACATCAGTCACAATAGTTTGAGCTAAACTCATAATACTAAAGGACACATCTGCATCGCATCTGAAACAAATCATTTTGTCATCTCTACTGTGTTGTACTCCTAACATAAACCCAGGAATTTAAGAATTTACACTGCTGCTACATTAATCACTCTGCTGAAGCACTAGAATAAATATGGCTCCATTTTCCTCACTCCTTACCTTCCAAAAATCTGGAAAAAGATAACACAGGTCAATCTGGGGCATCCTAAAGCATAGCTTTAAGATGAAATCTAACCAAGCATGACTATTCACACTTGTAATTTACAAGACCGAGAATTTCCTTTACGACACAAAGATTGGCATGCTACTCTCAGGAGCTGGTAAAAACAATAGACATGAATCCACTGGAAAGAAGGAATGCTGTACCTAAAACCAAGCAAACACAGCCTTTACAACATAAGGCATTCCTAAACATCACCACACCTACCATCACAAAGCCACTGAATATGATCCATCTGAAAAAAAAACTGGTGACGACTTGCACCGCTACAGACCATATCCAGCTCTGAATGAGAAAACAGTACTATTCAAAACATGCAGGCATTTCATCAAAAGTACTGCTGCAGACTGGGAGAGGGCAAACAGACATTACCCTTCTCAGTCTGCTACCAAAAGACACCACAGTAACACTGTGAGCTTCTGCATATCACTTGGCAATTTCAACATGTTGAAGAAAAACATTCTGCAGAGAACAGCATTCATGTATAATATGAGCACAAGAGCATCAATGCTCAAGTCCTTCCCATAATCTATGTCCAAAGCAGACTGCAACTCAAGATTGTAAGGATCGCATTTTTTGACATTCGCATACGCCAGTTTGACACCACTGAAGATGCTCTGTCAAGTGACCATCAGAGTTATGGAAACGACGCTTCAGGACTGGGCTGACAGCTCCAAGTAACACCAGGCAACGAATCAGGAACCTACAGGATCCAGAGAAACTTCTGTAGGAATCTGTTCCCACCCTAGTCTTGTCAGTGCATTCTCATTTGAAGAGCCAAATAATACACCAGCCTGGCTTCAGGAAAATAAAGATAAAATCACCGATAGTCAGGAATCACTGGAGAAGATAGACACCTAACGCCACTCCATCCGTGACAATATTTTTGTTATTTCAATCCTATAAGTACTTCATAAGAAAATTTCTAACACCAAACAGAAAATTGTTTTAGAATAACATGTTTGTCCAAGATTTACCCTAGGTAACAGAACTCAAAGATTAAGGCAGAAACTGCTTCTCATATTTAAGTCTATGGTCCCAACTTCCACGCTCTCCCTTAGCACTACTTCCCTGCTACTCTAAGGAAAGCTATGACATTTGCAGAGCTTTGCAAAGCTTAATGATTTGACAAATTAATCGTGAGAGTCTGGAACTATAGGATCACAAACACTATAGTCACCAGTGTCCCACCCCCAGCATCAGGTCTTACTATAGTAACACAGATCCTTGACAGAAGATCAGGAACCACAGCTTTCACTTTCAAAGACACTTAGCCAAGAACTTGTCATTAACTCATCTGCAAAAGAACAATCTGTATCGTGGAACCGATCAGTGCAACCAAACCTCAGCTAAACAATTTTCTTGTGTATGGATTCTCTACAAACCTATACTTGAAAAGTGTCATAACCTTTAGTAAAGGAAAGCCAACAGAAAACAAAAGGGCAGAAGATGCAAGATAAAGATATGTGAATGGCATACACGGGGCTGCCTAACAACTGGAGGACAGGACCTGCAGTGCCTGGATTCGACTCCCATGTTTGCCACAGACCTGGCGGTTGACCTCAGGCCAACTTCCTCATCTGTCTGCCTGGAGATCTACCTCAATGACACTGACTTGTCCTACACTGATAAATTAAAATCACAGAATCACAGAATGGTAGGGGCTGGAAGGGACCTCTGTGGGTCATCTAGTCCAACCCTCTGGCCGAAGCAGGGTCACCTACAGTAGGTCGCAGAGGACCTTGTCCAGGCGGGTCTTGAATATCTCTAGAGAAGGAGACTCTACAACCTCCCTGGGCAGCCTGTTCTAGTGCTCCATCACCCTCGGAGGGAAGTTCTTCCTCATGTTCAGACGGAACTTCCTATGCTTCAGTTTGTAAATATTGCGTGTCTGTGCCAGATATCTCAGTATGTAGTCCCTTTGTAGATAAAGGGCTAATTCAGTAAATCAGCCCGCTGTCCTGTCTCCATTGAGATTTTTCTTTGTTAGCTATTTCAACAAAGTTGAGACCTTCCCAGTGAAGGAAAGGCTGCAGAGCCCTCTGGGAAATACACAATTTGGTCCATCCATCAGAGGGGCTGTTCAATGGGATATCTAGGCATGCTGCTGATAAGCTTAGAGGTTTGATCTGACTCCAGTTCAGTAGTGAAAGAGCTGATGAATATTGCCATCAAAGCACTGGTTTTGTCTTCCCTCTATTTGTTTAAAGGCATTTTCCCTGCCCCATTTGTAATTAATAGCATCCTTAAGCTTCTGCTTGTAGAGCTGCTTTTCAGCACAACCTAATGTGATACAATTTGCTTGCAAAACTGCCTGTATTTGAATGGTGGGTCAGCTTATGGTGATAGAAATCAAGCATGCTGCCATAGCACCCACTTGTGTAGTTCAGTGGAACAAACGTTGGGGCAGCGGGTGCAAATCACTGAACACCATGAGGAGAGGAAAAAAATCTGTTATGTCACTGCTCACCAAGAAAATTCAAACAGTGACTTTTCCAGCAATTAGAGCCTCCAACTGTTGTCTGCCAAAATGCAGTTAGTTTTCACTGTCGATATTTAAATTGCATTGTAAATTTAGCATTCTTGTGGTCAGGACTTGAAAGTTTGCTCTCTGCTTCCAATTATATAATTTTCTTTGCATTTTTTCATGTGTAAGTAAACTATTGCTGTCACTGTTTCAGTCCTTTCCTTAAAAATAAGGTATGTGTGTTTGTAGGCCACAAATATTTGTCTTCCTACAGTCACATCCTTGTACTACCAGTTAGAAATAAGTATTTTTAAAACTTGATCTATGATGGCCCTAAATTAAGATATTAGACCTTGCTTTGTAATGACACAATTATTTTTCAGATCCCGAAAACAAATAGTTATTAAAAGGAAGCACAATTTCTACCATTAGAGACCTACTGAATGATGTATTGTCCTCTGAAACATATTTCAAAACAACGTTTGATTAGTTTACATTAATTTAAAACTTGGGTTAATTAAAATTAGATTCCTTTCAAGCAGGTAAATAAACCTGCATCTGAAATAACTCTCAATGTGAAATCAACGTTTAGGTGCACATTCTTAGTTGCATTGACTATTTCTGTGGGCCAGAGCCTCAAAGGAGGTAGCAGCTCGCTTCAGATGCCTTTGCCCTGTCTCTCCAGCACTGCTCAGGGCAGTCGTCCCTACCTGGTGTGCAGGAGGCTGAGCCCTGAGCTTGTCTCCTGCTTCTTCTGAAACGAGGAAAATCTGTAGCCCAGCCCAGTGCCTTCCCTCAGCCCTAACTCTTCTCCTCTGGCAGTTCTGTGGTCTGATGTTGTGTTCTGAACAAAACCTGCTTTGAAAGATTTTGTACATGGCTAACACAGGAAAAAATCTTGCCTGTGGGAATCCAAGGGTCTTAAAGTGTTAAAAACATAGTTCTTAAGTCTTGCATGTACAATTTTAATAGTATTCACAATCATTCAAACTTTCATCCTGTTGAGATCATAGAATTTTTCTGCTTTCGGTTGCTGTTAATATTGGATCCTTTTGTCTTTTAACGATACACAGGAGATTACCTTACATTAGCGGATTTCCAGACAACACCTGAAATAGATACGTGGGCATGTGTGTGTTCACCATTTAAGAACTCTTATTATTTTACATAATCTGGATCAGTCTGTCCTCCCTTTTTCTCTGCAGAAAGTGGAATGCCTGTTTTCACAACAAAGCACCTTCTGAGTATTTACTGTGTTAGCCTGTCTAGGGTAATCCATACAGACCATTGATTGTAACCCTCTGATGAATAACCTCAAAGTGTGAATATGTATATGAGGCAGATGGTACCAAATATTTTTGCATTTTAACTCCATAATGCAAACCCTCAATATCATAGGTTGAGGTGTGAGTCTCTGCTTAGTCATCCTCACAGGTGAAACAGGAGCAGAAATACGAGTGAGACATGACAGGAAGGACAAACACTTGTGACTAACACCTGCCGTCATCATATTACCAGGATCTTACACTACACTTTTAGTCTCTGTATCCCAACTTGTTGAGCCAAACCAATCCTTAGCACTTGAGTCTATGTTTAGGAATCTGGCAATGTTTTTTTCCCTGTGGTGACAAAACCAGCTCACTTCACTGTTATACAGTAATGCAATTCAAAGTAGTATGGTAATAGACTCGGAAAGGTGCAAATACTTCCCCTGACCCTATTCCTAAATCGATTTATAATGCCCTGATCAGATGTACAAGAGGTGCTAGGAAAGATACATCAGAAAGTGTATGGAACACATGAATAATGTGCACTGCAGAAAAACTCAACCCCCTTTTATTGAACTGTAGCGTGTTTGGAAGTGTGGGCACTGCAGGAAAGCTGAGTCTGCAAGATCTTGATTTGCAGCATTACTGAGGACACAGTAGCTTCATTTGGAGTTGTGGGCGTTTAATAGCCTTGAAAATTGGACTGCAAGAGATGCTATCTAAGGTGTGAGGCATTTTTGTCTGCTGAAAGAAAACCTGAAGAAATTATGCTGGTTTTGTCCAGGGATACAGAGGAAAAATTGCCTTCTATATCTTCTTCAGAAGTCTGTTTCTTGTCAATGTGTCACAATATTCACTCTGACACGAATGAGCAAAATGAGCAGAACTGGACTGTCTGTAAGAGGGACAGTAGGCTGGTTTGGTAATATTGGGTAGAATACTGCAGACCACTGTGTGTTAAGAATGGTTGGATACTGAATTGAGTAATTGAACCCTAAGGAGAGGCACACTTTCCTTTTCTATTTTGATGGTAAACAATTGTCCAAACCTTCCCCAACAAAGGGCTGCAATGGCTAACCTGAAGTAGCCTGAAGGGCCAGCTAATTATATTTAAAAGTGAGTAGGTTGTGCCACGCTCATCTTTAGTGACAGGACAGGTATTAATCACTGATGTTCAGATTGGCTGTTGTGTCTTAAGCTGAGTTGCAGAATGTATCTAAGGGTTACATTTTTCTCCCCCCCCCCCCCCTTGGATAGTAGGTAGGATGCTGTCTGCATGGGAGTGTTTTGCAGCCCCTACATAACCCCCGGGCTGTACTTTGGTTAGGGTAATATAAATCCTGTTTCTAGCCACCTGGGATTCTCCAGAGTGTGAAAACACAGCAGGATTTTGCATGCTTCAGCATAAGCGACTTGAGATATGGGACCTTGTTGTGACTGGCTCTATCAGGATGGTGGCAGATGCTCTGAAAAGACCTGGACAACCCGCAGTGGCAGAGGGCACCGGGCCAGCGCCGTTGTGGTGAAGGCTGACTGTGCGAAGGATAAACTGTGTAATTAACTGGAAGCATGTGTTGGGCTTCTTGATGTGCTGCAGTTTCCTTCCAGACATTTTTCTGAAAGAAACTCAGCACACTTGCTGGTGTGCTTGTTTGTGGTCGTCAGCCAGTTCTTCTTAATGTGGATAAATTAGTGGGGCGAACTAGTTATAGTGAGAAGAGGTTTTTTGCCTTGGTGACCATTTCCTGGAAAATTTTGTGTTTATTTCCATCTCTTTTTTGTTTGTTTCAATTTTTTTTGGTGGAGAGCGTGAGGTTATCCGTGATCCAATAAAAGAGCTACGAGCAACCTCATTTGTTCCATCTTTGATAGGAAGCCAGGAGCCCAGGCATTATGAACCAGAAGCGAGGAGGTGTTTAAGTCCACCCAGCTTGTTCAAATGCTTCATTTGCCCTCTCTGCTCAGTCAAGAGCCTTTGGAACACCTATGAAGGAGCCCATAGGCTGGGACAGCTGTGGGCCTGACTGGTTGAGAAGCATTCATTTAGGGAATTTAGGGTGAAGATGAATGATGGAAGAGATAGTTCAGGTTTTAAGTACATCCTTAGGTTTGGAGATGCCGAGTGAAACCAGGCGGGATTTCTGAGCAGATGGGAGCAAATGGAGCTCAAAGGTATTTAATGCAACACAGTGCTCAGGGAAGCATCTGCGGGGAGGTCTCACTCCAGAGAGCTGTGGGAGGCCCCGGCTGGGTGGGACAGCCTGTTCTCACGTCACTGTAATGCACTGTGCTGCCTCTGTGGTCTCAGTTTATAGCACTACACTGGGCTATATGAACACATCCCACATTCTTCAAAGCTTGTCTTTAAGTTTTGCACTATCCCTAGGTCTGAAGGATTTCATTGACTCTGTTACCTTGCGTTTCTTCAGTGCCTCAACAGCTGTGATTGCTTCTCAGGACAGGGGACCTATTCCTCTTGAGGCTTGAATACCACTAAGCAACCTTATGCTCAGCTTTAAGCTATGCTTAGCTTTACCCATCACTAGTTTTCAGCAATCAAATACAAAAGACAGCACACCAACCGAAGCAGAGGCACATTAAGATTTGTAGCTGTCCGACAGAATGAAGAAGCAGCTCTGCTGCTTTCTACTCCCACGATAAAAGGTTTACAGTAAGAGCAAGGCAAAAATAAATCTGAAAATGGACTAAGAGCTAAAGCCTGAGACGAGTTCCTAATTGAGGTATGTTCCCTTTAAGCCAAAGGGAACTTGGACCCTAAGCAAATATCTTAAGCTGTTAAGTATTATATTATTACAGTATAGTTATGTAAGCCATAATGTTCTTCAGTAGGAAAACATGAAGGACACTGCTCAAACTGCGAACTTCAGAAAATGCACAGCTCAGTTTAATTTTACTGCATGTCCCATCGTTCGTGTGCTGTTGGAGGCAGCAAATGACCATTCCATCTTCACATCCCCCGAACCCCTGTTTCAATAAGGCTGTCTCTTGTCTCCTCGCTGGTGACCTCTTCTGAGGCAGCACTCTCCTTCACTTCACCCCTTCTGTGTTCAAGCCCCTCTTTAAGTTTGATCAGCCCTGTGGCCCTTTTCTAGCTTATCTATGTCCTCTGTCAGTGGGAATGACCCAAACTATGCACCCGATTCAAGAAGTCTGAGCACAGTGGCTTTCAGATAGCGTGACTGTATGAGCTCTCTTGTTTCCTATTCCTTTTTTAGTGTTTTCTAGTGTTCTGTTGGGATTTGTCAGTATGACAATACTGACAAGGGAACTGATGATTTTGAGACCTGCCTAGGTCTCTTTCCTGAGGAAGAGATAATTACAGATTCAGAGCCTGTCACTGTAGATACATACTTAACGGTAAATTTGTGCCTATACACAATATTTTGCACGTATCAGTGCAAACATTTTGTCATCTTCTCACTGAATATTATGTGTACCTAAGACATAAGTCTTAGCTGTCAGCTTTAGATGTGATTATTCCGAATAATTTTGTCACGGCGTTATTCACTGCTCTGTCAGGTAGTTTGTGACTAGATTGAGCCTCACAAGCCCCAAAGCACATCTCCAAACAGGAACCTGCAGGCTAACTTGCGACAAAGTGACATTTGTTTCTTGTCTCTAGCTGTGAGGGGAACGTCCCTTCTACCCACTGATTGTTTAGTTTCCAGGACTGCACCATCTAACCTTTTGTAACCCCTACACAACTCTTTTTTTTTTTCCTTACCCTTTTGCAGCCCATACACAACTGGTTTCCCTTCTGATAGGTCGGAAAGTGTCATAGGGACAGATCAGCTTTTTCTTTGGTTGGCTTCAAAAGCTCTTTCACTGTCAACGCTTGGAAATGAACCATACGATCCCTGTAAGAATCAATTAGGTTTGGCTTTTTGTATGCACAATCTCTTGTATTCTGTGGGTCACGCACACATTTTTTTGCAAATGGGTCATTCTGAGACATATCTTGTAGTAACAGACAACACCAACTGGCAGTTTTTCATCCTGTAGACAATGTGGGCAGCATGAGCAACTACAAACATTTGAAATGGACATTTCTAAGAGTTGAAAATATATGTGAATTCGGATAATTATAAAATAAGTGGCTTTTTAATTGCTCAGACTCTTTAATCACAACCGATTCAGTGATTGTTCTCAGTCATGTAGAACATGGGGGAATTTAATGGCAGATGTGAAGTTAATTTTTGTTCTGACAATATTTCTAGAACAGAATCTGACCAATACCTCCCTTTAGTTTTTGCTCAGTGTTCGATAAAAAGATGAATGGTTTTATGATGGACTATGGGCTTGATTGTCCTGGTAAGCAGCAGCTGCAAAATCTGATGCAGTTCAGTGTGTGACAAAGCTGAATGTCACACACTAATTTGTTTGAATAGAAGCCAAGCTAATATTCCTTGCTGGGGTAAAATGCTCACTGAAATGTTTATATGGAATTCGGATGGCAGCTTCATCATGGAAATTTGGGAACTCCCATTTTGGGTCCGTTGAAAAAGCATTGTTCAGGCGTACAAGCTATTTATACAGACATGTGGCATGATAGTGGATATTCCTTTAATCTTTTAGTAATCCGGACATTACCATATGGACAAACTGCACAGATTGATTTGAGGAGGCCTCACTGGACAAATGAATACCCTGCCTGAGTTAATTTGCTGAGCTTTTATGTTAGCGTATCAGGAAAAAAAAAAAAGCTTTCCAGCACATAGTTTATTTGCAGTGACATATAAAATGAGACTGGTGACAATCAACACATGTTTAAGGCAGCTTGTTTGACAAGCAGCTCGTGATGGTTTGGACAGTTATCTGGAGGGCTTCCTTTCAGTACTTTGTTGCTTGTAGCCAATGCACGCCCTTCCCAATGTGGAACCATCTTTGCACGTACGTATCGGAGAATGCACACAGTTTCCTCTAGCGTTTTGCTTTCAGTGATGTACCTGCATTAATTTTGTGTAATGCCATAATGGGTTATTTAGTTTTGTTATCAACCTCTGCTTTCTCAACCTTCTGTCCTGTAAGGAACTGCCATATTCCTCCTCTGTAGTTCTCATTCCCAAGGGCATACACAAAGGCATCCACTGTTGGCACAGTCTTGGCAACAACGGCAGGAATCTGTCATGAGACACAATGTTTATTAATAGGAAAATGCCCTGAGGAACCAATGGGCTGATTTCAGCACAGAATCAGTTTCCTTTTACCAAACAACACCTGTGTCCAAATGCAGTAACTTGCTACCCATGGAGAGATGAGAGGTAAAAGCAATTTGACTGGTTGGAGGCCCTTGCTCAGGAAATTATAGTCTCCAGGAGAAGGAATTTAGATCAGCATTGCCTGCATCTGGGATATTTCAGTTGAGAGTGAATACAAACATTTAGGAGTGAAGGGTGTGCTGTGGACACCTTCTGATGGAGAAGTGGGCTGATACTGCTAACACATTTTGTGTGGGATACTGAATATCTAAGTACTGTAATCGATTTGGAGACCTGAAACTGGGCTGGTTTTTGGGGACTGAATGAAAATTGCAAGGTTTGATGTGATATTACTGAGTCCCAGAGGCAGTCTTGAAGCCAAGACTCATTAAAAAAAAAAGGAGGAGAAAAGGAGGCAACACAACCTTAAAAGTGATAGACTGCATCTTCTGTAAGGGGAGAGAAGTGTTAGAAAAAATGAATGAAACAAACAATCTCTTAAAAATTTAAAATTTTCAGCTGGTATTTGACTCTGGGAAGGGCACAAAAAGCTCCTATAAACCATGAAGCAGTACAGGCTACAGACCCCTAACTGACTGCCCTGACTCTCTAAACTGTTGCTTGATCAAAGCAGTAATATGCTGCCCGTTATTACCACCGTGCTTAGCTGTTGCGCCATAAAAGTGGTAGATGAAGAGAAAGCTTTGAGGAAACAATCTGCTCGTTGTATATGTTACGACGAGTAAAGCCAATTGTGAGTGAATTGGCATTGTTCTGTAGGAACAGAGAGGGGAGTCAGGAGAATGTCATTGACTGAATTCCCTCAGGCGGTGTACACGTACCATGCGGTATTTTGGTGAAATGAACATCACGTTTTCAACTGCTGCGTAGAAGCATAAAAGGCAATAGGGACCCCAGCAAATGACCAGCGTCTTCAACGGTAAACCAGTATTAAACTGAAAAACAAGAGGAATAAATTCCTTTGTGTTTCACAACGGCACAGCGCAACGAGCGGGTGGGACAGACCCTGTGAGTCCGTGGTTTGGTAGCAGGAGAGGACCAGACGGCAGGAGATGCTGTACCGCTGCGGCGTTGCTGCTGATGTCGGAGGTGTGCGTGCACAGGTCCCTTGGAGTCGAGGGCTGCCGGCGCAGCATGCCCCACAGCCCTGTTCCTGGGGACCACGCAGGGAGCGTGCATGCTACACATGGGAGCCTTGGCCAGTAAATGCTGCTGAGGGGCAAGGGCATTGTGTACACTGAAGAAGAGACAGAAACGAATGATATTTTGCTGACTTCTCAGCGGGTCTTGCAGATGAATAAACTGTGTGAAGCCACTACTATGGCAGTGCAAGAGAGGGATGCAGTGACATCTGTGTTGTGGCAGGAGGGTTCCTGTGTCCTTCATGTAAGGGTGTTGTCCACGGTGTTCATGGCCAGCTGTTCCCCAGTATCTTAGAAGTATTAATGAATAGGGAAGTGATAATTTCAGCCTTAAATTTTCTGCATCATAACTAGTCTGTACAGCTACAGAATATCCTAAGAAATCGCATGATATTGCATAAACTCAGTGAAAAAAAGGGTTATAGACTTATAATAATGAACACTGAGCTTTGTTCAAGAAATATGTGGAGTACACATGTGTTTATTCCAGACAGCTACAACTGGTCTGCCTGGCTGTCTCTTTGCTGGTATAACATCCCCCTTGAGAACTGACTGCCTCTGAGTGCAGGGGTCGGGCTGTGCCCGCCAGCCACGCATAGTGCCCCGGACTGTATAGCCTGCGCCTAAGGAAACAACTCATATAATCACCACATTACATTCCCATAAACCTGCCACGCCAGAGCAATTCCTTTGTTTCCAGCTCATAAAGATTTCTGAATTTGCTCAGCCAAGTGTAAACAGGAGGCGTCTGGGAAGGCCTTTCTCCCCCCATGGGGTGCCTGCGTGTCTCCTCGCAGTGCTGCAGCCCTGGCTGACTTCCTCGGCAATAAGCTAAGAGCCTGTAACAAACCAGGAATTAATGATCCTTCCCGAGCAGAGTTTCTCTGGGTATCTATTGATACACTATTAGCTAATATTTTGCATGTTGCAGGTTGGTTTTGTGACTAGAGTTGGACCAGTGCTGGTGGAGGGGAGTCCTTGGGGTCATTAGTCTGTCCCCCTCTTTCATGGGGAACTGGTTACAGTGCTAGGTTGGGGCAGATGTGGCTGTCTGGTCAGATCTTAAAATCTGGGATTTCCATGAACTTTCTGGTTGGCCCCATCCCGTGTTTCCCTACCTTCTTATTCAACTGATGCCGGGGAGTTAGCACAGAAGGAGCTGAGCCAAAGCCTCTGTGAAAGAAATTGGCTTTTTGAGGACTTTGTCTCTATTGGATGCAGCCTTGTTTTGACAAGGCAGTTACAGGGGCTGAGGAAGCTTTCTTACCTTATAGTGCCCACTCTTCTTGAACTTCTGGTGTATGGACTGATAGGCTGAGAGCATGATGAAGCCCGGGATCAGGAAATTGAAAATGGACAGCGCAAAAAGGAATGTGATATAGCTTCTGGAAAGGGGGGAGGAAAAGAAGGTAGTTAATTCCTCTCTAGCATGTCTCTGTAAACTTGCTGTGAATATCTGTTAGCTTGTACTTTTCAAGACCAGTTTTGGCAATGCGTTTTAGGTGCAGCACCTGCTGAGGGCCAGTTAAGTCATGCTGTGCCGGTGTGTGCAGGGTGGGTAGTATTGTAGAAAATCACAGCAGGTGTTTGGTTTCCAAACCCAGGCATCCCTACTCACACAGCTGTGCTGAACTGTGTAAACCCAAAATCATTCTGAAGGAGTTTCAAGCACTAAACCCAGAAAAGAAGCAGCTTATAGATGAGGAAGGGAGCAGCAGGCACTGGTCTCTCCTGGGGAGGGAGCTGGCTTTGGCTGCTCCCACATGCTGCCATGCCAGCTGGGGCAGCCTCGGCCATGCCTGCCTCATCCTAGCAGCGATAGTGGGGGCAACTGGGGGTTTTGGTGTGCTGCCCAGGGGACAGCAGCCTCCATCCTGCTCCCGTGGGTGATGAGCCTGGCGCTGACCTGTCCCCTTTGCTGTAGTCCAGGGTGCAGCAGGTTCGGAGGGGTTCGTAGTCATATTGCCCCCATCCCAGCAAGGGCATCACGGACCAAAAGGCAGCAAACAGCCATGCAAACACTGTCATGGAGATGGCGGTGCTCCACTGCATCTTGCTCCCTGCAGGAAGAGAAGAGAACAGAGGGTCCCCGTGCCCAGGACGAAAGAACCAGGCGAAGCTGGCTGTGTGGGGCCAGAGCCACGTGCCCCAACCCCACAGCCTCAGGCACAAGCAAGCGCACACTCCCCAGCTCCTGCCTACTTTGTTCCTGCTGTGCCAAGAGTGCAGAGCACGC
>Ga0181612_168847_pt1 | contig 13027 bp, 6 predicted proteins | sample HoacroProtozoa21_FD_119630 | JGI IMG/M metagenome (GOLD analysis project Ga0181612, IMG submission 119630) | Hoatzin crop microbial communities from Cojedes, Venezuel. Combined Assembly of Gp0051906, Gp0051904, Gp0051908
CCGCCGAAAGTACAAAAAACAAAAACTCGGCACATCTCATTTGAATTCCTAATAGGCTGTAAATTTTTTTGAGTAGATTTCTTTTGGCTATTAAGATTTCTCTAACACGTGATGAGAACCACAACTAATGATTATGGGTGCCCCAGTGAATCCAACTCCCCTTCCATGCACTCTGAATGTATTTTTAATTCACTTTTCAAGCTGAGCTAATTAGAATTAAAACCTTGCCATGACTCTCAACAGTATAGTATGAGACCATGCAGACAGCTGATGCAGTGAGAATGGAAGGAGTACTTCTAACCCTATCACTTCTCAGAGGAAAAGCTTACTCCAAAAATGTCTCTCGCCCAGTTAAAAAGTGTCTGCTTCTTTAGAATTTGTACATAAGATAGAACAATAAACTATAATCCTGTCCAGAACCTCTAGGTGCTCCTACCTTAAAACTTACAAATGGGAAAACCAAAAACATCCTGCCACTTCATGGGAAAAAGAGCCATTGCTTAAATCAGCCTAGAAAGACTGTACTATTTTTGAAAATACAAGATATTTTAAGCCTTTGACAGTGATAGGTTAACCCCTGACCTATAATTAGAAGTTACTCCTGTATCTTTTACAAGAACCCTTGGGTTCCTACTGATCTGATAGGTTCAGATCACTAACACAACCTTTGCTCTAGACTTCCACCACCATAACACTATCATCCTGGTCTACAAAACCAAATTAATTTCTCTTAGAACTACATTGATTCTGCATGAGATTTAAACAAAATACACACGCAAACCCAAGTCTCTTTACCAAGCCATGTACCATCTCTATGAAAAACATCATTCTGGCATTCGCTGTTACTAGAAGAAACTCAAAAACAGCTGCACAGAGGACTGCTGTCCGAGAGACAGCTTTTGTATAAGAGAGAGTAAGACAGATTGCATTTTTTCTTGCCAATCATATTTCTCCCTCTAAGAACATACATTATTTTATTCTTACATAAACACCTAAATTGCCTTTTGATTTTTTCCTGATATTGCTAGTTAACAGACATTTTTAAAACAATATGCACACATACACAGAAGATATTCTTTAGATCTATGCAACTAATGTCCTACTAGGGTTGCCTCCAAGCATTTTTCTGCAGAAAAAGCTTGAATATTCACTAAAAAGCTATCCATTACATAGGTTATATTTGTTTTGATAGAGGCATAAACTTTTCAACTAATTGCAAAGGATAACTACAATACAAGAACATAAAATTGCAGTGAAAAATACCTTTAATGGAAGCTTTTTCCCTCCAACAATTTCAATGAAGAGACAAGAACATACTTTAAGACGTTTATTACCAATAAACCAGTAAACCTTCACAAGCCTCTACATGGTCACTTCATAAGAGAATTTTCTGTCACTGTGGAGGCGGGAAACATGGAAGGATTTCACAGGAAAGAAGAGCTGTGGGTTTTGCTTGGGGGTTGTATAAAAAAAACCCACCACTAACAACAGGGGAAAAAAAAGACCCTTAAGCCAAATCAAGACACAAGCTTCCTCTCAGAGGTGCCAATATTCTGCCATCCACAGGATGAGGCTCAGCTACTTCCTTCTAAGTAAATGTCATTCTGGACAAAAGCAAGTCCAGGATCTATATCCAGACAAAACAGATCTAACTAAGCCAAATTTTAAGGGAAACAAAGAGCATCACAGGCAGAAAGCTGAGGCTTTTGAAGAGCAGCAGGCAAGACTTATTACACAAATAAAAGAATATTAAAAACCCCCACATTTTAAAACCTACTCTTTGGAAGCTTAAACATTCTTTTTTCAGGATCACTGACAAGTCATCACGACACAAAGCAAAAAAAGGTACTTTTAATTGAGACATATCCTAAGGTTTTCTTAGCAACTGGCTTCAAACTGCAGCATATTCAGATGTCCTATTTGTAGCATGATGCTTTGCTCCTTCATTGTTAAGTTTGAGGTGAAAAGAGCTTCTCTCAAATGAAACAGAATGAAACCGACAAGGGTCCCAACTCTCACCCTCAATCAAAAGGCTATTTACTGCTACATTTCAATGACCATCCTGCAGCCAGAAGGGAACACAGGGCCTCCAGTTTTCAGGTTGTTTTTTTTTTTTTTTCCTGGCAGTACCAACACTATTGATATTGTCTAGATCTTAACAACAGAGCCACAAGAAAACAAATCTTACGCAACAAGTTCATCTCAACCCAGTTCCAAATTCAGTGCTGCTCTCAACCCAAACACCAACTGCTGATCCTCACAACAGATCACTTGGTCCTACCCGGAACATCCAAATAAACTCAGAAAATAGTTCATACAGTGTTGGCAAAAAACAGACAAGAAAAGACTTTTCTCTGTTTTGTATAACCAAGACTATGCTTCAGACTATGTACAGACTTGTCCCAGTTATTTTAAAATAGCATCTGCAATATTATCTTTTCTACATAGCTACAAAGCTAAATATCAAATGGAGGAACATCTGCTCAAGAGATGTTCTCACCTCCACTCTCCCAACATATTTCGTACCAATTCCTCTTAAACACTTGTAGATATTGAATTAAGCACCTTCTTCTTTCATCACATTCCTAAAACCTTGCTGCTGGTAAGAACAAAGAACAGTAAAATTATGAGCTATCAGAGCAGTTAAATTCGCTTATACACTTCTGCATTGGAAAATCTTTTTTTCTTCCATTAAGACCCAATATAAATGATTAATTAATTTTAGTACTCGGTCATTACTCAATGTTCTTCAATCTCAAACACTTATATTTGCAATAAATTAGTGACATGCTACTTTTACACTTTTGTATTTTCAGCTAAAAATACAAAAGAACCGTAAACCTGGGTGAATCAGTTATTACAAGTATGCAAGTGTACCTAAAGAAAGAGACACATCCTGAAGTCTCTAAAACTTCAGTAAAATTACACTGTAGCATTCGTAAGAGGCTGTGAAAAAGGGTCACGGATTCTAGGTACTGTGGAGAGAAAGGAGAAGCAACCTTCACAAGCAACCGGAGAATGTAATGTGATGGTGTGAGAATATGACCACTGGCTCCAGGAGCTTTAACCGTGTCTAAGGACAACAAAAACATAGAGCAGAAGAGGAGATTATGTTTACTGCACACTAAGGACTACAATAATCACAAAAACTAACATCTACATTTAAAGAAATAATATTTAGTAGAACTTCTAATTACTGTAATATTACCTAAAACTCACATCACTTATTAGAAAGAATAAACCAAGATTGAGTTTAACAAATCCTTTTAAGAAATATAGCCCTTGTTTTTCCAGGTTTATTCCAACCTCTGCTCATCTCAAATTACATGTCCTAGTTATCTCTTCAGTCTCATTGAATGAAAAATACACATGTACAAGCCTCTAACAGAAGTCCTAAAAAAAAAAAAAATAAAAAAAAAAAAAAAGGACCAGAAAGAAAGCAAAACCACTCTAACAGAAAGACTGCTGATCGCTCAATATAATGTAAAAAATACAGATCAGCTCCATCATCACCTCCCTTCATAGTCTTCGGGCATTCACATTGGCCAAGTGCACATTTAAACGACACTTTCTCGAACGAGGGGTTGTTCCCTCCCGGCGGCAGAGAAGTGACCTCTGTGCAGCTGAGGATACTTCTGCAACGCAGCCTTCCATGACTGCAGCTGACACAAACGCAGTCATTGTCATAGCAAAACCTTATCTGTCTGCCCTTTAAAAGGAAGAAAAGAAAAAACCCAAAAGATTCCTTTTACCATCTTTGCACTGAAAAACCCACACCAATATTCCTTCTAAACTTGACTGGGTAAGAAGCATTTAAGATGATGAAAAGAAAAAAGCACAGTGACAAGAACAGTTGCTTTAAAAACAAGCCAGCCACGTTCTCCAAGGAATTTCACCTATCAAAAGCAACACACTTGAATCCATTCTGCCTGAAAATTACCAGGCCAGCTGTTGCCAACCGTTGCCCAGGTGAGGTTACTGCAAACAAACCCCCTATGGGCAGACAGGCAAGCATTCTTGCAGGCTTTTTTTTTTTCCTCCTTACCAGACCCCACAATTCGAACTGCTTCATTCCACCCAAACTTGGGCTAACTAGTCAGACTTGTCATTTGCTGCATGTTTCTCACTGTCTCACACAGATGCTGAATTCCCCTAACCTGAAGAAAGTCATTGATGAAGGAAGTGAGATGGAGTAACCACGCTTCATGTAACAGTGATCTCTGCCCACCGTTCTTTCTCACTGCTGCCTTTATACTGCCACAACTGATGTAAAAAGTCTGTCTGACTTGCCACAGAAGCTCACAGAAACATCAAGGGCCCAGAGAAAGGTTCTCTTTAACAGGAAGCTTTTACATTCTACTTCAAAGATTTTTTACAGAAATTCCTTATCACAGAACACTGAAATCACAGCTAAAATAAGAGGATGACATTGAACACACTAACTGGACTTCACACTAACAACAAAAAAAAAAAGTTCTTTCTGTGCATACACTAAGATAGAAATAGTCTGTTGAATAAAGACTAAGAGCAAAGCATAAGCCCTCCAGAAACAGCTAGTGTTGCAAAAACATTGTTTAAAAAACAGGGATTTACAAATCTTTCCACGTGGGTTACAACCAGTCTTCTCTGTCAAGTGAGCTAGAACTCCAGGCAGCAGCAACAGGTCTTTTCTTGTCCAGCAGTAGGCTATAAGCAACTCACTCCCTACATCCCAAATGACCATGGTCTGTCACTAAGTGCACTACTTTGCCTGCAGTGGAAAGGATTAAAAAGGAGTCCCGTGTTTTCTTCAGCTAAGGCTGCAATGCTAATTGAATATGTACATTAAGTATTGAGTAGCTGCAGAATGTTTCCAATGCCCATACAAAGGTAGTTTAAGGCTTAAAATGTTCCTTTCTTTTGCTGTTCTGAAACTGATGTCCCTCCTGTTTGCTTCATGAGATTCTGAATTACAGAGCTGCCGAATGCAGGCCATAGAGTTTTCTTTGACATAACAGTAGCAAGGAAAAGCGTAAAGTCCTCCATGAAATTTCTCAGTGAAGACACATAATGCTTGGCATGCCCAGGTCTCATGGCACCAACGTAAATATAGACAAGATTGTTGTATGATGCTCCTTGTTTTCCCACCAGAATGCCAGATATCCATTACACTCCAGAAACACAGATTACAGGACATATTAAAAAAAACTTCCTGAGATTTCACCTGAACATGATGGAAATGACATGGAATAAGGGGCAGAGATTGTACTGGGTTTGGCTGGGACAGAGTTAATTTTCTATCATGCTGTGTTTTACACTGGCAACCAAAACTGTGTTGGTAACATACCAGTGTCTTAGCTATTGCTGAGGAGTACTTACACAGCACCAAGGCCTCTGCCACTCCAGCAAGGGGGTGCACAAGAGGTTGGGAGAGGACACAGCTGGGACAGCTGACCTGAAATACCAAAGAGATTCCATACGACATATTGTCATGCTCAGCAATAAAACTGGGGGGCAGGTTTTTTCCAAAGCATTTGTTGTTCAGAGACTAGACGGGCATCAGTCTGGTGGTGGTGCTTTTGCATCACTCAATTTTTGTTTATTTGTTCTTTCACTTATTAAACTGTCTCTATCTCAGTTCGCAAGTTTGGGGTTTTTCCTTGCTTTTGGCCTTCTGATCCTCTCCCCCATCCCACCGAGGGAGAGTGAGAGAGAGACTGCGTGGAGGCTTACCTGCCAGCAGAGGAAAAGCTCCCACACCACCTCAAACACATTCATTCTGATACAGCTCAAACAGCAACATAGCTTCCAAAATATATATGGTAGAAATAACTTTTTCCACATTATCAAAGTGAACGCTACCAAATACTAAGTAAGCACAATTTATTTTCACTAAGTTACTTCTGACCAGAACAAACAGAAGTCATCTTTCTAAAAACCAAGTACTGATGTTACCTGAAGGCAAAATTCACTGAGTTCACTGGGCAGAACACTCCCACTAGCTGAAGAAAAATCCTGCGAGTATTTTTCATGCAAGGCAAACTGAGCATGTGCACACCATGAGCTAGTTTCTATACAGAAACTATCACAAAGGAAGGCAAAGCACGAAATTAAAGCAGCATCTATTTCTCTCTGTAGAACATTCACATGTGGAATCAGTGAATGCCATTAGCTTAGTTCAAGCCAATTTCAAATTCGGAGTACACAGTTTCACTCAGGGATTATGCTAGCATCATTTGAAGCAACTTCCCCATGTCTTATTTTAGTGGAAACTTATCAACATCATTTTTTCCTACCCATTACATACTGAAAATAAGTTACTAGAATTCTGAAATAACCCATGTTTAAATATTGTTCAAATCCTACCAAAAACACACTCAGAAAATAAACAGACAAGCTCTGAGCATTAATATTTACACTCCCCTCAGAAATATAGACACTTCATTCTAGCAAGGGATGACACTAACTCTTTTACGAGAAACAGAGTCTAGCACAGGCTTAAGTGAAGTGCACATTTCTGATTGTCAGGATAGATAATATCCAAGTAACATAATAAGGCTGACTCAGAGAGGGCAGGACACTGCTTCACAACACAAGACTTGGCAAGCAGGGAGGAAGGAACCCAAGGAAGAGTGTCTCAAACATCATTATTTTCTAACCTCCATATAATCGGGCTACTTCATCAAACTTACGGCACTACATGCCAGGATCCAAAGGCATAAAGATTAACCTCAATTCAGGTAAGTTCAGGGACTTCTCTGAACATTCATCATCTTCCAAAATTCACTGAGCACGTAGACAATGAGCACAAAGTACACCATCAGCTCAAGATCTAGGATTCTTGTGCTACTGCACCCTCCTGACCTCAAAACTGATAGCGCAAACTAGTATTTGACCTGCACACATTCTCATCCCCATTATATTTAGCAGCATGCTAAACGAAAGAATACCCCCAAAGATACTCATAATTAGATTTTTGTCTCCTGATATCCAGTTCTGCCTTTCACTATATTCGATAGCTACACTTATTAACTCTTCTTTTTCCCTTCAGTGAAAAAACTAAAAAAAAGTGTTAGAATACCATGCTCAGGACCTGACGGAAGAAGAGTGCTTGAAATAGCAAAATCAAATAACTTGGCAGCTGGCTGTACCATGTTCCCTGGTGTACCAAGAAATGCTACAATTAAACTGAACAACTACTTGTTTTTTCAGTCTGTTAGAAAGGTAAAGAATTCCTTTCAAAATGAGAGACAAGAGACTCCCCTGGACCTCACTAAAACAAGCTCTTACTCTATTAATTAAGCCTTCCGGAGACGTCCTATCTATACAAAACGCAGTGACAATATACCAAACATGCTGCATATCTAGACCACAACACCCCTCGAACCCCTGCTTGTGAAACTCCTCTCCCAAAGGCAACCTTTATACAAAGCTACGGAACGACGTTTTAAAATGTGAACAGACCACGCCTATCCAGATTTCTTTATGAAAAGAGACACAATTATGCATCCATCTTAAATCAACTTTTGAAAAAAAGTTAAACTAGCAGAACATCAACTCCCCAGTCAAACAGTAGTAACTGATCCTCTGCATCCAATCTCTCTCTTCCAGGAAAGCAACATTCTACACATTTTCATGCCTAATAATTTGCAATCAGAAATGGCAAATCAAGAATCCTATTTAATAATCAGGGAGAAATATCTGCTTTATACGGAACTTTCCGCTGCAAGAAAGCTGATATGATGGGAGGAAAATGTTTTGGACTGCAAGAGTCACAGTATCTTGTCATGTCAATCTCTAGTTATTATCCCTCCTGTACAAACAGCAAGACTCAGAATGTGCACAGAGGAAAGAGTTCTGGCTGAGGTTTACAGCCGATTTAATTTCTGATAAGACCCGGATTCTCTAATTAAGTAACCCAAATAAAAACAGTCTAAAAAAACGCTTAAAATACAGACTTCATGTTTCTTACGTAAATGGTACTGAAAGAATGGTTATGCAGAGACTGATGGGTGATTGGCATGGATGTCTCAATGGTTATTTAAAGCTGCAAGTACGAGTGCTATTACTGCTGATAGAGAATAGGAAACATTGTGCTTTATGAACGCCTTGACCATTTCTGTACAGTATCTCAGGCCTTTTTCCCAACAGATGTTCTAAATTGTAAAAGCACTTTAATCTAGACCATGCATTTTACATACAGACTTAGAGAGGTCACAATTTAGTAGTTTGCCATCATGTTTCCTACATCAAAAAAACTCTAAATATTCATTTTACAATTCTTTCCAGAATCTGCTGCCATTTGAAAGACTTCTCAGTTACACAAAGATAAGATACAAGATCCTGTAACTGAAAGTTATCAGAATTTCATACCTGCACTTTTTCACTACAAGAGAGGCTTTTTTTTCCTGCCACCCACCTCCCCTTACCCTTGTTTCCTCTTTCAGCTTCACTTCTGAAGTAATATTAACAGTCTTTTGGTTGAAGAGGCAACCTCTATGTAAAGACCTACACACAGCACAACTGTTAGCTGTTTGGTGTTGGGAGCTACCTTTTGCCCCTATAAACATAAGCCAGAAATGTTAAATCCGGCAATTTCAGAGTTGCCAGCGAGAAGCAGAACAAGAACAAAAAGGTTCAGATAGTCTTTACCGATAGATGATCAGCTGTTGGCCACCAGCTAAAACGCTTTCTTCCACACGATTCATCCTGAATACAACCTCCTACTCTACCAGCAATGCAGGAACTTTTCAACAGTTTCATAGGGCTCTACATTTCACTTCCACCGTATTTCTTAACGGAGAACATGACATTTTTCTGAAGACTAGGTGCAATTAATGCCCAAGAGTGAACTATTCAGTCAGACTTGTACAGGGTAAGTTGAAAACAGTAATAACAGGGTTGACTTCCAAGCAGAAGTAAGTTTAAAAAGAAGAGAACCTGGAAAAGACTGTATCAAAATCCTTTCCTCCTGCTCCATACAGCATACAGTAATTATTTTTATCTCACTCAAAAGCTGATCTGAATCCAGAACCACTTACTGACAGGAAACCAACCAACCAACCCAACCACATTAACTGTAGTATACGCAGAGATAAAAATGCCTTTTTACATGACCCCTTAAATAAAGGGCACTCTGAACTAGAAATTTAAGATCCATTCTACCCAAACATCCCACATTTACAGTTCCTAAATTTCTCTCCTCAACCTCCCCCAGTACACATCAAAATTGCTCAACTTCAATAATGACTCTCAACAAGTCATTTCATTTCCTCATTTTCCTACCTTTGCACAACATAATATAGAGACAACCAGCTGAACACATTTTAGTGTAAAAGACTTCTCTTCCTCTTGCTTTTGTCAAAATTCATCTCCCCTCCAAACCACACAGGTCTGAGCCAAACACAAGAGCCACCTGGCACTATTCTTCAAAACCTGCACTTTCAAAGAGAGCGAATGCTCCTGAAATGCAGTATGAGCAAAAGGATTAATTTAAAGGAACATTTAAGATGTGAGAAAAAACAATAAAAACATTTTTAAATGCATCTGAGCTCCACTCCCTGCACCAGCGTATTTACTATTAACTACCTATCTGCACAAAATAATTCACCTATGACTTCCATAATTAAAGCATCTTAATTTGGAAATTAAGTTTTATATTTTTAGTAGGCATAATAGAAAGGAAAGAGCAAAGGCACATTTCATTCTCTGAGCACTGTTAAAAACCGTAATGATCTGCTGACTTGTGAAAAAAATTTCCCTCTGAAAAATCCCCACGGGCTTCTTCCCAAGCACCACATTGAGCGCAGATGGCCAGCATCAAGTCTGCAATTACCAGTCTGGCCTGGCAGTTCCACAGATCACAGTGACACTCTTCTCTTTTTGTGGATGCAGGGAGGGGGCAGCTTCAGAGATGCAGACAACCAGGCATCCTAGGCAACAGCACTTTCCAGTAGAAATGTATGTACACATTCAGTTTCCAAACCTGTTCTATGCTCCTTCCACTAACTTCGTTTCACATTTAGGTTCCCCCCCCTTTTTCTTAAACATTTTTTCTTCTGCTACTGAAAAGTTTTTCAAAGAAGGTGACAGGTAATCGATAAAATTAAGGATACAGTAGAACTATCATTGCCAAGCATTGTCAGAGGCACAAACTTCATGAACAATTTTTCCCTCTTTATTTTACTTTAAGAAAACCCAAAAGCAGCTTGTAACAATGCCCTATTAAAAGCATGTCAATGAACAGAGCTGTTAGTTAACTGGTAACAAACGCCTACTAAACTTGTGATTATATCAGTGCACCATCCCTCCCCCCCCAGCCCCTCACCAAGAACAGTTGTTCTGTTCTCCTCTTTAACCAGGAGGACATCTGAGGAGGAGGTGCTGCTTCATTTCCTCTCCTTCCTCCCACCCCTCAAATGAGGAAGCCCTCAAAGGGGAGGAGGGGAGAGCATGTTTCTAATTCAAATACTGCATCTTAAAATACTATTGCACAACACTTCAGCGAGTCTGATTGCAAATCTATATACATACAGCATGAGAGAGCTTTATTCCCTTTACTTCTCTTTATATATATATATATGTCTTTTTTAAGAGAAGAGAAAGGCTTCTACATTAATAATCATTTACTATCTCAGGTTTACATCCAAGAATTTGAGTATTTGACTAAAATCTTTATTTTGCCAAAGCCAGTAAAGGTTTAGATATGAAAGTAAGCACAAAGCAATCTATAAGGACTCCCCTACCGAGTTACTTTCCAACTGACAGATGCAACAGGAAGCAGGCGGAAAGGATTTCCTCATGTGCGAAGAGGCCTGACAGACTGAACCCTGAGGCATTTGGGCCTCTCCTCAGGGATGCTCAGCCCCCCTACAGAGACTTCTGTCTCTTACATTGATTCAGCATTCCCTTACTTCATTTCTAGTCATTCTTCCTGCTCTTCCTCATTCCACCCACTCCTTTTGAAAAATTTACGAGGCATAGAAAGGCACTGGAGAAAGGTAGATCACAGTCCCACTGTCGTTACCTTTGTCTTCAAAATCTTACTATGAAACGAGGCTGTGCAAGAAGAAAACCTCAAGCCTTGCCACTGCCTAGTCTCCCTCTCATTCAGGCTTACTTCCAGAGAGACATCCCATAGGGAGGGTGCCAATGGTATGGAGAAGCTGTCAACTTAGAGGCTGAACCCCTCACTGATAAGATCAGCTTTGAGTAACCATGATTTAGTCCAAACCAAGCTTCAACAACCTTTAGATGCTGTTGGTTTTCCTTGAAGTTCTTTGATCATATGTCAAACGCCATGCAATAAAATGTAAACATATTTCCCACCAGAAAAAAAGAAATGAGAAGACAACACGCCCCATTTTCCTCCCAGCCCCAATGACTAAGCTTTCTCTGCTGACACACACAATAAATACCTGAAAGCATTGTCCTTTCATGAACTCCCTCAAAAGTTTTTCTTTTGTTTATCAAGCTCTGTGGTATGGGATATTACTTCTCTGTATAAATACGGCACTTCTTGTAACTGCAATTATCAAAACATCTAACACAAGTACCGGCTTTGTGGCAGACAAGCAAGTTAATGCACGCAACTCATGCAGAAGTAAATTAATTAAACCTCACCAAAATAATTACTTGGTCCAGCCAGGGAAACAAAGACCTGCACGCGCTCAGCTGCTTTGGAAAAGTACCGTTACTCTGGGAAACATACCTTTAAAACATTTTGGATCATTACTCTCAGAAACATTCAAAACGTAACAGTGTCAACTCACCTTCCACACTATCAGAACAGGAGGTACCAATCCCAGTGTCCCCGCTGTCGGAAGCTATACTGTGTCTTCTGACAGGATTGCTTTGACTGCTTGACGAAATGGCTGTGGACTGCCACAGGGATTCAGTACCAGGTAACCATCCCACTGAGGAATAATCTGAGCCTATAAAGAAGGAAGCCAGAAGTCTGTCATTACAGATACAGTACAGAAGTCAACAACGAAATACCGGTCAAAATGAAAACTGAATCCCATGTTTCATAATTCAGGCTTGAGCCAGACTCTGTGCCAACCTTTTGGGGTTTGGTTTTTTTTTTTAATTAAAATCCTTTTGCTAGGTGGAAATGTCCCAAAAAATCTAGTAAATATGTTTTTACTATTTAAAAACATTACCTTTAAACTGTTCTTGCACTAACTTTAACAAGGTATTTATCATACTATTCCTATCCTAGAGGTGATTCTCAACTCACAGCAGAATTTTGCATTGCAAGCATTTAACTACAATCAGAGATGAACGAGTTTTAGGACAGAAACCAGCTGAAGCTTTGGCCAGTGAAATACAGTCATTTCCAACTGTGCATAAACCACATGACCTAGGTGATAAAATAAAGCCAGCAATGAAATCATTAACACTAGTATGTAAACTAATCCGTTATGTTTCACTGTTATCAGTAGTTTTCAGCTATCAAAAGATAAACTACCAACTCAAGCTGGCACACGGTAGCTGCACACAAGGTGTCTTTGTGAGACGTCTATCAATCTAGTGGTTTCGTTCATTTTGGTTATTTAATTTTCTATTTATTTAAATAATTGTTAAAATACCAAATCTTAAAGCACAACTAACAGCAGCAAATAGTTCCTCTGTTCAAGGAATTTTTGAGAACATGTGGCCTGTTTTATAGTCAGTCTCAAGGGAAAATACACCACAGAGTACAACCCCGGAGGACCATCACAATTTCCAATAGCCAGTATCTAAATCTGAGCATTGCTTATAGGCAGAATACTGATCATCACACTCGCACTCCAGACCAGCAGAGCCACATAAAGAAGCCAGGAAAAAAGCATGGCCTGCTCTTGATTTTCTATATAATCACATACATACACCACCTCCAGCAGTTAGCTTTGCATAACGCTTTCAGCAGGAAATGACTCACAAAGCAGTATCAGTTCACATACAATGTCTCTTATGCTACATGTGATTATTTTTAGGTCATTTAAACATTTTAAGCAGTGTCCATCCAAAGTCATAACAGCAATTTGCCTCTGCAATGACATCTGCA
>Ga0181612_150509_pt1 | contig 13026 bp, 7 predicted proteins | sample HoacroProtozoa21_FD_119630 | JGI IMG/M metagenome (GOLD analysis project Ga0181612, IMG submission 119630) | Hoatzin crop microbial communities from Cojedes, Venezuel. Combined Assembly of Gp0051906, Gp0051904, Gp0051908
AATCTAGAGCTGAGTTTCCATCAGCAGATAATACACGGTGAGTGGTGTGCCTGAGCCTGGTCACACTTGCAATGAAGCTATTCAGAGCTATTTGCATTGCACCATAATAACATTAAAAGGGAAGTTCACATGCCACAGCAAGGTGGTGCAGATCCAAACCATGTATGTACCACACAGTCATTTGGTTTTTACCATTCGCTCACTGGGAATTAAATTCTGAGAACAAATGCTTTTCCCATGTTTGAAAAGCGTATGTAGAAGACAGAAACTCTTAAAAAAAACCCAAAGCCAAAAAAACCCAGGTTATTTGTTCATCCATCATATTTTCCAGGCAACTGGTCTCTTGAGAAACCTCCAAACAAATAGCCAGAAGTGAGTGGTGGGGAGAGGAAAGATATATATGAATTATTTCAAGGAAGACACTTCTTGGAGCTATCTAGTCCTTCCACTGGAATGTAACCTTCATATTCTTTGCTGATGCTAGCAAGGGTGGGGTAGCAGTTTGAGAATAAATCAGTTTACCCACAAAGGCATGGACCCTACTTGAAGTAAACAAAATTCCTTTAAAAAATGGTTTGTCCAGTCATTGCAAATGTCCTTGGAGTTCAAGTACTTCTATAATATTCATTTGGTCATGAGACTGCCTGGTTCTTGCACTATTTTAAACTGTCCAGAGGCAGATAACAATCTACTACAGTAAAAAAACAGTATTAAAAAATCAGTTGATCACATGCCCAGGCAATACTTATCATGGACTGTACTTATTTTGGCTAACACTGTACAAGGAAATTTTTAAAAAAAATGCCCCAAAGGGAATAAACAATTAGCAAGACAGTTAAAAAAGCAACGACAACACCGTGACTTAATGCAGCCATTGCAAAAAAATCCAAATAATTTGATCTCTAACAAAGGAGGGCCTGTCATGTCAGTAACCCAGAACTGAGGTAAAGGTTTCATGTAACAATACTGCTTGACTTGGTTTTCATTTTCAACTGACAGTGGTAAAAGTAAAGTTCAACCTAACAGCAGCTGTCAAATACCTTTGGCTAATCCCCCCGTAGCTGCTCTGGTACAATTTTGGTGGTGTTATACATGGTATCACCCGACCCCAACAAGGCCACCGCACTGTTAACACTTTGCCCTTGGGAGGCACATGAGCAGGTCGGAGTGGTTACACACTTCCCCTTAGGTATTTAGGAGAAAGACCTGCTCGCATTCCTGACTACATCTCTGCTGTATTTTGTGCCACGTTAGCGCTGAAATGTGTTTCTTTCCAAATCATTAAAGCCTGGCATTTCAGAGCTGGGCTCCAGGGAAAATGTCCCTGGCTCTCTGTGCCTTCCCTCCTGTATTTCAAAACATAGATGCTAAGCTTCAGTGCACCTTCCTGCTGGATTTTAAAACAACTCAGTGTTTTACAGGCTTCAGGATATTATAAATATTGGCGCTTTTTTTTCTAACTGTTCAGGTTTTTCTTTTGCTTGGATTGTGCAACATGCTGTGAGTAGTAGGATGGAAAGAGCTGGATTAGTGAATCTTGGATCCCAGCAAAACCCAAGCACAGATCTCTCCATGGAAAAGGTGTGGTGCTTAATGATTAGAGAAGTCTATTGGGGCATTTCCCGCTATCCACCTTGGACTTCTATTTCTCTTTATTCTTACCTGAATAACCCATGCGGTAATGCCTTTCTTGTGAAACAGGCGTACTTGGTGCCAAATAAACCTGGTGGCATTTTGGTAGCCTTTTGCGTGCAGGCAGAAGGTGGCATAGCATGTGGCCCAAGCTGACCAGAAACATGGGGCAGAACTAGCCTAACACGAAACTATTTATGAGAAAAGACAAAAAAAACTTAAACCAATAAAAAATCTGAGCCCAATGTTGTACCTGACAGGTACACAGTATCTGGTCATCCTGGAGGCAGGCAGATAAATTTCACAAAGACCATGTTGTTACATGAACATAAACTGTGTTGCCATTCTGATTTTTTTTACTATAAATTCTGCTGAGCTCCATTTTCTCTTCATCATCTGTACATGGACAGGCTTTCCCTTAACTCATCTATGAATAATTCCCCTTGAATCTTCTTTGATGAGACCTTCCGCATACCCTGAATCCAGGATGGAAAACGAATGGAAGGCAGCAATGAGAAATATCCTCTCTCATCAGAGCAGTGCCAATGTCCTGAGTCTATGCCACCTTTCAGAGGGAAATTCAGATAAAGATGATGGATGTGGCCAACAGTCTTTGCATGTCTAGACAATCTACATAGTTTTCCTTATCCAAACAGGCAAGTCAGAGACACTTCAAGCAAAAGGCTTTGGGGTGAGCTTCTAGTCCCTTTCAGTAGCTCTTCAAGTCTCAGCTGAACCTCAGTCACCTTCTCTTTGGATATTTCTTTGGATTTGAATCCTTAATTAATGGAAACTTTCAGTATTAGACTTGGCCTGGAGCACACCCTGTATGAGCAAAGCACTAGAGGGTGAAGTATTTTCTAACACCATTTCAGAGTAATTTCTCTGGGAGTTACCAGCAGCCACTTTTTCAACTATGAGCAGGTTTGTTTTACATCCCAGAACAACTAATATTCTTTCCCTTTGGAGATGTGTTTGCTATTTAACTCTACATATTTCTCCATTTCTTTAGTGTTCTTACACTGAAGGGATAATAATAATAATAATAGTTGTAATAACAATAATAAAAATCCAGCTTCTTTTTTCTTTAAGGTACAACATTGTTCCGCTTCACTGGCTGTAACAGACTCAACTCCTTTGAAAGTAATGGAATTACACTGCCAGAACAGTTCACTGGTCTGCCTCATTTTGGAAAATTCATCTCTCTTAATGTCTCAGCCATACTGAAGCTCAGCATCAGTTGCTAACCTGCGGAAGCTCAGCATTGCAACCCAGCAGTCCCAAATCTCAGCTATGCCATGAAAGGACCCTATACTCTAATTGGCATAAAGGTGCCAAGGATCTCGTCTGGACTGTATGACCTAAGGCTTTCACTGGAACGAAAGAGGGAGGTGACATGACTAAAATCAGAGGCAATTTACTGTTTTGTGCTTTCACTCTGTGCATAGTCCTTTACAACATGACTCACAAGCATGCTCAACATAAAGACATTTCAACAATTGTCTTACTCTGAGGAGCTGTTCTGACATAGCAAGGGATTTTCAAGACTTCACAGTAATTTTGCAAAATTCACCAGTAAAGCAGTGATTTATTTGAACGTCATCTAAGGCTCACCTGTTTAAGTCTGTCTCTTTTCACCACCGTAGAGCCTGCTTGGTAGTACCTGGGAACCACTGAGTTTTGCATTGTAACAGTTCCTCCATGTGAATGGCATCTCGCTGAGAGCCATGCTGGTTAGTGGGATGGGCGCATGTTCAGAGCAAGCTACTCTCACACAAACCTGTGTCACTGACTTCTTACAGGAGGTGGTGTTGCTGCCAAAGCCCTTAGACTGTTTCATATAGTTCTGGTGGCCAACATCCACCTGTATCCTCATCTCAGAGTAGTAGCAACCCATGAGTCCTCAGATCTGGGATGATATCTTTATCGATTGAATGGACTGCTTGTATGGATTTTGGGCACTCGCAGAAAACAGAATGACCCTATGAAGTCAATTATTCCACCTCCCTGTATCCAGGTATTTCTGTCACAAAGTTCACAACTAGATACCACTAAATGTTGATAACCTTATCACACTCACTGGAAATAGCCCATCATCTGTACCTGCTGGTAAACACTGATATTTTCACCTGCAAAAAATACTAAAAATTGACAGCTAGACTTTACAAGTGCAAATTCTAGTGCCTCTCCACACACACAGAGTAAGCAGAAGATTTCAAAAACATTTGGATTTTTAACAGGGACACAGCACTAACACAGATTCCCCAGGCACAGAGGACTGGGAAATTCATCAAGCAGGCAGTGAGCTAGGGACTTTCCTCTGCCACGTCTAACACAATATGCATGCACTGGGAAAGGATTCATATTTAGCACACTACAGTTTACCTGCATGATTAACCATCGACGGTGTTTTTGGATGTCTAATCAGATTATATTGGGTCTATGTACAATTTCCTAAGCAGGCCGACTGATAGATTGATCAAGGGTAGATGGGATCTGACAGCAGAATATTATGGCAGAATTCTTCCGGTGATGGATGAGCCCACCTTGACACAAACTCCAAAGCTTCGCCTCTTAGTAATAAATCTCAGCATGAAGTCATCTGTCTCTGACCTGAAGCTCGAAATCAACGACTCAGGATACTGAAGTTTCATCGTCTTTATGAACATTTAAGTTGGCTCAATGGCATAAATACACACCTCCTGCATTCAATCTCTTTAATAGTGGCAGGTCTTATAATGTTGTTTTTATTTATTTATTTATTTATTTTTATTTTATAAAAGCTAGCGACTCGTAACTGATTTTCTCACCAGCCAAGGAGATCACTGCTAATAGATTACATTCTGTATGATGCTTAATGAGCCATGATTGGGAAAAGAGATGGGAAATGGCACTTTGGATTGATTCAGCAAGGATTCAGTGGAGGCAATGCCACAACTCCACAAATAGCAGTAGGTTTTACGTGGTGTCGTAGAATTATATAACAGGTACCTCAGGTAAAACCTTCAAACTGCCTTGCTGGCTTGGGAGCTTAACTTGCATTTTCAAATGCTAGTTGAAACCATATTCTGAAAAATATGGCTAGTTACCCAGAGGGTTTTTTCAAAGCAATGGCGTGAGTAACTTTCAGTATGTGGTGATCATATAGGCACAAAAACCAAAACGAAGTTTTCCCCCAAGCCCACCTGAAAAGCCCCCTTCATACCCTGGAACTCTAAAAACTGAAACATCTAATTCCTTTTTTGTAAAGTGCATTATGCACAGAATATACGATGGTGTGGTGTGGTATTCACACCATCTGGAATTAAAAATCTCGTTTGCCTGGGGCTTAATCCAACACCATTGACGACACTATTTCTTCATGGGATTTGAGTACCTGTTTTTTATCAATTTCAGCAGGAGGTCAAGGTTTAGCTCTTTTTGAGAATCCAAGTGCATGAGTCCTCAGATCATGTTTACGTGCACTTGTAATGTAAAAACCTGAGGTTGTGTAATAGAAGTCCTCTAAACTCCCTGTGTTTGGTAGACATCCTGGGTACCCACTGCAGCTCACTGAATTAATTGAGTAGTGCTTTCAGGTGACCTACTGCAGACATTTTCATCTGACGGAGCCAGGAAATGGGGTGGCTAGTAGACCATTTTGGAGTATTGTAAGATCACAGCAATCCCATATGTAAGGAGGTTAATATAATACTAATTGGAGTTTGGGTGAAGAGTTCATAAAACAGATGAACCCACCTGAATTTTGAGAGTTTGAACAGCCAGACTCTTAACCCATATTCACTACTTCTTTGAGTGTTTTTGCTCTTTAACTAAGAAGGAAAAGAAATATCAGGAGATTGTTGTAATTGTCAGCTTTTTCTGACTAACCTTCTTGACTGCATCTTGCGGGTTCATGATGGCTGATAACACACCAGTGTCATGGCCAATGAGAGAAATCAACTTGTAGGACCAAATTCACCTTTTGACTGACTCTGGCAGACCTAACTGCACTCTGAGATTATATTCCTGCTAATATCAAAGTCCAGAAACTGACAAAGCTGTATTATTGTCAACCCCTGTAGTGAGGCTGGGAAAGTACGAATAACAGTTAAGTTAGACCAGTGTGAATAATTCATAGGGAATAATTTATTTGATGAATTGATGTCCTTTTTTCTTTTTTTTCCTGTTCATGGCCTTGTCCACAAGCAGCCTCTGATTTTCTCTCCTTCGTTGTTAGTCAAATTGAAAATATCTGCTGAATAATTTCTGAGGATAATTCTTGTTCTGCAAATTTGTCCCTGAGCAGTTCGCTGTGAACATTTGGTATCTGAAATCCCAGTGCTAGTTAGACACATAGATCTCATGGTGTTATTCCCATTCTTTGCATAAAGGTGACATACATTCAAAACAGTGTGTTTTCCACTCTGGCTATTGGTAGTTATGAGCCCTTTAATGTAGTGTTAAGCTCTGCAAGGTGTGTATTTGATTCTAAGGTCCCAGTTTTGATTAATGTGAGATAAAGAATACATATAATGAAAGAAAACAATGCTTTTCTGCAGGGATTTTCTTATAAACATATAGGTGCCTCCCAGTCAAATCCACTAGCTGCCAAATGAGAGCTCATGTAAGCCACAAGGAAAGGGGAGAAAATTCAAGTTTTGAGAGCAAATACTTAGGCACAGCCTATGTCACTGTCCACCAGGTAAGCAGGAACTCCCCTGACCCAGAGCCCATCCCTGCAAACACAGAGGGACAACAGGCACAGGGGATGAAGCACAATCTAGCAGCTCTGGGCACTCTCCTCAGCTCCCATGACCCCGCTCAGGAGGGTCACACAAACACCTTCACACCCCCTTTACATCTCCCATCCTGGTTTCTCAAGGCTTCGGTTATGAGCAGCTCCTCAACTTCCTTCAAAGCATGAGCGTTTGATTACTTGCTCCACTCATTATGGTCTGCAATCGTGTAAGAGGACTACGAGACTGCACATCGACTTTCAGAATCGGGGGGAAAAAAAAGGGAGCAAGACAGAGTTAAAAGTTTCAACCATAAAAGCTTTTGACACATCTTTCTGTCTCTTTCCGTCCGTGTAATCAATCTTCTAAGTTTCCAGGAGCGGTTGAGATTTTTAAAAACAGCTGTAATCTGTGGTCATTGATGGTGGAGTAGATTGTTTGCCAAACTATTACCATAACTGTCAACCGAAATCAGAAAAATAATCTCATTTTGCTGGACAGATGCCTTTCCTGCATTATTGATATAGTCACTCCAGAGTAATAGAGAAATATAAAGCATTGTTCTATTTACAAAAGGAGATTGGCCAAGTCCTTGAGAGTGAGCAGGAGGGACAGGCACTTAAAGGAAGTGAGATATAGTCAACTCAGTAAAAGTTATGTGTCAGGGTCATGTGGCCTCCATAGTCAGCAGTAGAATCTCAGTTTTCAATAGCTTTTCCTCTCCTTTCTCCCTTTCAGATTTAGCTCCAGAGCTTAATCTCTGACTAAATGAGCTTTCCAGGGTTTAAATGCACCACCGTGGAATTTACCCAGCTTGTTCCCCTATCCACCTCCCCTCTGGCTGCCAGCATGATAACCCCAAATGTGTTTCTGGGACTGTTGCATTTCCAGAATATGCAAAAAACCTGCACCTCCACCATGCTGCTGTTCATAGGGAGGAAAAGTCAGATTAGTGCTGCCCATTGTAATACAATACAAGATAATTTTCTTTGCTCGCCGACAAGATATCTCAGGAAGAATTTTGTAAAGCAATGTACTAAATATGAGCATTGCAGCAAATCTTTAGGCAGATGGAGCAGCCAGCCTGCATTTAGCCATAGCGCCCACAGAGTCTTTTGCTGTTACAAATGTTTGTATATAGAGAGGGGCCCAATTTTGCTTTGGAATCTGCTACAGTGAACCCGTAACCCCAAGTTCCCCATTTATAGCACAAACGAATACATATCTATAGAGTTGGAGGACTGGAGGTGGGACTGGAGCTTCTGTTTCCATTTGAACACCATGCAAGGGTCAGGCACAGTGAAAGTCCCGTGATCAGCTGAGGACAGGCTCTGGGAGATATGTGGTCTCCAGTCCTTTTATTTTAGAGGTTTTTTAATTTAAAAATTGCCTTGCATTTCACCGCAGGGAAAAGTTTATCTTCTCATCAGTGTCTTGAAAACACAAAATTGGAAATTTTTTTTTTGAGCAGGAATTGTCTATAAGAGTAGCCCTGCATTTAACTTAAAAAGAGAAATTAGCTTTTACAAAATTACAGCAGTTTTTAGCTCATTCTTGTTCAAAAGCAGCTATATGAGAAGCTAGCCTCATTTCAGTAACAACAAAAGTACTTTTCGGCAGCTTAATGTTTTGAGGCAACACATGGCTTCTTTCTTTCTTTCTTGCTACAAAAACATACAGATGCAATCTTTGTCTCAGTCAAAAAAAGATGGAAACAAAATCAGTTCATCAAATTTGGTGTAATGAGAATTATTGTCAGACTATAAAAATAATTTAAGTAACAACAACAACAAAAATGCTTTTACCCCAGTTTTAGTGAAATGCCTGTGAAAGAGCCATTCTTGTGAAGCAAATGGATCCTCTGCTCCGAAGTGTGAAATTCAGTAGTACATTAAAAAAACAGGGCTAATTGAAGGACAAATTCTTCCTGGGTGACCACCAGTCACTCAATAGCTTGGGCCCACCACGTTGACTGTAAAACATTTGTAGCTTTCAAATGAGAACAAATTATCTTGAGGAAAATGCCTGACTGCCTTCATGCAGAAGGACAAACCGTCTGTGATCAGGAAACGAATGCATGAAGTGTCCTTGACACTGCATTTGTCTCGACATGTGCTCTTCTGCTCTGAAGTTGTTATACTCTGGTTACCAAGATGTTCTGAATCCATTAGTGTGTGCCATGGACAAGAGGTTTGACCCAAACGCTTGCCGCATTACACCACTACATGTGCCTAAGAGCACACAAGCTGATAGCAAGCCTGATAGCGTCTTTAATTGAAAAGCATAAATTTGGCCTGCTAAATCTATTAATGATTTGTTTTAATTAGGAATCCAGCTGCTTCCTGAGATTCTGCAGTCTGGGTTTCAGAACTTTAGCCGTACTGAAAATGAGTCTCAAGTGAGTTGTTTGAGTCTTTTGGCTCAGCATTTTTACAGACTTGTTGGAAGGGAGATGTTCTGAAAAGTTTCCACAGCGTGCCCATCACCCCTCCTCTCCGTCCTTGGGTGATACTGACTCAGAGAGGGTAAAACTAGATCTCTTTGTCTCCCAGTGCTCCTCAAATCCAAATGAACCTTGTTTCTCCTTATAGAGAGTAAAGTCCACTACTCATCTTAATCTAGTTTTCAGAAAGGCCCAGATGGGACTGAATTAAAAGATGATTCTGCTGCCCCAAACCACCTCTTGCCCAGTGCAGAGAGTGCAGTTAATCCATCAGACTTCTCAGTAAGTAATGTCACCACTACTGTCTTTTACCGAATACCTACAAGTTAATCTCAGACAAAACCTGACAGATCTAAGGACCCTGTACTGAGGCTTGGACAAGCCAGGCAAGAAATGTCTCCTTTTATTGGAACATTTATTTAATCAGATCACAAATTAATGAACTTCTGTGCACATGGGCACTCATGCCTGCTAGGTTTGCATTGCCCCTCCAGCCAGAGAAGAAGCACCACATTTTGGCTGATCCTTTTGTGGACCTGTCACAACTGGCAAAGCATTTTCAAGTTAGAGGTCAAAGTTGCCAGCTTCTCCTTTTCTTTCTGGGAGTGGGCGCCTCTGCCAAGCAGGGAGACATTTTTGCACTTGTAGATGAAGCTCAGTGGGAAAATGGAGAGGACTAGTCACTCAAGCATTTACCACTCCAGAAGGCATCAGCCTTTCCCGAAAATTAACTGACAAAAACCCATGCTACATCAGTGACAGTGCATGGTCATTAAGAGCAAGGCATCCTCCCAAGCAACCAAGCAGAACCCGCACAGGTAAAGCTTCTTCAAGTACTGTTTCATTTTTCAGTAGTTTCACTGATCATATGTCTACTTTTCCTCTGTGATCCAGCCAATATCTTAAAGATATTGTCCAGGTGGAAGTGGCAGTCATGAGGTTAAATGAGCTATGTATATATCTGCTTCTACCTTCGTTGTTTTCTCTTGGCTTTTCTGTATTACTTTGCTTTTTTTTTTCCCCTCCTTCACATGAAATTATCTTTTATAAAGCCCTTTTTTTTTCCTCAGCCAAGACCAGTTTCAGAGGCGAGTATCCACATAACTACCTAAGACTCCAGCCCATGGAAAAGCTCTGAGAGAAGGAAGGAAAGCAAAGCAAAGTGAGGTGGCAATGAGTGTTATCAGGACAGAGAAGCACTGGTTTCAAACGTGTTCACAGTTCCTCACAGACTGATGCTGGCTTTGCTCCTGTTTGGATGCCCAGGATAATTTCTCAGTATCACCCTCCGAGTGGAGAGGAATTAGCTGTATGATGGCCTTTTACACCCAGCTAAGGGATGAAAGCTGGCATAGGTTGTCTTTCTCCTTGGCTTTGTTTCAATTACTCAGAAAAACTTTTCAAATAGCTCAACTATTGACCACACCAGTTTATTTTATCAATCAAGCTTTGATGCACTGATAATAAATAATTCAGCAAAATTCTTGGACACATTCATTAATAATAAACAGAAAGCTGAGTTCTCACCAGATTTGGTAGGAAAATGGGAATTGTTTTCCACAAAGAAAACTATTGTTGAAAAAATATAAAATACAGACTTTAAATACTTTCGTATGTAGTCTCTACATTTCATCAAACAAAGGAGAATTCCTGTCCCCTTCAACAGAGAGAAGACCTCTCAAAGTCAGAAGTTCCCCCATATAACAAGTTCATGCAGACAAAAGCAGACAGTCAGCTCATGGAATTTGCTGAGCTCTCTTGATCAGATCTAAGGACACAGATTTAAGGTCTCTCAGTCCAATTTTTATCATGATTCTTTGATGTCTTGTGTTTTCTTCTGCTTCTGAGGTCATGATATTGTGTAAGATTCAGACTGCATTAAAGGCCTCTAATCTCTACACAGGAAAGTGGAAGCTTGAAGTCTAAATATTAAATGAGGAAACTGCAAGTAATCCTCCTCTGCTAACTACTTTTTTGTTATACAGTCTCACTATGGTCAAACCAATTTATGTTTTTGGGTAGAAGGATGTGCTTTATGAGTTTTATATACTTTAGTATATACTTTTGTATAAATCTGAATTCTGTATTTCTCTTTAAGGTACAACTTTATTTTCCCAAGTCCAGCTAAAAGTTTTCCAAATGCAGATTTTTTATTTTTATTTGGCATTTCAATTTCTTAAAATTGAAAAAATCCAGCGAGGATGCTGTTATCTCCTGTTATATTTTAACAGTTTTATCTTTAAATCATAACACATTCTGAAGACAGTAAGAAAGCAAAACAAGGAATGACTTCACCAGCTTTGACTGTAATCTGAAGAAACCTTAGTGAAGCTCCGACTGACATGCTGCCTCTTTAAACTCCAACTTCTAGCCTTTGCTTCTCAGGCCAATCTCAACTATCTGGGTGATGCAAGCTCTCCCTTGCTAGGACACTGTATAATTTTCTTACCCCTGCTATGCACTAACACCCCAGTTGCTCAGTTCTGCAGTTTTCTGGTGCTGTGGCTAGGGAAACTTTGTACACCTGTAAAGCCTGCAACAATTTTGAAAGAGGATTGGGGAAAACTGGGGGTTGGAAGAGACACCAAGTTAGGTCTTGGGTTCCAACAGAAACAAAATTCTGAGTTATGGCACTAAGAATTAAATTCACAGCCTGCGCAAGTTTTCTTGCGCAGAGAGGGAAGGGGTTTGTACAGGGAAAGTTTTCATGTGCACCACTAGCGAGAAGTTTCCTAGTGAGTTGGGGCTGGCTGAAAGCTGCTTTGCATACACATAAATCCACACCCATGAGTACATAAATTGTAAAAAACTTGCTGATTTGAAAGTGCTTAGAGGCAGTGGCCTCCTCACACATTTATTCCTGTACAGATGAGTGATTGCCTCTTACTAACGCTTCCCTTTCCCCCCTTCTCCAAAAGGGCTTCTCAGCCATCTTATCTTCAGTCTTTTTTGGCTTGTTTACTAAATCTTCAGTCTGCTCACTCAGGGTTAAGGACCCTCAGCTTAGGTATGATCCTTCACCGCTTGCTTTGGTTCCAAGGTTGACTCATAAGTAGAAGAGTCCTTAAGCCTCAACAAGCAGATTGAAAACTCAGTAAACAACTTGAAGAAGAGAAACTCAAGGTAAGAAGTCCAAGTCTCCAGCCACACAGGCATGAAAAGCACTTTATATAATATATATTTACAAAGAGGTTTTCAGTGACTTTGCGATGATTTGTAGGATCTGTATTTTGTATTTTTTTATTCTCTTACCCTTCCCACAACCCTTAACAGTCAAAGCTGGGTTTATTGTGTACCCATTTGTCCACGTTTAACTCAATAATCTTATTAGTTAAATACTGAGGAGCAGTATGATAATTTGCTTATTTTTCTCAAAAAGAACAAATGCCAAAGAAATTTAAGTAAATTCTTTTAAAAAAATGTGTTTCTGCAACCTATCAATACAAATGTTCTGGAGGTATATTGGATATAAACTTGCATAATCTTGGGTATATTTAAAAGTTTCCATGGAAACCCTTTCTTTGTCAAAAGAACAACATTGCTCTGGGCTATTTGTAACCCACACCCACCAATGTCCAGCTCATGTATGTGGAACAGGAGGCGACTCTGATGCCAGCAAAGGAATGGTCTTGGCTGGTTTCAGTTTCCCAGACAGAGCAGAAGGTGCAAAGTAACATTCCTTCATTATCCCTAGATGGAGACAACAACAGTGAAGAACTTGAGGTAATCTGACTCCTGGAAACATCTAAACGCCAACCCACCTGCTTTTTCTTGCAGGGACCCTCCTGGTTATGCTAAGTGTTCCTGTAAGAGGGAATGAGTGTGCAAGGTCTCAGTTCTCCTTAAGCATGGATATTTGCTCTGCATGTCGCAGGTTTTACCTCCAGAATAAGCTGCTCTTCTAATAAATGCTGTTTTGACAGCAGTGTTGCAGCTTGCCAGGAGCTGCTCCCAATGCAGCTTGTCTGTCTGTGCATCTGCAAAGGCATCTGTAAAGATGCAGCCCTAATTCTCACACCATTTCCTAGTCCCCCCTTTTACCCAATTTTTCAAGACAAATTTGAGGGGGATAAGAGAGAAAAAGTCCAGTCTGACCTTCCTTCCGCCTCCAGAAACACTACAGTTTAGCTGTAGCGTACAGTGTAGCTGGGTTTCTAGCTGACAGCAGCCGGGAGTCAACAGCAGCCCATCTTATCCACTTCAGAAATGAGCCCTGGCTGATTGGACAAATAT
>Ga0181612_131749_pt1 | contig 13025 bp, 11 predicted proteins | sample HoacroProtozoa21_FD_119630 | JGI IMG/M metagenome (GOLD analysis project Ga0181612, IMG submission 119630) | Hoatzin crop microbial communities from Cojedes, Venezuel. Combined Assembly of Gp0051906, Gp0051904, Gp0051908
GCGAAAAATATTTTCCTCTTGAGCGGAGGTAGCGATGCACTGACCGGCTCCGCTCTTCCCTCAGGAACCGGGGTCCGGGCTGCTCTTGTGGGTGGGAGATGGGCGGTTGATGTCTGCGTTGTTGCGTGGCTCTGAATCTCCTGACCAGTGCCCTGAAGTAGGCCCCCGTGTCACACCTCAGCTGTGTGTGGGTGAATTGCGCTTAAAGGTAGTCGGGCCGTGTAGTCCTAACCGTGCTCAGACACCCGGTCTGTCAGGTGGAGCTCAGCCGGGGGCTGCCGCACGCAGTCCTCCTGCAAGGAGGAAGATGGGACGTGTCTGCCGAGTCAGTCCGCAGCTCCCAGGCAGGTAGGCTGCTCACACGTCTGGTCTACAACAGACATGACTGAACAGCTGTAGCACGAAGGGCCAAGCTGGCTGGCACTGAGGCTGCTTGTGCAACGTAGTCAGGAATCGTAACAGGAGATGTGCAGTGGAGGCCAACTCTACTCCACCGAGTTAGTGTGATTCTTCCCGCAGTTTGAGTTAGTGGCCCCACCAGCACTCTCCTACCAGCAGTTGCAATTGCCAGGGTCTGGGGGGAGTCTAGGCTAGTTCCTGTATGAGCTCTGGCGAGGTTTCCCAATCACTGTTGCAAGCTTTTCTGGGACTTGGTGTCAGATGACAGCACACAAGTGTCACATGCTTGAGGCTGCCCAGGCAAGTAATCTGACAACTTGTTTAAGGGACTGAGACAAACAGTGACAGCAGAGGTATGGAGAAAGCTAGTTTAACTTGGGCAGTTGTTGTAACTGCACACACTGGCTCATGAGCCAACTCCTAGCGAGCGTTTACTTGGGGAACAGTAAAACAAGGTTGTGTTAGCAATCACAGGCTGTGAAGTTACAGGTTCTCTACATGTGATGCCTAAGCCTTATCTCAAGGAGGAGAAAAGGCGTGAAGGTACTTCTGGAGTATGAGTAGTACATGAAGAGAAGCTTTGAATTAGTGGCTAACTGGTGCTGATCTAAAAATCACTGTGTCTAGTGAACAAAGCCGCAGCTGAGGTATGACTGTGTTTCAAATAGCAGTGGATTAGATCAGTAGTGTCATGACTAAATGGTTACCTGGCATTGCAGAACTGTGCATGGTGTAAGACAGGGGGCCGCAGTTAGTTACCAGCTTGAACTAACCTTCATCTTAACTGGACCTCACTCCAAGTGACCTTTAGTTTTTGACAGACATCTTCAGAAGTAGCAACAGATGATGACCTTACCTTGGAGCACCTGCATGAGTGTTAGGTGCTGTCAGTTCTTTACTTGTTTGTGGGCTAACAAAAGTAGTTGCTCTGACATTTCACTTGATATCGGCTGCAGAAGCGATGATACCTTCTTGGAATGGCTTGTTCCAAGAGTTGAAACTGTGAAGTTATAGCTGTTACTCCAAGCTCAGTTACTGTTTTGTTTAGCCTTGGGTGTAGCTTTCCCTGTAGCATTTAGTCAAAGTGATGTTATGTTTGTAAGTCACAATGTACTAGGCAGTCGTAGCAAGCCTTTTCTGGTTATTCTCTCTTGAAATAGAGTAGCTGATGACTGTGGGGTTATTTTGGAATCTACTGAGTGGCAGGCCTAGTATAATATCTCTAGTATGCTATTTTGGGAAAGGTGGACTGTTCCCACTCTGAAAGCCCGGATGAGAATATCTCAAAACTAACAGGAGGCAGTTGTTGCATAATTTGGGTGGTAGTACGCTAAAAACTGGAAAAGTGGGTGACCAGGGTGTGCAAGCAGAAGGCTACCTCTGTTGGAGGTTACTGGATGGCAAGGTGCTGTCAGGCTTAGAGCAACCTGATAGCTGTGGCTTCTGCGCCCTCTCTAAGCTGGCTGGGCTGTGCCATCTAGCACAAGGCAAGCTACTTGTCTGACAGCTCTTGACCAAGTATTAGTAGCAGCTTTACAAAACTATACTATTAGAAAGTGCATGATGGTGTAACACCCATCCTGAAAAGAAAGGAAGGATGGAAATAGAGAGCACAAGAGCTGATGTTCAGTTTTTTGGCACTCTTTGAACACAGTTCCTTTGCAACAAGTTGTTATGGCTTTACTCTGTCTGACAAGGTAGTTAGTGTTTTACTCTACCAGTAAGACTGCTAAAACATTAGCAGAGCTCAATAAGCTGCTGTTTCAAACCTCTTACTTCTAGCATGAATTTACTTGAGACACTCAGCAGGTAAAATTGCCCATGTTGTCCTTGCTTATGCTCTGACCAGGGTTTGCCATTGTGCAGTGCCTGATGGCTAGCTGATACAATGTGAAATGCCTGAACAGCTTCCTTCCACTTGGAAACTGTCTTGCATTTTACATGGTGTATACAGAAGATATAAAATAACAGGTAATGCTCTACTAAAATTTGCTGCCCTTTGTGAGCCCTGGAATGCCAAGACAAAGCACCTCCACTAAATGATGCAATAAACCAAGGAGGAGCAGGAGTCTTGCATCATGCCATAGACATGTGCCACCAATACTAATGCATGAGCTTACACACTTGCCTGCATGCATTACATGGAACAGCTCTGGCTTAGCTGCTGAAGAAGCAGGATGATGCTTTTAGTGACCGTTATAACACTGCTTCAAGACAGAGTAGATTCCCTTGAGGGATGGGGTCATACAGTTTTAGAGCTGAAGATACTCTGCAAAAATGCACTGTAACTCTAAGCACCATGCAGAAAGCAGAGCCTTACTCAAGTGTGCTAAAAAAATCAAGGCTGTTATCAGTTGTTAGACAACAGACTTGATTCCAGAGGGAACTGATAAATGATCTTGCCCTTTTAGCATCACACTTGATCTAGCTTTAATAAGCGAGTTCCAGACAAGTAATCACACTTCTTCGTGTATACTGAGGAATGTCTCTGGGTGTGCTTGTTTGAGGAGTCATTTGAGTCATGAAAACTTCTTGTCCAGCTACAGAGCAGATATCTAAGCTATCTTTACAGATGTCTTGGGGATTCTGCTGTAATATTTTAGCAGCAGAGTACCAAAATGCTAATCCAGCTTGACATTAGTGAAGTTTAAACCCAGTTTGCTTAAAGTTTGAAGTTTTGAGAACACAGTGCTAGGCAGCAGAAGTCATTGAGTGCATGCATCCTTCTGCCTTGCAGACTTGACCCTGCCTTGAATAAGAAAACTCGGTAAGGACACTGAGGCTGGCTTACTGTTGTCTGGCAGGTGAACTGCCATGGTGCTTAAGCTTTGCACTTTTACTGTGAAGGAAAGCTTCTGGCTCTACTTTGCTGGTTGAATAAGGTGACTACAAAGATTTGGAGCTCAGATCTGGTTTCATTGTAATGTTACACTGTTTATTAAGCTGGATAGGTTCTCGATCAGCAGTGAGTAAAAGCAAGTAAGTATTGCTAAACAGAACCAGGGCTTAGGTTCCTTTTTTTGTTCAAGGTGCAAGAGCAAAATGTGAGGAATCCCAATTCCCATGTAGTAATGGACGCTGTATTCCTTTACTCTGGAAATGTGATGGTGATGAAGACTGCTCAGATGGCAGTGATGAGAGTGCTTGTGGTAAGTAATCAAAATAATACCTCTGTAGTAGTACTTGCTAGTTGGTAATGGGGGCTTAATAGTGGATAGCTGGAGAGATGCTTATCCTGTCCAGCACTTCTGACAATCAGAATACAGAGTAGAGGACAGATTCCCTAGAACAACTGGGGGACTGTCTTGATGCCTTGTATCCATCTGAGGCAGCTGAATTTTCCTGAGTGCTGAGAAAGTCTCCTAGAATTGGTGACTGAGAATCTCGTGACCAAAACTCCTTATTTGTGAGGGTGGCAACTGTCAGGAACAGAATGCAACTCTGGTCTCAGTTGTTGCTTGAAGACATAGAAACTGTTTGCTATTAGCACTTAGCTGTTGGCTATTCCGTGGCTAAATGCCCTGTTTTGTATGTGAAAGTGATTCTGCTGAGTCTCCTATAAACACTAAGTCTAGCTTTGCCTGCCAGCTCTTGCTTTAAGCAGAGGCCAAGATGGATGACTAGATGTACTTAGAGACAAGGCAAAATGGACTTGATGTCCAACACTAGTGTGGCTGAACTGCCAGTCTGCTCAAGCAGACCTAAACTGTTACCTTCAGGTTACCTAGTACCATGCTTCTGTAACAACAAATCAGATGCCTTGATAATAAACTCAGAGTTCGAAATCTGAATATTAATATCAATAGGCCTTACTTTAATTCAAGTGTGTTTAAAGCAGCAGCTATTCTAGCAGCATAGTCTCCCTTAACAACAGCAGTCCTTCAGTGCCTGCTTACAGGAAGATGAATGTTTCTCTGTGCACAGTGTAACTCTCTAGGAAGTGTTAAACAGTGCTGTCATTAGACTGGTGGAGGATGACACCAGACATCCAAGAATTAAGCATATTGCATCACTTTCCTCGGGCAAGGTAGCTTATCTCTAGCTGTAACAAACAAGCTAAGCTCTGATCTCTAAACAAGTGTCTGTCCTTCTCCCTTGCAGTGAAGAAGACGTGTGCTGAATCTGATTTTGTATGCATCAGTGGTCAGTGTGTGCCTAACAGGTGGCAGTGTGATGGAGATCCGGACTGTGAGGATGGGTCTGACGAGAGTGCTGAACTGTGCCGTAAGTGAGCCTGGCTTGTTGGTGCAGGCAGGCCTGCAGGGAGTAGAGTTTTGACTTCTTGCCTGCTTGCAACCCAGCTCTCCTCCTAAAGGAAGGATGAACTTGTCTTGGAGAGCACCTTCCTAAGTGCTAGCTTGGCCTTGGCTACATCGGGGTCTTGACAAGGCTTTTTACTACTTTAAAAGTTGCAGAACTGAGTGGGGACTCTGCACTTGTAACAAATAGCAAGTACAAAGTTTTGCTGACAGTCAGAAGCAGCAAGCACAACACAGCAGGCCTGAGCTTTACTGTGGCTTGTTCACCAAGTGATTGCTGTCTTCAAAGACAACTGCATTGCAAGATAACCAGAGCTAGTGTAGTAACTGAATGACTACGCTGGGGGGTGGGAAGCAGAAGTGCAGAGGCTTGACTGTGAGGTCTTGCAATTAGCAACTCCGGTCTTAAATGCGGTAACTAATCAAGGAGTATAGATCCATGAAGCTTCATTTCTCTGTATCAATAGGATCCACACTGAGGAACGCTTCAGTCCCAAGTCCTGCTGCACTTTGGCATTCCTCCTGCATACTACTACATGTTATAGCTCAAGTTTCTACAGTGTAACTGATGTACAATCACAAAACTACCACTACAAAGATACTCTTTTAAAATACTAATCTATTAGGAGCTGGAAGCACTTGTTTTACTGAATGCTACAAACTAGTGTAACCTCTTCCGTGACGGAGCCATCAACTTAGATGGATGCTGGCATCTAATTCACTGCAACTTTGTCCAGACTTGAAGCCTTTTAGTCTCAACTTTCAGGACAACTGCTAAAACCCAAGAGCAGTAGCTCTTAAATTTCAGAACTCTTAAATTGAACTTAAACTTTTTTCAATAGATATGAGAACATGCCGGGTAAATGAAATCAGCTGTGGTCCTCAGTCAACCCAGTGTATCCCGGTGTCCTGGAAATGTGATGGTGAAAAAGACTGTGACAGTGGAGAAGATGAAGAGAATTGTGGTAAGGGAAGAAACAGTGGCTGCATAACTATATTTGAAATTGACTTGTTTGGAAAGGAGCTAGCTGAGCAGTATACTTGGGAAGATAAATTTCTCATAGTATTGATACCTCCTTAAACCTACACTGATTGTGTATTGCAGCCCGCTTAACAAAGCAGACTTGTTCTAACACTCCTCTATCCTGCTAAGTTAAGAACAGCAGCAATAGAAGCTATTCAACATCTATCTTTGGACTCTACCTAATTTTGGCAATAGCCATAGTCTTAGTCATGTGTCAGGCAAACAATCAGAACTTGTTTCTCAACAGGTAATTCTAGTTGCTACTTATATTAACAAATGGTCTCCTAAAAATGTAGTAGTGACTTGTAGCCAAGGGCACAGCTGATCTCTATAGCCCTGGAGTATTCTGTGCACTTGTCTGAAAGCACAGTCTAGGGAAGCTAGGCTTCAGGTGTTGGGGGCAACTTCAGGCCTGTACACAAGTGAAGCTGCCACTGCCAGTGTTAGAGTGCAGCACTCCTGGCTTGTTCTAATGAACTTGCCTAGGAGTCGTCTGAGGTGTCCTGAGACAAATTTGCTGTAACCAAAACCACAGGGCTGGTTTCTATTAGAGCCACCTTACCTGGATGGGCTAATGAGACATAGATCTCCAGACTTCTGCTATGTGTCTGTGGCATTGCTGCCTTACTCAGCAATTAAATGCCTCAATCTGACAAGTAAATCTACAGACAGCATTTCTAATGAAGCTGATAAAAACTATCAGCCTAGACATACTGAGCTGCTAGCTACACTGCTATTAAACCAGCATAATTTGTACTGGTGTAAATTGTGTGGGTGTGTTTAATACCCCAGGATCAACTGGTGCAAAGTGTTAATCTGTTATCCCCAGTGGTCCAGGAAAATGGGCCACTGCTGTCCTGGGGACCAGCACAAAACACTTCAATTTCAAACTACAGTGCATGCTGACCATCTGGCTAACTTAATCTTAGTCTGTACTTTAGAGTTAGCGATTCTCTTACCTTCTGTCTCTGGTTCACAGGGTTTGAGCCTGTTTTCTGAAAGGCTCACACTGAAGCAGAACAGCATAACTGCTTCAGAAGAAGGTTATCTTCACTCAGTAGCTCAAAACTGATGACTTTCACTCATAACATCCAAAGACAAGCAGGACAGGCTGCGTGGGGCCCAAGTGTCCTGTAGGTGGTCAGTTAGGTTCTCCTAGAGCCTTACTGAGGATGCTGATCTTCTGTCAGCTAACAGCTGATGAAGAACCTGCAAAGCAAAACACCTTCATGTGGAAGTCTGCCTTCTTGTGATAATCTGCTAATCTTTCTTATTCCTGTTACTCCAGGCAATGTGACCTGTAGTCCAGCAGAGTTCACATGCAGCAGTGGGCAGTGCATTTCGAAGAGCTTTGTCTGCAATGGTCAAGATGACTGCAGCGATGGCAGTGATGAGCTGGAGTGTGCACCTCCTACCTGTGGAGTTCATGAGTTCCAGTGCAAGAGCTCCACTTGCATCCCTGTCAGCTGGGTGTGTGATGATGATGCGGACTGCTCTGACCACTCGGATGAATCTCTCGAGCAGTGTGGCCGCCAGCCTGCACCTCCTGTGAAGTGCTCTGCTAGTGAGGTGCAATGTGGCTCAGGTGAATGTATCCACAAAAAGTGGCGCTGTGATGGAGACCCTGACTGCAAGGATGGAAGTGATGAAATCAACTGCCGTAAGTTAACTTGGTGCTTCTCTAGGTGGTGCTGGTTGGCTCCTGTTTTATTTTCTTTCCTTCAGCAGACCTCAGAAGTTTAAGTCTGTAATGGCTGTGTCCTCAGCTTCTCGGACCTGCAGACCAGACCAGTTCAGGTGTGAAGATGGGAACTGCATCCATGGGAGTAGGCAGTGCAATGGTGTGAGAGACTGTCTGGATGGCACCGATGAAGCAAGTTGTAACAATGGTAAGTGTGGAACTAAGCAAAAATAGTGTCTTTACAGAATATCTGTTGAAGCTGGTAGTTGCCCTCACAATTTTCATTGTCTCAGTTATTCAGTGCTCTGGACCTGGCAAATTCAAGTGCAGAAGTGGAGAATGTATAGATGTCAGTAAAGTGTGTAACCAGCAGAGAGACTGCAAGGACTGGAGTGATGAGCCCCTCAAGGAGTGTAGTAAGTGAACAAACTCTTTTAAGCAGTGCTGACCACTAGATGTACTTGGATACAGCATCTGAGTTGTCAGATGTCAGTCTGGAATGTCCCTCTGTACTTCCTTGGTGGCAAACAACCAAGCAAGAACAACCAAGTCAATAGGCTAGTTTCATCCTAGCCAAACTGGCTGTTGGGGTGACTTCATGGCCAGAAGGCACTTGAAGGCACTAGAAACTCTGAAACGTACAGCAGCTGAGCAAACTTGAATTTGAGGAGGGTCTCTTGCATGTGACTTGAAGTGCCAGAGTGGTTAATCAGATATTGCAGGTGTCACTAGAAAATGGATGGGAATCTGGTAACGCACTCTGTGACAAAGACTTCAAGACTAAATATGTTTGCTGTCTCAGAATTGGCCAATTCTTCTCTTGTAGACATAAATGAATGTCTGGTGAACAATGGTGGATGCTCTCATATCTGCAGAGATCTCGTTATTGGCTACGAATGTGACTGTCCAGCTGGGTTTGAGCTTATAGACAGAAGAACCTGTGGAGGCAAGTATTAAGTACGTTGACATGGACCCTGCTGATGGTACTGGAAATGAGAACAAATTTAACTGTTGTCTTTACAGATATTGATGAATGCCAGAACCCTGGTATCTGTAGTCAAATCTGTATCAACCTAAAAGGGGGCTACAAATGTGAATGTAGCCGTGGCTATCAGATGGATCTTGCTACTGGGGTGTGTAAGGCAGTGGGTGAGTATTGACGTAAGACTTCTATATTCCCACTTCAAAATGAGATAGCAAGTGATGTACTGTTTATGCTGTTGTGGTTTTGACACTAGTTGTTGTGCTGTTAACAATATGACTTGTACAGACCTGAACACTCCTACCACTTTGTATGATGCAAGTACTTGCAGCTGCCTGACATTAAACTTGCTTGTGTCTGCTCCCTGCGCAGGAGAACCCTCCCCATCAAGTTGTGGGGGGAGAAAAGGGTGAGGTATGGTGCAGCCAAGACCTCTTGTCAGCAGCCACTAGCAAGTGTGGAATGGCAAATACTAAATATGATGACTTTTTTAAAACTTTTCACAAAAGAACTGTGTGTGGCTGCATGCCTAGAAGTAGAGGTAACACTTACACTCTTTTCACAGGGAAAGAACCATGTCTAATTTTCACCAACCGCCGGGATATCAGGAAGATTGGCCTTGAGAGGAAAGAATACATTCAGCTGGTAGAGCAGCTGAGAAACACTGTAGCTCTAGATGCTGATATTGCTGAGCAAAAGCTTTACTGGGCTGACTTCAGCCAAAAAGCAATCTTCAGGTAAATGGACTCAGCTGCTGAACCTTAGTGTCCTCCCCTAAACCATCCCACATTTTACTCAAAATACTTCTCTAGGCTGTGGTGATGAGAACTAGATTTCTGATGTCCTAAAGACAAAGTATGGTAGATGCAAGTTCCCACAACTAGCAATGTGTGCGCCTATTGCACTTCCTAGTAACTGCTCCTACAGTGTCACAAAAGGCACTCTGGAAAGTCACAAGTGCATCTTCTACATTGTCTGCCTGAGATCTGTGTGCAGTATTTGCTGAGGCATGCCAAGTGGTAGTACCTGGAGGAAGGGGTTGAAAACAAGTAATTCTTGTCTTCCAGTGCCTCTATTGATACCCGTGATAAAGTTGGAAGACACATCAGAATCCTGGACAACGTACACAGCCCTGCAGGAATTGCTGTTGACTGGGTTTATAAGAACATCTACTGGTCTGACTCAACTGCAAAGACTATTTCAGTGGCTAGCCTAGATGGCACAAAAAGAAAGGTTTTGTTTCTCTCTGAGTTGAGAGAGCCAGCTTCTCTTGCTGTAGATCCTCTCTCTGGGTGAGTATTTGTCCTGGTTCTCTTAAAAGAGCAGACCTACCACCTACTCGTGTGTCCTGATAACTGACTTAGGTAGCCTTTGTTAGTTATTGGTCATAATTAAGAGTGATACTACACAGTACTATAGTGCATCACACAACATAAATTCTGCTTCACAGCTTTATGTACTGGTCAGACTGGGGTGAGCCAGCAAAAATTGAAAAAGCAGGAATGAATGGATTTGACAGACAGCAGCTTGTGACAACAGAAATCCAATGGCCTAATGGAATTGCTCTAGGTATGTTGAACTTGTCTCTGTGCCAGAGGTATTCTAGAGCTTTAGCAACTTGTTTGCTACAAAAGCCAAGGTCATCCTTCAGAGAACTATTTTCAGCTTCTGAGAATGGGAGGTTCGTGTGTGCCTGGAGACACTGCAACAGGCACCGATAGCGCTTCTCAGATACTGAAGTGGTAACTTTTGCTTGCACTGCTCTGTGTTATACTTGAGGCACAGGCCACTTAGGCAGCACTGCAGCAGCCTTCTGTATCCCAGTATGGTAAGAAACTAGGGCAGCACGGCAATTATTCTCGAATCTGTGGGTGTTTCAACTTTTGCAGGAGGCTTTGGAGGTTTTCTCTGTATAGACAGTAAATGCATTTGGTTTCTTCCTCCTAGATCTTGTGAAAAGCCGTCTGTACTGGCTTGATTCTAAACTACATATGCTATCAAGTGTGGACTTGAATGGTCAGGACCGTAGAATTGTGCTGAAGTCTCATATGTTCCTACCTCACCCTCTTGCTCTAACAATATTTGAGGTAAGAATTACTTCCTGTAGTAATTGTTGAAGACTATTGCTAGTACATGGCTAGCAACTATGGTGCTGATAGCAGCATGGAGGTAATGGAATGCAATGACTCTGTCTTCTAGGACCGTGTGTACTGGATTGATGGAGAGAATGAGGCAGTCTATGGTGCCAACAAATTTACTGGATCTGAATTGGTTACCCTAGTGAACAACCTCAATGATGCACAGGACATCATTGTGTATCACGAACTCGTTCAGCCTTCAGGTAGTTCTAATAGTTTATAGTCATGTTAGCATATACTTGTAAGAAGCCTGCCGTGTTTGGGTGGTGGCAAACAGTATCCATCCCCTGTATAGCTGTCTGCTTCACTTCTACTTGGAGTGCTTGGAGCTTCTAACATAGACATCCCCACTGGGGTTGACGGAAGGTCTAGTTGCAATTGCTCTCTTAGGCAGAGCCGGTACAAACCTATAACCTGCAGAGACAAGTAACTCTACTAGAGCAGCTATCAAGTGAGCAATTATGCTATACACCTGGAATATGAGAGCTCACTCCTGTCAATTGCTGTGCAAACAGGCAGGAACTGGTGTGAAGAGAACATGGCAAATGGAGGTTGTAGCTACCTGTGCCTGCCTGCTCCTCAGATAAATGAACACTCTCCAAAGTACACCTGTGCATGTCCTGTTGGATACTTCTTGCAGGAGGATGGTCTGAGATGTGCAGGTATGGTAACATCACTGAAATATTTTCCAGGGTGGATGGGGAAGGAGTAGGGATGCTGAACGTGTTGTAGGCAAATATGGCAGTATAGGCTGACAGCTTTGCATGAGTTAATCTAACTTAATTAATCTTGGAGGGAGTGGTCTTCTAGCATGCACTAAGCTGGCCCTCAAAGTCTGCAGGTGCTGTTCAAATTCCATGCTTGGCTTCTGCGTCATCGTCATTTGCAACAGGACCTTATACCTCCATGGCTTTCTGCAGACGGCAAACACATGTACAAAACATACCAAGCCCCTTTCTTATAAAACAAAGGGTGTAAACTAACACAGCTTTACAGTGTGTAAATACAGTGTTGAAAAGCTGACAGGCTAATCTTGCTGGCCAAGAAAGTTTTGTTTGGACTTCCTTTCGTGGTTCAAACAAACATGCTACTGCTATTACCCTGAGTACTGACTATAGGGCAGGCTTGTTTGTCCAGCAGAGTGGAACTAGAAACTCCAAGGTGCCACTTAGTATATTGCATGTTGATTCTGACTGCCTCAGAGCACTGAATGCAAGTATGCTGTCCTCAGTTGGCTGCTCTAAAGAGCTGCTATAGGTATCGAAGACTACCTAACCAGTAAACTTCTGGAACTAGAACCCCATTCGGAAAATCTGAAGTGAGAGACGGGCTGGCTTACTGTTGTCATGACTCTGAACACCTGTAATTCATGCCTGATTAACTGTCTAGCCTTGTTTATGGAATCATTTTTGATCAAAAGCCTTCAACTGAGGGTGTGCTAGTGAAATAACTAATGTCAGTGTTTGCAATAAAGCTAACAAGCTGCATGATCATTCTGCCATTGCTAAACATTCACTACCATGGCTCTCATAGCTAAGCCATTGCAGAACTTCAGGATTAACTGGGTTCTTGATCTATAATTAGTTTCAGGTACTGGAACAACTGTGGCTTACACTGAGGCTAAAGATACCAGCACAACAGAAAAATCTCCAACTGTTGGACTAGTTCCTGGAGGTACTGGTCCCAATAACTCAGACTGCTAAACATTAGAGAAATTAAATGCAAACTGACCCACTAGCCTACTTGAAGTTTTCTCCTTTGCATGCCAAGTAGAGAACACAGGCCAGGTCATGTGTGTAGCACAACAGCTGGAGCATAGAAGAAACAGAATTAGTTCACTTATGACAGTGTGGAACCTGTAGGTTCCATGAAATCCCGCAAGTGGTTAGAGCAGACAAGCAATAAAAAAAGCTTTTTGCTAATATAGAATGGAGCCTGTTAGGCTGTTCTTGCAGTGTGTTACTGAGAAGCTAATATATGTTAGTAGCTTCTGGGCTTGGGAAGTGCTTGCATCGGACAAAGTCTGCCAGTCAGCAAGCTCACTACTTCAAATTCTCATGCAGCATTCAACATGAGTGGTACGACACCTGAAGTTGCTGCAGCTGGAGGAGCATCAGTGGCTTGGACTGTTCTTCCTGTCTGTGAGTACAGCATTCAGCAGCCTTTAGGACCCTTTGTGGTGGGACGAGCCATTCTTAGAAGCTTGACTTGACCCTACTGCATACTTGCAATCTGTTTCTCTCCCTAAAGTATTGCTGGTGATGGCTGCAGTGGCTGGCTACTTCATGTGGCGTAACTGGCAGCACAAGAACATGAAGAGCATGAATTTTGATAATCCTGTCTACCTGAAAACTACAGAAGAAGACCTCACAATTGATATTGGAAGACACAGTGGTTCAGTGGGACACACCTACCCTGCAGTAAGTAAACCTATTGACATGTCTGAGGCTCCAGGTTAATCCGCAGAGTAGGCATAAAGGCTGCCAAATGATACCTGACCCGAGTTTAGGGGAGGTCTCTGCTCTCGAAAGCTGCTGGTTAC
>Ga0181612_137771_pt1 | contig 13024 bp, 9 predicted proteins | sample HoacroProtozoa21_FD_119630 | JGI IMG/M metagenome (GOLD analysis project Ga0181612, IMG submission 119630) | Hoatzin crop microbial communities from Cojedes, Venezuel. Combined Assembly of Gp0051906, Gp0051904, Gp0051908
AACAGGCTGCCCAGGGAGGCTGTGGAGTCTCCTTCTCTGGAGATATTCAAGACCCACCTGGACAAGGTCCTCCGAAGCCTGCTGTAGGTGACCCTGCTTCGGCAGGAGGGTTGGACTAGATGACCCACAGAGGTCCCTTCCAAACCCTACCATTCTGTGATTCTGTGATTATTTTGCAATTAAATGATGAACAGAGTGTAGCTGTAGACAGTAACAGTTATTTATCTTGTGTTAGGAGTGCACCTCAGGTTTTAATGTATGGAGTGCTGTGTGAACGTTCATACTCATGGCATGTGTTTTTCCTTTCCAAACAGAGCAGAATAACTGATACTCCCTAGGAGAAGACTTGTCTGTTATGATTTAACTTGCCGTATCGATGTTGGCAGTAGTGAGTAGGAAGGCACTGAGAGTCAGCCAGGTTGTGGGGTTTAAGCTAGTCTGTCTGCTCCGTGTTTTGGGGCACGCTGCCTGGGCTGCAGTTTTCCCATCAGTTATCCTATGGGGATAACACAAGCAAACTGCCTTGCAGGCTGTTGACAGCAATTAAAAATATATGCATCTCACTTTGGGAGAACATGATGATCGTAAATAGGGACTAAGATTGTTTAGAAGGAAGTTTAACTCTTGCGTGTCTGTACTTGGGTGGTGTGAGGAATCGCTGCGGTGTTTCTGCCAGCCCTTTGCCATGCTGCTGGAGTGAGGACCATGACCCAGGACGTGTGTGATCGCCAGTGTCTCTGCTGGGACTCCCCAGGTTTGCTTGCAAGGAGTCGGCCATGCTCACCGAGCATGCGACCCTTGCTTAGCTCCTGCCTGGTGCTTCCCTACGGTACAGTCTGTGCTGCGCACGTTCGTAGCGCAGAGCTACAGCTGCCCTCCTGTAACCCAGTGTGCCCGAGGCAGCCGGCTCTGCGAGGTTACAGCGAGGTTACAGTGCTCAGCCAGAGCCGCAGGACATGGCACCCAGTGTTTCCAAGGGCTGTGTCTGGAGTAGCGTGTTCCCCAGATGCAGCCGAGTGCCTTGGCTCCGTCGTCTGTCACGTCACCCGGCATGCCAGATGTGGCCGCTTGCACTTGTCCCGACATAACCTCCTCTCCGATATGTAAGATGTTGCTGTTCATGTGAATTTTTGGAGACAGAACCTTAAACGTTGTTATTCTGATCTCGGTAGTATTTTCATGCTCATTTTGAATGGACCTGTCACCCAAGACAGTGTAGAGTGAAGCCCCGCATCCTACCCTGGCTCGACGCTCTTTGGTATTTCTACATACTCCCAGCCAGCGTGAGGATCTACCCTGCCACCTGCTTGAATACTACCAGGTAAATCCTATGAGAAGGGACAACGGAATTCTGAATCCAACGTAAAAATTGTGGTAAATCCTTCACCCAAGCATCTGTTTCATATATTGAAAACATACTTTTAGCTCTTAAATTATAATTTCAAAATATCACTAGAGGTTTGGTGTATTTGGCAAAATACAGCCACTTTTTTTTAACTCTGATGCATCCTTTGTGGCAAAATAATGACAGTAAACCCATTTGGAACAGTGCAGTTACTCCTTGGATGTGGAACAGTGAAGTGTGCATGTGTAAGGCAGGCGTCCAAGAGGTGCAGTGGTTTTGTGTATCCAGAACAGGGCACAGCCACATCAAGTGTTTGAAAGCTGGGAGAGAAGAGTCGTGGTTGTTGCAGTGGCTCACGTCTCGGCCTTACGACCTGCAGCACGCGTCTCGCTGGCCTTGGGTGAAGAGGATGCGATGAGCTGCAGCCTTCTGTTGGTGCTGTGGTGGTATTTGCTAGCTGTAACCCTTTTACAGCCCAAACACAGATGGGAAAAGGCTAATCTTATAATGAAGGCATTGGATTGCAGTTGAGGTTTGGGTGTGATTTCTGTCTGTGCAGCTGGTTTCTGTCATGGTGTCTAGACCTACGTGCTGGTGTCAAGATCAAACATGCGGTCAGAGCATGTCTTGGCTCCCACTGGTGCTATGCACCCGTGTTTTCTCTCCATGGAAGCCAGGGTGTGTTGGGCCTGGATCTGGCCTTGAGATGAAGTTAAAAAGCAGCCAGGAGACATACCTGGGAGCTCTTTTAGGTTTGTTAATCTAGACATAGCTGGGAAGAAACCGAGCTAGTAATTTTTTTCTGTCTTGTCTGCAAATGGGGATAATAATTCCTTTTTCTTACCTTTGGTCTGTTTAGATGAGACCTCTGGAGGGTGGGACCTGACTTCAGAGACTGGTACAATGGGAGAGTGACTTTAGCTGGGATTTCTAGGGGACTGTAAATAATGGAAAACTTTCTTATTTGTCAAGGGAAAAAGCCCATTAGCGTTTGGGACATGCCCGTACTGGTTTCAGAAAGTTCAAGAGGTCTTTCCTTTGCAAGTGCTTTTATATGTCCCTGAATGAATTTGGTCTGGTATAGCTAAAACATGCCTAAAAGTATGTCACTGAGCTGCGTCCAAAACAAGCCCAGCAAATAGGTGTTCACTGTGTTGCAGGTTTTGGACTGAATTTATGAGCAAGGGAATGGAGCAGGGAAGGAGGAGGCAGCACCATAGCCTTTAGAGCCTGTTCAGTGGAGAACATGGCAGAAAATACCAAGCAGTTGTGTTCTTTTTCTCATTTGTCAAAACCTGAACCCACCAACGTAACAAATTTGTCTCTCCCTAAGCTTATTTCTAATGTGGTGGTAATCTGTGCGCTCATGTGTGTGTTTGGGCAGGATTTAGAGCTTTACATCAGTTTGCTGTGCTGCTAGTTCGCTCCGACAGATAGCTTTGCTGCTGGGGGCTGGTGGGGGAGAGGAGTGGAAGGAAGGGACTTGAAGTAGAGGAAGTGATAGCACAGCAAGTAAATACACACTCTTCCTTTGGAAGGAAAAAAAAAGTACCTAAACCAGTATTTCTACAGCTAGAATTGCAGCCGAATGTGGAAGGTGTCATTGCAACAAGGCTCTGTGCTCTTAGATCCCATCTCGGATCTCAGACCATCTTGCTTTGCTTTCCCCCTTTCACTCGCCCCTTGTTGTCGTTTGTTGCTGCGTGCTCACATAAGTCACATTTAGATTTGTAAGCTCCTCAGGGAAGTGACTTGTCATTTTTCTTTGTCTGAAAACTGCTAGGAATTTTTATGGCTTGTTATAAATAACAGTCATGTCAGAAACCTCAGGAGGGTAAACACTGGGATTTTAGGAGGTGTGGAATACAGTGAAATACCCTGTCTGCGTATTCACAGAGACGTGTGCGTGGGTGCAGCACGCGCTGATAATGGCCCATTTAACTTGCGCCGCATTTGAACTGTAGTACCTGACAGCGACCGGTATAGCAGAGTATGCAAATGGGTTTTTCCTTTTAATTGGTGGGGTCTCTGGCATCATCTTCATCTTCTGACTCCAAACTCAGTCTGCATATTGCAGTTCTTCAGGTGCTGTAGGAAGAGTTCTCCTCCTCCTTCCCCCTCCTCTGGTAGCTGGCCGGAGTAGTTTGACATCTCAGCTGAGGGAGGGCTTGGAAGTCATGGGAATTGCTTTCTCCAGGCCGGGGACCGAGCGTTATCTCGTGTCCGGGGCGGGAGGAATGTAGCAAGCAGCGTCCAGATCCGCGATAGCAGTGCAACGAGCACCGAGGAGTGACTTGGGTTGCTGCAGCGAGGAGGGGGAGGGAAGGCTTATTTTTAACTGGAAACTGTGCAAGTGAGGCTGAAGTAGCTCTCTGCTGCCTTGCTGTCGTCGAGTGCATGTGTGAGCGAAGGGGCCTATGAACACAGTTCAGTACCGTGCACGTCTGCTGATGGAGTACAGAATTGTGCATAGGGTGGAGGCAAGTCAGATGCAACGACAGCGCGTACTGCCTTCTTTGTCTGCGTGTTTGAACCCCTGTCTTGTAACGAGCGATTCCTGATAACGCTTATCTACTTGTTTCTGTCCGCGGGGTTGATGCGTTTCTGTGCCTGCCCCTCGGGTTGCCCGACTCCCAGGCATTCCTCTTTCCCTTCCTAACTCTCGTTCCCCTTTCTCTCTTCCATCCTTAATCTTCCCACCCCTTCCTCTCATCTGAGCCTGACCCTTCTCTCTTCTTGCCCCTCCTTCCCAGCCGATCCCTCCCCCTGCTCTGGATCTGCTGGCTGTGGGATTTTTGCTCGTGCTCGCTGGCAGATGTGACAGCTTTCGGAACTGTATCGTCTAGGAACAGCTATATCTGGAGTTGAAAAATCTAACGTGGTTTCCCAGGCAGCAGGAATGGACCGCTGAGAGAATTTCAATCTCCGACTGCTTTTGTCTTATGGTAGTGACTTTTATTATTTATGTTTGTGACATTTCTTACAGTACAGTTGTCAGCAGTGAATGAAAGGCTAAAGTCTAGTAGATTATTATAAAATCAGTGTCACAGCATTTGTATTGTTGTATTAAAGGGATGCTGTCTACATTTAAATACAGGTTTGGCTTGATTTACAAAATCTTATATGTATAAAATGTTCTTATGTATTTCGTACTGAATTAGAAAAGGCCTGTTTTATGTATTTTATTTAAACATTCTTTAGCTGGGTATTAGAAATACAAGTAAATAGCTGTTGCATGAAAACCATGAAGTGAAAGGAGACCAGATAAATACAGACCTTCTCAGTGAAATGCAAAGCCTGCACAGATCATTACAATTCATTGGATTTCAAGCAACTATTTTTAGTGTATGAATTTCATTTGATCTCAGTGCACTGTACCTTTAAACCACCTGTCTGATACAGCAATGTCTTTATAATCAAAGATTGATGCTAACCATGGAAAGCAAATGTCATTGGATACCCAGGGGTGTGTTGTCTTTGGAGTTGATTACATTTTGTTGTTTTTAAGATGTCTATTATAAACCGATACAGTAGATGCAGGCCATGTCAGCTAGGCACCCTAAAATTGACCATGAATTTAGTAGATGCTGCTTTCTGGGTTTGGGAAGCATGCTTTTGTATTTAGGATCTCGGTGTAGTGCCGGGGTTGATTGACAGGTATAGTGATTTAATGTAAACATACACATGTAGCGTTTATGCTTACGCAAACCGATCTGCTGGCAGAGAGCCACCGTTCTGTTTGGGGCCAAAATATCACCTGGGCTTTAAAAATTTGCATTTTGAAGTAGTTTAGCTGGAATCATTCTTCCTATGGGGAAACAATTGAAATGTTGAGAAAACAATTGATACTACAAGTGCTAATGGTTGTGGCATTCGCAGCACCGCATTTTACAGGACCCTCTGCCACCTGAAACAGTTAAAGGGCAAACTTGAATGACGCTGTGTGCTATGCCCTGAGTATCTTCTCATTATGAAGATGAGATGAGGGATGAAGCTGTGAGAGCAGGAGAAGGAAAGATACTGGTTAAAATAGTAACATCGCTCTGTCTGGAGATGCCCCTGTTCTGGTGGATCAAGTAGCTGTCATGACTGACATGTAGTCAATGATCCAGAACTGGAGCACTTGATCTAACACTACAGACACACTGCCTGCTTGCCTTGGAGGCTGTGAAAGCTCCTCGGTAGCACCAGCTGTTGGTTTGAATGGTACTGACACCATGAGCTATTAGAATAGCTTTTCTTTCCAAGGTTGTCTGCACTGTTTTATTTTCCTGTGACTTTAGTCTTGATTATTAGTTAATACGCAGCACCTAAGGGGCCTTAGAGATGAATCAGTGTGTTTGAGTAGTTGCAATACAGACCTGGAGCACAGACGCTCTTCCCGTAAGATCTCCACGAAGATGTGTTTGGGTTTTCATTGGAATGTATTCCAAGAAAAAGATTATTCTGGCAGCTAAACCTTTCCTAGGCAGAGCAGTTGCTTCCAGCCTCTTTTTAAATGTTTCTTTTAGTTGCCTAACCTTTTGCTTTCATTTTCAGCTGTGAGGTATCTTCAGTAGGCTTCTGAACACAGTACTGCAATGGGCATTGTCGGGGTGTGAAGTCTGTGTTACACCAAGGATGGATTGCACGATGGGGGGTTTAGATGGTGTAAAAGTCCTTCTGCAACAAACACACACTTCCCATCCCACTGACTACTGGATCACGTAACCAAATTTTAAGCAAGTGTGTATGCATTGTCAGGATCTCAGTCTAGCGCTAGGAAGCAAAGTTGTGTTCACTGGTAGCTGCACTTTGCTCCCTAAACATGTTTTAAGTGGAACAACGTGGAAAATGTTTGACCGTGGGGTGAGAAAAGCACGAGGTGTGCAGGTTTTCAAGACCACTGTCCTCTACAAGTATGTTCATGTCTACACCGCATCATGCTATCTCTGAATGTGTGCTGTGTCTCTGACCCTTGTAAATATTTACTCAGCACAAACAGTTGGAAGCTGAGGTCCTGTACAGGGGAAGAGCGATCACTACAAAGCTGAAGGTCAGGTGACAAAAATCCTCTACTTGATGTGAAGGAAGAGACGGTCTTCATCAATTTAAACAGGATTAGTGAGAGACAAGTGCTAGTATTAAAGTTGTCAGTGGAAGCGGAAGAGCATATAAACACTTTTTTTCTACTGGTGGATATAAATTGATTAAAGGAAACCTGTACAGCTTTTTCCCAAGCTAGAGAGCTTTAGCACTGAACTACCTGAAGGTTTTGGCACTGGGTCTGAGCTTTGTCTCGTCTCTCTTACGGCTCTCGTTGCGCAGTTCATCCTGTGGATTGACAGCATCTCGGAGAGGAGGTGATGAGCTCTGGAGCACTCCATTTCCATTGCATCCACATAATAGTAATCAGCTCATTTAACAGGTTTCTACAACAGCGCATAGAAAAATGTAACTTGGAATACTTGTAACTTTAAAGCCATCAAACCAGTCAATAGAATCATAGAATGATTCTAGAGAAGGGGAGAAGGGACCTCGAGAGATCTGTAGTCCAACCCCCTGCTCAAAGCAGGGTCTGCTCTGAGGCTCAGACCAGGTTGTACAGAGCTTCGTCTTCAAGAACAAACTTGCTCTTGAAAACCTTGGAGGATGGAGGCAACCTGCTCCAGTGCTGGACTCTCCTGGTCATGAAAAAGTTCTTCCTTCTATGCAGTTGGGACCGTGCTTGTTTTGATTTATGCCGATTGTCTCTCAGACTCCCACCACTCTCCACTGTGAAAAGCCTTATTCTCCTTACAAAATGTCCCTACCTCTGAGCTGTTTCTTCATGGAAAGGGTAACTGCCCCCTCACCCTATCTTCCCTGTCTGTCTTTCGTGAAGAGGTTATGTCCACCCATTGCAGTCATCCAGTTACTCAAGCTTTCTCCTCTCTGTGACCTCACCCGGAGCTCTGGTTCTTCCTTTCTCTTCACATCTTCCCAATTTCAAAAGGGTCTAAAACTTCTGGCTTGCTATCTATCTACGTATCTTTTTTTTCTTTGTGGCTATAAAGTCTAAATTCAGTTTTTGAATGTCTCTTGGGTTTGGGTATATTTAAGCGTTAGCTGGCTTTGGCTTGTTGCAATTGTAATGGCTGTTCACACAAACTGTCTCTCTCAGCCCCCAAAGGAAAAGAATCTTAGTTTTTAATTTTAGCTTCTTCAGCTACCTGCTGACAGAGTTTGATTTCCACCTACCACCTCCTCTCTCTCCCTCAAGCACTCTGTCTAAGCTAGAAAAGCTGAGATGCAAAATCGGTCTTGGGCAGCTCTTCCTTTGGCAACAACTGGACAGTCTTTAAATGGGAATCAAATGTGTATTATTTATTTGGAGTAAGCAGTGAGAAGACAGCCTGAGCCCTGTCCATAACCACCCGTCACTCCAGGCTTGTAGTGGAATCAACACTCTCTAACTGGCTGGACTCCAGAGCCATTTAACCTAGGTACAAGCCTGTAAAATATAAAGATGTACCTCTTTATATATATTTAAAATGTTTACATTGGGCAGTATTAATTTGTAGAAATAAAGGAAGCCGAGTGATAGGAGTTCAGCTGTAGATGTAACAGGTGCCTGTTTCTTTTCTACAATAGAAGCACTGTTTCACCGTGGGCAGGGCACTAAAAAGGTCACAAGAAATCCCAGCTCAGCCACTGATCTGCTCTGTGGTCTCGAGCAAGTCATGGCTCTCTTGTTGCCTTAATTTCCTCATCTGTAAAAGCAGATGATCAACGGTGTTGTTAAAGTGCTTGTCACTGGAGAGTGTTCTTAATACAATGAAATTAACTAGTATGATTGATAAGTGATATCACTGATTGGGCATATTGGACCTAGAGATACAAGAGCACTGATGGTGTTCCCTCCTCTGATTCAGGCATCATGTTCCGCAAGAAGAAGAAGAAACGCCCGGAGATCTCGGCTCCGCAGAACTTTGAGCACCGTGTCCACACTTCATTTGACGCAAAAGAGGGCAAATTTGTGGGCCTGCCACCGCAATGGCAGAATATTCTAGACACTCTGAGGCGCCCCAAGCCAGTGGTAGACCCTTCAAGGATCACGAGGATGCAGCTCCAGCCTATGAAGGTAAGAGAGGAAGACTACTCTTTCATGTCCCTTGGGCTTTGCTCTTCCTTGGGGAGGCCTGAGTTGAGGCAACGTTTCCATTGCCTCATACATATTTAAATAGGGCTAAAGGTGGGATCTGTAAGGACTTTTTACAAGGGCATGTAGTGATAGGACAAGAGGTAGCGGCTTCAAGCTGAAGGAGGGTACATTTAGATTAGATATAAGAAAGAAATTCTTCACTGTGTGGGTGGCAAGGCCCTGGCCCAGGTAGCCTGGAGAAGCTGTGGCTGCCCCCTCCCTGGAAGTATTCAAGGCCAGGTTAGATGGGGCTTTGAGCAACCTGATCTAATGGAAGGTGTCCCTGCACATGGCAGGGCGGTTTGGCACTAGGTGATCTTTAAGGTCCCTTCCAACCCAAACCATTATATGATTCTATGAGGAGAGAAAATCTGGGATGATGCAAGGAGATGAGGAAGTAATGGAGAATGAGTCACAATAAGGACCTTATTTTGTTCATTTTAAATTTTTTGTAATAAACCTGGATTTTGTATTTATGGGAGGTTCTCAGACTCCAGTCTGATTCACTCTTTTAGGATTATTATCACATATTGTCTCTGTGTCTAAAAATATAGGAAGAAAAATAATGAATCGAAGGCTGTACATTACAAGCTTCGGCAACGTTCAAAGATATTGCCAGGACTTTGTTTCAACAAGTACTTTTTCTTGTGCATAGGCTTATACAACTGCAATTTTTAAGTTTCAGAATTTGACAAAAATTGGGCTGGTCTTCAAGGAAATGGTAGAATTCATCCTTCTAACTTACATGGTCAAATCTTAGTTACAGTTCATGATATCTGAGGATTTCCTGAATTTGAGGGTCTTTTTGGGAGGGGTCTGGGATGAGAAGGACAAGGAAGGTTATTATTTTGTAAATGTCTGAACACATAACTAATCATACAGATTTCAACAGATTTAATGTTCTGAACCTTTCTACCTTTAAGTGGAAAAGTGAAGTAGTTTTAATATTAAGTTTGACTGTAATTAGCTTCTCAGAATATGTAAATACAGGACAGTCAGTGAAACTTGATCTTTTGCAGTTCTCCAAAAGATTACAGTTATATCGGTGTGATTAAACAGACAATCATAACAGACGCAATAGAGGCATAGATTCTAGGATATTTTACCAAGGAATTTATGACAGTAAGGAATCTTTTGCGCTATATGATTCAGGTCCCTGGATAATAAAGGAATCCATAATATACAAATTATATCAGACACCTTACTTAAGAAACCACAATTAACTCCTTCATTGTAAGATATGTTTAGTGGTGATCCATGTTTTATCTGCATAGCTACAAAATACTTACACTGGGAGTTCTGGTTCATGAATCCTTGGTTTTATGTAAGCTTAATGACATCCGGTCTTGCCAAAGCTTGCATTTGTTATCCATTTTGAAAAATTGATCATGACAAATGCTAGCTTGTTCTGGGACATCAAGTTTCCCTTCCTTCATTGTTTATTCTCCTGATTGTAGAAATAGTAGGCTTCAATACCAAATAAAGCTTTAATAATTCAATGTTGGTTAATTAAGGGCCTCTTTTCGATACCCATACTCTTACTGAGAGAGAAATTGTGCCTGAGAGGTCCTATGATTTCAAGGTGTTAGTCCCAGAATAAAGTGCAATCAGTAAGATAAAGGGTATCAGACCTCAATAATTAACTGTGTTAAGTAGGGAAAATAACTGTATGATGCCCTTGCTAATTTGCTGTCTTTGAACAACGGTAAGGACACCAGGGAATATGCAATGCATGCAAATCTTGAGTGACTTCTAAAAATTCCCTTCTCCAGCATTTCTGGTCACCATCTCTTGAAGTTTAGTGTACTTAATTTACTTAAGATGCTGGTTTGCTCTAATTTGTACCCTTCTTTCTACTAATTCTTTTGGTACAGCTCACATTTTCTGCAGAATTTCTTTCATATGCTTCAACAGGCCCTCCTGTGCATGTAGGAGCTTTCAACATTAGGACTTTACACCTGTATGGCAAAGCAGAAACATCTGTACTTGTATAGACTCAGCTGGTGTCAACAAGCTCCATGGTTAGTTAGAAATTAGAGATTAATTTGACAAGTATTTTAGAGTGTCATTACATAAAAGTAATTTCTGTATTTGTGATCCTCCAAATTTTGTGCCCATATAATTACATTCCTTGGGTTATTTTTTTAACTTCCTTCTTTCCCTGGCTTTACTCTTCTTTCTGGCTGGCTTTTTTTCACCATAATGCTCTTCAAACATCCCTTTGTAATGAGTTTGTACATCTAACTACAATCAATCTTCCATTAGTCATTCACTGGGCTGAGGATCCTTGATGCTATAGGCTGACAAATAAATCCCCTTCTCCTTTGAATGTACAACACTTCAAGGAAATAGAACAGTAAAGAACACTAATTCCTACCAATTTCTAAGATCTCTAATTCCCATTAATTTGCTTGTGACAAACGATTACTTCACCATGTATCTTAAAAGGACTGTTCTATCAGGTGGTATTGACTGGAGTAGCTGGGCATCTAACTAGACGGTTTACAGAAAGTACTCTTTAACATGATTATTGTTAAGAAGCAAATTTGGATTAGGATTTGTGTATATGTGAACAGTGTCTATGTATCTGTTTTGGAAGCTTACATGGTCTATGAGGTTTCATAGACAGATCAACTTGCTAAGATAACTCACTTCCACTTGACTGGAAGAAAAGATGTCTTCTTATTTCTTTCAGCATAGAGCAGGTTTAGTACTATGTACTCACATTTAGCAATGATAATTTGTAGGTGCTGTACCTCAAAAATATCCCTACAAGATGTAAACTAAATCCTGTCCCAGCTGTCCATCATACTGCTTTTATTTAGGGTAGGAAAATGAGGGAAGAGAAACATGACTTTTCTGTGGGAAAATAAATATTGTCAGAAAGTGGTCCCACTGAATTAAAGAAAATGAGGAGAGAAAAGCAGCTGTTCCAACGCTGGTGAGTGTTTACATTCTGAAAATAAAAGCCTTGACAGACAAAGCAGAGTCAGATTTTAGCTGATTGCATTTAATATGTATCCTTGATGTGGGCCATGAGTTGATCACATGGTTCTATTATTTATTACATAAAAACTGTTGCAATAAAGGGAAGATGGAAAACATGGAAAAGCACTAATATAGGACTTCTTCAAAAGTAGACCTGTGCTTATTTAAACAATATTTCACCTTCTGCATTGTGCAGAACTCAGCAATTAGATATTACAGGGACATCTAGAAGTACTTAAGATTGATAGGGATAATACTCAAGTTGTAATATATATCAAATTATTGAGGAGCTACTTTAATGAAGGATCAGCAACCTGAGAAAGGCAGTGTTAACTACATTCACATATAATGCTATAATAGGTTACTGCAGAACTTCTTCTGTGTTGTCCCTCAGCTCTATTACAATGTTCATTAGAGCCGTTGTACTGTATGTTTCACTTTTTAATAGGTCTTTTGCTTGTGAGAACAAAATAATTACATGACTCCAAAGCAGGATCTTCCTAGCCATCTCACCCTCCTCTCTGCTGCAATTTCGCCCCCTTCCTAGCCCTAGGTGGCAGATTGTTTAGGCGGGAGCTAGCCTGGCACAGCTTGGCCTTTTCATAGAGTGTTCATCAAAAAGGGAAGAAACACCACTGATCTCTTCATATCAGATTCCTTAGATGACTTCGTTTTTAGCAAAGTTGGTAAATTCATGCCCACGTGTGTGGACTTTTGCCAAAACAGGCTTGCACTTTTGGAAAGTTGGCAAATTCCCCCTCCCTTAAACACGGTTGACATTCTTCAAACTGTTATACCACAAACTGGTGGTGAGAGAGAATGCAGCTCTGCTGAGATACCAAATATGCACATACGAAAATATAAAAGGAATTTGAATTTAAAACAGAAAACATGAAAGCAGAATTTCTGATGCTGGAAAGGAAATACAATTGTCTTGTTAATTTGTCTAGTATCAATTGTGTCCTGATACTGTTCTAACCATTCTGATCCTCTCTTCTCTCCTATAAATCTATTAACAATTTTTATAGAGACATTATTTGAGCAATTGATGTGTATAACTTCATGAAAATATTCTGACAAACCAAGCATGCTCATAAGTATCTCCTCAATTTCACTCCAAAACATTGGCCCATCCTAAGTTCAGAAGGTAGTGCAGAAGGATTTTTAGATAGTGTTGTGATTTATCCTGGCAGGACACCAAGTCCCCACAAAAGCCACTTTATCACTCTCCCTCCTCAACTGGACCAGGCAGACAAAATATGATGAAAGTCTTGTGGCTTGAGATAAGGACAAGGGGAGATCACTCATCAGTTAGTGTCACGGGCAAAACAGATTGAACTTGGAGAAATTAGTTTAATTTATCACCAATCAAATTGGAATAGGATAATGAGAAATAAACCAAAATCTTAAAAACAGCTTCCCCCCATCCCTCCCTTCTTCCCAGGCTTAACTTTCCTCCCAAATTCTCTACCTCCTCCCCACAAGCGGCACAGGAGGACAGGGAAAGGGGCTTGTGGTCAGTTCATCAC
>Ga0181612_173111_pt1 | contig 13024 bp, 3 predicted proteins | sample HoacroProtozoa21_FD_119630 | JGI IMG/M metagenome (GOLD analysis project Ga0181612, IMG submission 119630) | Hoatzin crop microbial communities from Cojedes, Venezuel. Combined Assembly of Gp0051906, Gp0051904, Gp0051908
AGTAGTACCATTTGAAACATTTTCCATTGAGAGATGATTTCAAAAACACAATTACATTCCTATTTGGCCAGATTGTCATTCTATCAAAGGCCACCTAGATGAGAGCAAGTTGAATCTTTTCAGGCTAAATGAAAGCACCAGCCTCTACCCTGAGCCGAGGGGCCTCTGGTATTCCTCTGGCTTCCAAGGAAGCTTCCGACTCGCACATAAGCTTACAGAGAATTTGATAGAAGCTTAGGACTTTATTGTTTATTCCACAGTATCCCAAATCCTTTGAGGTGGAAGAATTTCTTAACTTCTGCTTTTGACTGTTTTGCTCCCCTAAACTTGGATACCTGGTTGACTGAGCCAAAGCATTAGTCGTTGCCTGACCAAGGGGTGAAAGTAATTAGTGCAAAAAATTAATAGTCTAGGGCTATTAGACTTTTTTTTTATGGTAGATTATTTTTCCTTCATTTCCCTTGGATTCTTCTGTATTCTCAATCCTTGTAAATATTTGTGAGAAAACTAAACTGAACAAGCTTGCATTTCAACTTGAAAATGGAGATGTGCTTGGTCTAGTCTCTGCGTTTGGGTGATGTTGAATGCTCATCTAGGAGAACTCATGCTATGGTCCACAAAGTAGGGTGGCAGATTCTTCCTGCCAGGCCTCCAGCCTGCAACAAAGTAGGAGCAAACTGATTCAGACAAGCAACAAAACTGGAAATGGGAAAAAGGCTGTGGAAATTGGGTAGGAGAAACCTACAGGAAGGCGTACAGGGAGTTGACTTGCAATTAGAAGATGTGACTCCCCATCCCTTCTTGCACTCTTTGGATGAAGGGTGCAATGTTTGCACTGAATTTGCTCCTCCTTGGCCTGCGGTTGCCTCTGGTGTCTTAGGGAGAGGAAAAGGAGGGTGGTGAGGGTTGACAGGAGCTGGGGGCTTCACTCTGCCCTTCTCCTGCCCCTGGGAGGAGAAGATACAACACTCTTGACTATCGGAGTGGTTGCTGCAAGGGATGGGATGAGCACTTTGGAGATTTGGTAGGAGCAGGCAGATTTTACCAGTTTATGTTGCCAAGCTACATACCACAAATGTGTCTGTAAGCCCTCAAAAATAAATATGACTGCAGCTTTGTTTGTAAGTGGCATAAAAACAACCGAGACAGCCAGTCAACCAGCTTTTATAAATTATAATTTTTAACTGAAAACATAATATGAGGTCAAGACTGCGGCTCTGATTTCCAGGAATTTTTTTTTTAATTCACTAATTTTTACCTCTTCCCTCCCATAAGCGCTTTTCCCCTTGTTCAAATATACAGAGCAGAAATAAATGAGGAATAAAGAGTATGATCCTTAAAGAGCAGAAGATGACTTCAATTTAAGTTATTGTGTATTATAGCTCTGTGAACAACTTCACACTTTCCTGAGGTAAAAGGTGTGCAGATCTTTAGCTTCTGTTTCTACATTTTGGGACTTCAGCTACAGATGTGTTTGTGAGCAGCCAAAATGGCTTTCGCAGCACGTGGGGGATTGCAGATTTTAAATTAGGTCTTCAAATCAAAAAAAACCCCTAATAGCAATTCTCCTACTGCTGTAAAATTATCCCAAAGTCAAAGGTGTAGTTCTTGCATTACTGACATTGGTAATAGATGGAGGAATTTGTATGAACTTTTGCCAATTAATCTCAACTGTTTGTTTAAAATGAACAATATTTGCTTTTGTTGTTTATCTTGCAGATGTTGTCCCTTAGAGTTTTTTTTAAGGCTTTTATTGCCGCCTAATCCCTTTAAATGTACTGTATATCACATTTATGAAATCTATTGGTAGCAGAAAGAAGCAGACGACTTTGTTTTTAAACAAAGACCCCAGGATAAGGGGCAATGTTTTTCTCCTCACAGGTGATGGAGTATGTACAAAGAATGCACTGGATAATGGCAGTCCTGTCCTCTGAACAGATGGTGATGGTCCTGTTGCTAGGATAAGGCCTGAAGAATTTAGTTTTTAATTCCACATTATTTGCCTCAGTGCCATGAATATCCCTAGGTTTCCTCAGGCAAAAATACAACAAATACACAGAAAGAGAAAGAGAAGTGACATGCGGATAGAAAAGGAGACAGAGCACGGGAAAGGACTGGAGCCAGGTCAATAGAAGCTTTTGGGAAAATGTCTGCTCAGCTGTCTGCAATCACCTGGGTTTGAAAGGCAGGCAGGAAGGAAGATTGGTTTGGCATGAGAACGAGGCCTTTGATGCTTTAGATACCACAGAGAAAAATACGCATTTCTTCCCATTAGAAGTCTGTTGACTTTCCTAATTAAGATAAACATGTTTCTGAAGAAGTTAGCTCTCACAGTACTGCATTTGGAAAAACAACCATGCTTTTAAAATATATACACAGACAAGGACGTGTGCCAAGAACTAGTGCTGGTGTGGTCTTACAAATCACTTTACAGGAATATTTTTAAATCATTGCCTTATTTAAAAGTGAGTGAATTTCATTCCCTCCAGTCAATTAAATATCTAATTTCAACTGAAGTAGATAATAACCAAAGTATTTTTATATAAATGAATGAACAGTTAGAAAACTGTTAAACACACAGCCCTCAAGCATGAAAAATATATTCGTTTAACAGTTTTATTCTTTTATCGCTAATTTACTACAGAGATTTTGCACTTACATCATTTTAGTTTGTGGCACTGGGGGAAAGAAATCTGATTTCAAAAAGATTAATTCATATTGAAATTCTCAAGGATCCCTGTACCACCTGGATTATTCCAGCAACCACATTATATATGTGGTGGACTGTACGGATTGACAGTTGTGATTTTCCCACAACGGCTCTTTTGCGAAAGAAGCCTGTGAAAACTTCCAGAGACCCAGTCCCCATAACAAAGCACGTGCAAAGTGTCAAAAAAAATATTTAATTCACAAAAGGACACAGCGCCCTTACAGAGGTGCAATGCCTGAGGTTTGGGGGATTAATAGTAATACTCTACCCTTTCTGGGTGCCTGCACAAAGCCAGACCATACCAAGTGATTTAAAGGAGTCCCCGTATCATTTACCCCCGCTGTCGGATGCTCTGTGATTGGCGAGTGTCTTGTTCAAATTGTTGATTCCACCTCCATAGCAGTTCTGCTAACTGAGAAGTAATCCACGCCGTCCACGCTGTGATCTCTCACGTAACAATGTAGTGAAAAAGAAATCATGTGATGCAAACATCGCATGTTCTGTGCCTCAAAATAAGTTGAGAAAAATCTAGATGAGAATATATGGAACAGAAAATTTCTTGTGTGCCAAAATACACCATGCACTTTGTGTGTGTGCACGCATGTGTGTATACATATATATATAATTCATGCCATTCTTCTCTAAAATCAACAAAATTTCATTTTATCAACAACAAAGGAATTCATGCTTCTGTAGGAGTTTCAAAATTGGCTCAGTTCGAACAGACGCTTTTCCAGGTCTTTCAAACAGTTGCTGTTTTCATTATGTGTCCAAAAATATTCAGAAGTAAGATAAAATGGATTAGAGTTTATTGATATTCAGTTGTCTGGATATCATGTTGTCTTGGAACCTCATAATCTCGAAAGAGGCTAGCAAACGCATTTCCCCTCTCACTAATACATTATTCTCTTTCTAAAAACTCCTAGCACTCCTTCAGTTTTTATTTCAATTGCTTTGGAGAGATTGGTGATGGGTACATAGACTTTCTTCTCCCACCATCATTAGTGTCTTGAAAAAAATCAAACTATCTATTTTGTTTTCATTGTTAGTGCCTGTAGATGCTACCTGACCATTTCCTCGTCCTAGGGTACAGTTCCCTTCTAGGGTACAGTTGCTTGTTCTACCACATTCAGTGAATTAATAGACTTCTGCTTAACACTAGCTGTACGTAAGCGTGATGTTCCAGATGCAGACAGCATCTAACTATCTGGGGGCACAACTTTAAAAGTTAGATGTCTCAATGAGACTGCTGAAGTAGACATATTCTTCCATCTATTGTACAAAATGATGAGGTGAATTTAGTTCACAGCCCTGCATGTGTAACTACATAAATAATAATACCTCTGAAACTTGATCAGAGATGAAAGAAACCATTTCCTTCAGAGGGCTAAAGAAGTGGTTTCCCATGCCATGTGCTTTATGATACACACAGAAGACTTTGTGGTTCATGTTGTTTATCCTTCATATTGTAAGAAGGAGTCAGACACATGCCTTAAAATGAGATAATGTGTCACTTCTGACACTTCTCTTTCTGCAGTTTGTGTTCTCTCTTCTAAATATTGGCTGTTCTTTTAGGAGCCCATTACAAAGAAGGATGTGTGCGCTACTCTTCTCAATTTCTGGTTCATAAAATATCCTACGCTGTTATCTTTTTTTAAATTATCAGAAAGATATTAAAAATGGAAAACATTTTATTTCTTCATCTCGCCAAGATTTTATATGAATTTCCTTAAAAATAAGCTGACTTTTCTTTGCTTTCTAATCTTAGACCATTTATTTCCTGCAGAAGCAAAAGGTGCCAGTGGCACAGCTACCTCATGTAATGAAACACATAGATTTCTCTCCTACTTATTTTATTTCTCACATTCATCATTCATATTTAATGCCACAGGCATTTGACTTCTTAATTCCCTATATTGAATTGAAGAGGCATGCACAGCATGCACTCCGGTTTAATGGCTTATAATTCTTCTTCATTGATGACATACTTTTTCACCTGAAAAACTTGTGGTGTAAAACTTCTGCTCTCATCTACGATGTAGTCAGTATCCTTAACAAGGTGGTGATGGCTGAAGAGCTGATTTCCTGGGAAGTGTAAGGTGTTAACCTTAAATGCCTCTTGGTTTGAGAGAGCATTGTCCTAAGGGTTTTTTTGTTGCTATATATACTTTTTTCTGTAGTTTAACTTCAGTTGTTGACTTATCTCCTGTTGGCTCTAGAAGGTGCCTCTTTGTCATTGCCCCTTTGTGAGCCAAATTTCAAGCAATGAGTAGCTCTCCCACCCTAAACTAATTAGCATTATTCTACTGAATAGGCTGGCCAATAAGGTCTTAGACTTCAGCAGGACTAGTGTATTATATGACTGATATTGCAGTATCTGATGTTAGCATTTTGAACTAAGACATGATGGACTAAGCATTGCCATGGACATTATTGTTTATTTACAGACCTCACATAGGAGTGTCACTGTTAAGGGTAGTTATTTGTAAAAGCTAGAGATGTTTGGAATAAAATATTCTGTAGAACTGCAAAGCATTAGAGCCATTAGAAAAACACTACACCTTTTCCAGGTTTTCAAAGCACTTTAGAAACATTTACCAACTCTCATAACCCTGAAGCATGCGTAGTCTTATCTTTTATTGATTTCCCAAATGGGTAGACTGAGACGTTGAAGACTTATGGTCAGCTAACTCTGATAGCCAAATGCAATGTCTGCAGGAAAACAAAAATTGACCCTGAATTTCCCCTCTAACTATTACAGAGAAACCTTCTGGAGAGTTTCCCTCTGATGCTTTCAGGAAAGCAGAGGAGAACAACACAGGAAGAAATGAAGTTGCATGGTTATTCAAGGAGAGCATGCCTGAATGAAACCAGGAGAATGTGGAGGTGTTTTACAACTGAAATTAATTTCAGAGTAGAGGAAGAATATATCTTTCATTGGAAACTTGCTCAAGGCCTGTGTCCTACATGGAGATAGCTGGAATGTGGATGGAAGGGGAGAAGATTTTCAGAACAGGAGGGTTAGGGAGGAGAACAGGTCTAGTTTGGACTCCCATGTAGGCTCTAGGCTAGGCGCTAGCTGATGAAAGCTGTGAAGAGTGAACGTACAGCTTCTTGAACAGCGTTAAAATCTCTGCTGTCTTAGTAGCATGTTTACTAGGATCCTCTTTCTCTCCTGCTATGAGCTCCTGTGAAACCATTTACTGCCTGGCAGTGACCTCTCTGTATGTGGTGTCTTTGTGTCCATGACTCCAGCACAGTAAAGCCACAGCTGGCCTGCTGTGAAAAGGCTTTGTTTGTTGTCAGGCATGCAGTGAAGAGGAGGAGGAGGAAGGTGGAGGTTATCCAGATACTGGCCCTTTTCAATGTAATGTCACTTCTTCAGGAAGCTCCAAGAAGTGAAAGAAATTATATTTAAGTGAGTGTAATGATCATGAGAAATGAGAATTTATCTGTTGATGAACGGTGATTTAACTTTAGTCTTTGTAATGTCCTTGAAGTTTTCCTTTAGAATTTATCCTAAAGTATGAAAAAAAATAATTATATGTTGCATAAGATCTTCAAACATTTCAGCATAGAAATACAAAACTTGCGTCTGGGAGAGGTTTCAGAATTGGTCTAGTTTGAACTCCTGTCCTAAGGCAGGAGCAGCTCTACCTAAAATGCACTTCAGTTGTCAGGTGGTTTCTTTCCTTGGAAATTTTCTGTTATTTTAAAAACTTTCCAATAGTATTTTATTTTCATCCTTTGAAGATCATCTTGTATTTTGTGTTCTGATTTCTCTTTACTAGTTAAAAATGTCTCAAACTGTTATTAATAAATCATTAAAGGTTTCATTTCCTTGATGCTCTACTACTCAGTATTTTCAACCATAGTACAAAGTCATTCTTAAAATCTAAAGAGGAACTTTTGTAAAAAAACTCAAGACTCAAATCTAAATGACGAGGGCAAACCTAGAGATTTTTTTTTACCTGTAATAGTCTTACTATTCAAGTTATTTACTTAGATAAAAGATTTCTTAGCCTGATCTTGTTTTATCTGGCATCTAAGAAGAAGAAACAGTTGTATATGTAGGGCTTTACAAACTGTATATCTTGAAGAGAATACGGAGTCACTTCACCAGCAGGCCTTTCCTGGGAATACGGAATAGCAAGGTTGAATGTAACGCTTGATAACTACAGATATTTTCAGTAGCACCAAAGGAGGTATGGGAAGTGATGAAAAAACTTATGAAAGGTAAACGGACTATAATTCATACTAAATATCTCCCCTTGTGCAGAAGCTCTTTTTAAATTACTCAGATAAATGAGCTCATTTATGGAATATTTTGTACTGCATGAACTTATATGGGCACCTGTCATGTATATATATTTTTAATACTGAACTCATATAGATGGCTTAAAGTCCCCCTTGCCCTTTAGTAAATTTAAATCTCCCACAAAGCTGTTGTACAGTAGTCATAAAGAAACATTTATGGTTCAACATAATTTCCCTTCATTTCTTTTTCTCTTTCTTTAAAAAAAAAAAAGGCAGTTTAAAAGTAATAAAGCACTTCCTTCTGTAAATCTTTGATCTTTTTTCTTCCTAAGGGAAGATTAATTTGTAAATATGCTAATGGATTTGTATAATATGAAACCTTCATAAGAAAAACTACATTAGTTCATATGAATGAACACATCTATCTTATTCAATTTATAAACTAATGGCTGAGAGCATCAACACTGCGTTCTGCTTGGTCTCGTGTCCAAAATCACTGCTTGCATTTCCAAGATAACTGACTTTAAACAAAAAAAAGTGTTAAATAGGACCAATTTTGTCACCTCTGACACTTTTTTTCGTTTGGTTTCAATAGTGAGGTTTGCTGCTGTTCCAGCCAGCTGAATACCCTGCTCTGAAGAAATCCGATGTGATGGGACTTGTATTATGTGGAGGTAAGGCACCCAGCCGCGTGCCCTCCTGATGAATCCTGTTGGTTTCAGGCAAGGTGCTGAGCCTGCCAGCTCAGTGATTGCTCAAGTGGATATTCCCAGAAGCTGCAGGACTGAGGTTGCTGCGATAGCTAAGTGTTCATCCAGGTTGCTCACATGAGCTGAGAGGTTGACGCTAGCCAGCACCTTGCTGGAATAGTGATTCTAACACTTTTCCTTCCACCTAGAAGTCTTGGAGGACTTTGGTCCCGTGAGCCTCTCCTTACTTCTCCCAGCCACAGAGGCTGCAGTGGGGACAAAACTGACCACCTTGATCCATGGCGGGAGGGGAATGGATCTGGGCAAGGTCTTCCTGGGGGGCATTCACCCCCAGGGGAGGTGCAGTGAAAGGTTGTTCACTGGAACCTCCTCTTACTTTCGTTTATGTCCTGGGTGCCTTCAGGCATTGCAGAGCTTCCTCCTCATTCCCTTTTGCTCTCTGAGCCCAAGGTTCACCTCCTTCCTTGTTTTTCCCTTGCTTTGGTTTATTCTAGTGCTTAGTTGAGAAGCCAGGGAGGGCTGAGGTTTGCTTCCAGCCTTGCCTACTAGTGAGGCCACACACCTCTACTGCTTTCCTGCTGGAGAGATAAGGGTGGGAGTTGAGAAGGAGAGAACGTAGAGAGGATGATTAGGGCCTCCTGTGTCCATCCTTTTCTTTCTGCCAATGTCTCTTTGTTATTCAATTTTCTCCACGTACTTTCTCTCCTGGTCTCCCTTTGCCTCTTTCCTTTCCTGAACCAAACATCAGTAAATAGAACCTGGCACCGTATTAAATGAAGCTGATTTAAAAATCAAAGCCTGTGTGTTGATCTGGTGGGGCTGTGCTATGTGACTGCATGGTCGCCCTGTGGCACACAGGCCCGTAGGGGAACATCGTTCCTAGCCACGGGCTCATCTCTCTGCCTCTCCAAAAGAAAGAAATTCGTGTGTTTTGTTTTTAGTCCCTTAAACATACGGCTTATATTTTAACAAAAAGAGCATAGGGACAATTTATATTGATTTTGAAGTTAGCCCTAATTTTGATCCAATTTTGTCTGCAGAATGAAGCTTAGTGCTGGAGGAGTCAAAGTGGTGACCCTGAACCCCTAAGCTTTATATGGGGATATTTCAGCATCGTAGGCCTGGTTTATTAAGGTAAGGATAGATATCTTGAACTTCAAGGACTTGTTTGATGTGCTTGTGGTACGCAGCACCGAGGAGGTGCGTTGTTAGCTGCTTCAGCAGTAGTGTGTTCCCAGGGGCTGATGGATTTGTGTCCGGCTCCATTGCGTGGCTTTCATCCTGCTAGCCATAAACAAAAGATGTGCATTTCTTCACGCGTGGAGCTTACCAAGACGCCTGCTTGCTGTCATCTGACGGCTTCCTTCGTTTGATGCTGTTGCGCTCTGGATAAGAATAGAATTGTAATGTGTACCTTAAGGCTGAAGAAGGAGCACGAGGAGGCAATCCAAAGCTGATTTCTAATGAGGGTGGGTGGGAAGGAAGTGTCAAACGCTGCTCAGAATAGATGAATATTATAAAGGGGCCTGGAAAGATCAGAAATGAGAGATTCAGATCTTTCTTTTTTTTTTTTTCTTTCCTCCCTTCTCCAGGAAATTCTTTCCAGTGCTTCTCAATAAGTGGGGACAGAGGGTGAGCAGAGCAAAAGTGGTGGGAGAGACTTAGTGGTTGTGACAAACAGAGCTTCAGACATGAGCTTGCAATGTGATATAGTCTGTTCTCTTTTTAAAAGACAAAGATGGGAGGGGGGGAGCAGCAGGAGCTTTAGTCTTTCCTCTAGCAAAGTTTTCTTCCCAACAGTCAGAAATAATAGAAAGTAGATACAGAAGAGATCTATTAATTGATCTTGTCCATTTCTTGCCCAACACAGGGTTATTCCCTGCAGCATATTTACTAGTGCTGAGTTCAGCTTTGTTTTTAAAACCTCCGCAGTGACAATCTCCCGAGGGAAGTGGTGAAAGCCTGACTCTACAGCCTACTACATCTCCCTGTCGATCTGCTTTGCAGAGGGGAACTCTCACAACCAGGAAATACTTTCTGACGTTCGGCCTACCTCCCTCCCCCCCTATTTTTTAAAAAAAATTCTGTCTTATTAATTCTATTTATACTCTTCTGTATCATCCAAAATAATGTGCTTCCAGGAGCACTACGTGTTAACTTATAGCACCTAAAGGCTGCATTCTTGAGAAAGAAAAGCTTTGCCTCATGCTGACATGCTCTTCAAGTAAATACATGATTTTAGCTACTTGTCCCATTGCTGGCCCATAAATTGTTTTTAAATAACCCCTTAACTGCAGGTAGAAGTTATGAGTTGGCTACCTACACTTTCCGTGCCTCTAAAATTCAGATACCCTGCATGAAACAGATCCAAGAAATCAGTAGTATGAATCCTTAGAACGTTTAAAATTTATTTTTGGATCTGGATCTTTTTGCCTGCTTTGCATTGTCAGTAGATGCCTGTCTGCAAAGCATGTCCTTTTTCATTGCCTTTTGTCCCCCTCCTAATCTTAGCACTAGATCCTGATTTGGTCAGGGTCCTATTTAAATAGTTTTGGGGTTGCCAGCATGGTGTGTTCTGATATTCAGATCTTATAATCCAATTTTGAAATTAAAGAGCTCGGGGCAAAAACACTCGCACAACTGAAATGCGTGTTTTTGAGCACTGAGCCAGTGTTTTCTTAAGAAAAATATACCAAATCTCCTCTTTCTCTTCCCAATTAATAAAATAAATGTCACGTACAAAATCTTCCTTTTTAACTTGTGCCCCATATGAGCACAACAGACAGCGGAAATTTAAGATGGACTGTGATTTCAGGCAAGGTATCTGAATTCCAGCTGAATACGGACAATATGCAGAACAGCAACTGATTTATAGTGCCTCTTTTGCTGTCTTAACAAAATGATGTTCTCTATATTCCCAACAATAAAAGCAAAAGCAAGGAAAAAAAATTGTCCTTTTTTTTTTTTCTTTTTCTCCCCCCTGCCCAAGCCTTTATTTTAAGTTTCTCGGTATTAAATCTAAAGGTTCATCAACTCACATCTTTACAGCTCTGTCTTTCTGTATACAGGACCCTGTCTGCCTGTTTCCTCTATTGCACTATTTTGTTTGTACTACTGTAATCATTTTGCTGGCCCAGATCTGTGTGGGTGTGCTGGCAGCTTTACAACAAAGTTACATGGGAACTGAGTTAAGGTTGAATATTTATTAGAAGAAGCCATCTGGCGTCAGGCTGTCTGTACAGGGGGGCTTATTTCTTTAGTAGTCTCTCCTTTTTCTTTCTAGCTCTTCCTCCCTCTCTCTCCGTTTCTCATTTACACGCCACATAGACGCGAAAAGTGGAACACACATCTTGACATATTGATTTGATTCTTGATATTTACAGCAATTAACCCCGCTGGTGTGATTATCCTCATCCCCTCGCCCCGTACCCCTCTCTCCCCCCTCTCCCCACGGCGGGGGCTGCTTGGGGCTGGTTCCCGTGGTGGCAGCCCCACGGATGCTGCAGGGCTCCCTTCCCGCTCGTGCGGTGCAACAGCCACTTCCCATACGATCTGGATAGCTATAGCTTTGCTTAAACATCCTCCTCCTGCTCCTTCCACACTTTTCCCTCCTCTCCAGCTCGTGAGCTCATAAGAGCGCTGTGCTCCGAAAACTCCCGACTCACCATATTAAACAAACTAGCCAGCAAAATAGTGTCCATGCTATTTCACCGCTTGTATGACACAGCCAGGCTTCAAAGTGCAGTGCTAAATTGCCAAAAGATGTTTACTTTGCTTGCTGAAGAGCTCCTCGTAATTCAATTGTTCTCTCTCCTGTAATAGAAACACACACGCATCCTGAGAGCTGTGCTCTTGTGAGCTCCCACTAGTTATTTACCCACGGGGTTTCCTCCGTTGTTTTTTGCAGTGGTTGACATTTTTTTTTTTTTTTTCCAGGGGCTTATGGCTCAAGGTAATTGGTTTTTTCTGGGGTGCTCAGCTTGCAAGAACCTTGAAATATTCAGCAGTCTGTCTGCCTTTTTGTTTTTTTTTCCCCAATGAACGACATTTAGTGGTTTTTCCAAAAGCATTTTTTCTTTTTTTTTTTTTTTTTAATATAAAAGCACACATGAAGTTGGACATCCAAAATTGACAGTCACCTTGGAAAACCTTGAGTTACTTTTCCTAGCAGGCCAGGGAAGCGGCTGCAGTCTAGCTGGCAGCCCTTTCCCACCGGTCCTGACTTTTGTAAGTTAATATTCTGACCTCGCAGCCTTGCGTAACCTCCTTGTTCGTCGGTGCGGTGGTTTCGGTGGCGATGCCAGGTGGGAGCAGGGGAGCACTGGGCAGCAGAGATTCTTTCCGCTGACAGAAACAGTGAGTCACTACTGTCCTGTGATTATTCCCTGGCCTTCTTGCAGAAGGCTGCCTGCAGGGATGAAAGGAAAGTCCTTTCTTCGTGACCTATGCTGGGGGTTAGCAGCCTACCAAGCTCCGGCAAAGCATAACACGTGGGCTAATTCTGACTAGCGTAAAGCAGGGAACGAGGGCTGTGAGCCATGTTATCTTGAAAGACACAAGCTGGGAGAGATGGTGGTTCCTAGCTTCAGCCTCCCACTACTTTTACAGCAACGGCTGCCCCACAGTACTGCTGGCTGGATGATTGGCAGCATGTTATCTCCTCCCCCAGGTAGTGTCTCATGGCTTGTCATGTCTTTTTGTATGTTTAATCTGGGAAAGAACAAATAAGGGCTTTTCCAGGCAGTATGCTAGGCTTGGCTGAATAACTGTGCTGCTTGTGGGAAAGGGAAGGGGGGGTGGACCAAGGAGGTGGTCCAATGTGGGAGCAACGCGAGGAGGAAGAGGTTGCTGTGAGGGGTGGGTGATAAAGGAGGCTGGAAAGAGGTAGCTTCTGAGCTGACCTTCCTCTTTTCTAAGTTTAAATGAAAGAGATTACTCATCTTCACCAGCCCACAGTTATTCTTCCATCTACAGTACAGAGAGGGGCAAGATAATTCCTTTGGTGAGCACCAGTGAGCTTAGGTCTTGAATCTAGAAAAATGAGGCAGGAAGAGGCAGCACATAGGTTTTGTTTTGCATGTCCTATGCACAACGAAGTGAGACAGCCCTGGATCTGAAGCCTACAGAGGCTTTTGCTGCCCAGCAGACTGGAAGAGTTGTGTTTAAGTCACTGGGCAAGAGAAGTTGACTTTATTAGCGCTCTTACTCTGTATGTCCTTTGGTAAAACACTTAAATCACCTTGTCTCTTTTTGGTAAAAACATAACAATAATTACCTTTTCCTAGCAGTATTACAAATTAATAATCGCTATCGGTAGTAAAATTCTCTGAGGCGTTTAGAAGAAATA
>Ga0181612_151697_pt1 | contig 13023 bp, 11 predicted proteins | sample HoacroProtozoa21_FD_119630 | JGI IMG/M metagenome (GOLD analysis project Ga0181612, IMG submission 119630) | Hoatzin crop microbial communities from Cojedes, Venezuel. Combined Assembly of Gp0051906, Gp0051904, Gp0051908
GTATGAAAGCAAAACTCAGTTAAATAAATTTGAAAAAGACAACATCTTCAAAAAGCTTTTTCTCTGGTTCCTACTTGCAAAACAATAATCCATCCCTATATACATACTCTTAGGACATAAATGAAGGCCAGAAAAGCATCGCTAATCTTTGTCAATGTAGCTGGGTCCGTAAAATTGTTCAGTGCTCATCTGCACTTTTAAAACCTTCTACAGGAGATGAAGTAATGCCAGAAAGCCTCTGCATTTACCTCTGCAGAGGACTGAAGAGAGACGTGCTCCAAAAAGTACATTTTACCAGGGGAAGCTACAGCAGCTCCATCTGTGCTAGCAAGGTGCTCCTCTTTCAAATTTAGCTGAGGTTTCACTCTCTCCTTTCCCTGAGACTCAGACATTCTCACGCTCTATCAAACGCATGTGAGATCGTACCAGGCCGCTCTCTGAAGGCTGGAACAGCTCCAGGGAACCCGTAGACGATGTCTGTTGTAGCAGATCTTAACTGCGTGAGGATGAACTAAAAGTTTGCCATGATTACACTCTGCAAATCAGGGCTGCAGAGGCTGCTCTGCAGATGTCCCTGCCTGTCATGCCCACTGCTTTCACTTCATTGTTTTCTTTTCCTCTATTTGTTTTTCTCTTAATTTAGTCTTCAGTCCTAAGGACTTTCATGCCACCTTTATTCTGTCTTTGGATAGTGGCAGAATGTGGGTCTTTACAGGCTGTTGTTTTTATGCAGCCATCCTACAGGTTATCTGCTGTGCCTTACAGACACTGTCCATTTTAACCAACCCAGACTCTGGGCCTTCAACTGGAAAAAAAGGAGGTGTCAACAAGAGAATGAACTAACTGAGGAGCTTCAGTCCTTCCTGCCCATAAATCCCATTGCTAGTCTCAGTGGTAATAAATTAGTGTTTAAAACACTTTAGCTTTTCATCATCCATTAGTCTAAACATCCGCTACTCATTTATTTTCCTTCTGCAGTATCATTGTCTTCACAAGTCTGAATGAATTGATTTCTTTGAACTGGACTGGGTATCATGAGAGGGCTAAATATTCCCAGCAGATGAGAGCATGAACTGAGCAGTGTTTGTGTGAAATAAAATCCTGTCTAGAGGAAGGGGAAGTGCCAGTTCAATACAGAGCTACCGTTACAATCCTGGAGTGACAGGAAAACCACAAAACTGCCAACATGTGCAACATGGGAACAGGTTGCACAGGGAAGCTGTGGATGCCCCATTGTTTGAAGTGTTCAAAGTCAGGCTGGACAGGGCTTGGAGTGATGTGATCTAGTAGAAGGAGTCCTTGCCCATAGCAGGAACTAGGTGATCTTTGATGGTCCAACTATGATTCTATAGGGCCTCCTAGGTAGGTAGAGAAGTATCACTATTCTCATTTTATAGGTGAAATGGAAATCCAACATGGAAATCAAATTATTTGAGAGAGATCAAACAACAAACTACCCAATCCTTAAGAAAACACAGGAATTCTGGATGTCACTCTTGCATTCTCTCTTCTCAGCTATGTTATGATCTGAATGTATAAGAAAACAAATTCTACAATAAAATGAGCTTCATTTATAAGTCAGTGAAGATGAGGTGGCAGCAGGTCCCTCAGTTTTGCCTCTCCAAGCGGAATCAAAACCCACAAAGACAAGGAAAGTTTAATTCCTTTCCAATAAAATGCCATTATTGTGTCTGACAATGATGGGTTTTGCGTACACAGACACACACATGCATACAAATTTGCTCTGTAATAACAGGTTTTCTGGCTTTGTCTGAAAGCTGACATAAATCAGAAGACCAGGAGCTTCTCCTCTGCTAGTTTATGGACTATGAATAAGATTACATTTATCCTGATGATTCTTCTATTAGGCCATCATTCTTAACTATAAGATAGACTGCCCCTCAGAAGGGAAGGACACATCCATACAAGGGAATCTGTCAAAAGGACTCAATGTGTTGCTCCGAAATTGCCCATGACCCAACGAACACCTATTTGACTCCCTTCCTTCTTTAATTTCATCTAGTTTCTCTCTTTTCTGGTTCCTTTTCGCCTACTCACTGCATGGAAATTGCACTGACAGGAAGGCAGAGATACCAGCTGCTCTGTAACTCTGTCCATTTATCTCTCTTAGGCCCTGAATCAGTCAGGTGCTTATGTGCATGCTTAACAATAAGCACCTGCTTGAATCCATCCTTATTCAGTGAAACATTTAAAACTCATTATAAGCCCCACTGATACCAAGTGGAGTTAAGCACAGTTAATGCCACCCTTAAAATTCAGCCCAGCTGAGTAGTGCTTTGTCAAATCTTCACTTGACGGTGGATAGAAATGCAGACCTAAAGCTGCTTATTGTAGTTGTTCATAGTAGTTAGGGGCAAATACCTTAAGGTGCAGTTAAGGATATGTACCTGACTTCAGGTTGTTGCTATTCACAAGCAAAAGTTCAAGGAAGCTGAGAGGAGAAGGTTCAACTGGCTTTCAAAAAAATCACAAAAGCTCTGAGGAATAAATGCACAAAAATCCTGCTTTTAAAATTTTCAAGATAGCAATTGATCACAGCTGCCATAAAACCCAGACCACTTCCATAGATTTAATTTTGTCTGCCTAAAAGATAAATGTACATGTTACAAAATCTGAAGGGAACCTAGGGGATGCTGTTTTGTAGCTGCTTGCCTACAGTTTCCGACACTTGAAAGACATCATCTAATGAGACAATTAGAGTGGAAACCATTCAGTATCTCAGTTACCCTCTTGATTCATCATGATCGACTGAGATAACTCATCATTAACACAAACAGTTCATTTCAATGGCAGAAATAACCTCCTGGAGCATGCACAGTGGCCTGGCTTTGAAAGGCCCTATGCCAGAGTACAAGGAGCAAGGACCCGAAAACTGTACCTGCAGTCTACGTATCCTCAAGAATATAAAATAACTAAAACTACCTGTTTCTGGTCTGAAGAAAATTTGTCTGTGGTATTTGTAAGGGCCACCTGTTCTTCAAAAGTTCATTGACCATTGCACAAATGGAGTGGCAATGCCTAATGGGAGGTGTCTAATGGGCAGATGAAGAGAGCAAGCTGAACAGCTCGGTCTCTGACTATTAAAAACTGGCATTGATTGGGCTGCTTGGCAGAACTGCCAACGGCTTGGCTATTAGAGGGCTCAAGTTGTTTAACTATAGATAGGTTTAGGGCTCTTCATCAATTTTCAGCATTCTGTGGCTCTTTCTAAACTCACTACAAACTCTGCCTGATCTCTGGATCTGCCTGGAGTTTTGTGCTAGATCAAGCTGACACACCCAGAATGGGAGCTGTATGAGAGCCATAGAAAAGCAATAGATTTGGTGATGGGAAATATTTAAGCCTATATTGTCTTTTCCCGAAGATGCAGCCTCTAGAACCCATATCACTGAAACCACCGGAATGTCCTTTCAAAGTGCAAGGAATCTCTCAGGTAAGGTGTTGTGTGGAGGTAGCAAGACCCTGATGCTCGCCGTGCCATCTGCAGGCAGCATCCCTCAGTGCCCCACTTCTTTCTGCCCTTTAAGAAGTCTTATGCCTTGAAGGAGCTCCCATGGAGCACAATTCATCTGCCTAGAAGTACACTCATGATGGGCTCGCCAGAGATGACTCTACTTTGCACTACTTCCCCTGTTCAAAATATCTGCCAAGATATTTATGTTTGGCTCTTCCAATGTGTGAAATCTCTCCTCAGCCAGGGCACCGTGAAACAGCTTTGCTACGGGGCACCGGTGGAGCTCCGAACTGGTAAAACAAGTGGTGAGGCAGGAGACACAACCTCCACGGGAAGTAAATCATGACAACACAGCTTGCAAAGGTTAGCAGACGTCACCATGCTCACCCAAAGCTTGCCAAAGAGCTCCTTTGTTTGAATTCCCTCCGTCGCCTCTATACACATACACAATTGCTCACGCACACAAAGCCGACTACAAGGGAATAAACACACACATGCTAAAACCCTGTCAAACTACAGTTATTCTGCCAGCTGGAAAAGGAGGGTTGGAGTGTTTCTTGTTTTCCCTTTTTTTTACCCACACAGCAAACACTGGGATACCAAACAAGAACTCATACAGAAAAGGTGGAGCAGTTTAAAGCGGATAAAAATACCTGAAACAAGCTCAGCTTCATTGCCCAGGAGGAGCTGCTATTTCACTTCAATGCCTGCTGAAGTTGTGGATTCCTCCCTTGGTCTCAGCAGTGATTTTCTTTCCTTAATTAATCAATTACACATGTAACTGTGGTCCATTAGCAAGGCAGATGACTGTCTTCAGACTGTGATTACTGGTTTTGGAAGAGCCCAAAAATATTTCAATAGGATGAATAAATTTCCTCCATGAGATTTTAATGAGACCATTTAGAATTTTTTTTTTAAAAAAAACAAGAACTGAAATGGGCATAATAAGCCAACTCCACCTACATCATGCACTTGGGAAAAACAACAGGCCCCAGTTTTAGACCCCGTCTGCACTTAATTGTACTTGGAAGAGTACATAATGGAGGACTAATGGTACCTATGCGTTGAGCTCACTTAGCAGAGCAGAGGGGATGGTTTCCTGCATGCGGTACAGCACTTTGGTTGACTGTGTTATAAGATAATGATCAGGACACATACATTAGTAATAGACTGCCAGGACTAGTGTGTCCTGCGTTATAAACCCCAGCTGGTCATGATCATATTTATTAATAATAACAGTAATCTGCATTTCTAAATCACATCTGACCACAAGAGCTACCAGAGTCTGTTTATTTAATATACGTATTGCAGTAAGTCTAATTTCATCTGTGTATAAATATAGAGGCATATTTCATTATGAGGGCATGTTTTCAAAAAACCAAAACCTCTTTTCTTAGAGCAACTCGGTATACTGTGCTGCATGCAAAAATCCAGCCAGGATTTCAGCACTTACTTTTCTGACATCTTCCCATAACATACACAGCGTGTCTCTCCATTTCATTAAACCGTTATTGACAAGAAGATCTCAGACTCTGATTTTAAATCTCATCCTCTAGTCTCTCGCAAGTGCTTGCCCCTGGGTCACTGCCACTATTATATGCTGATTTGCATTTACATGTTTTGTTTGGAGGCTGCATTGTATTTGCTTTCTGCTGTCTGTTTTTCTTCCTGACACTGATGCTGAAAACAGCAATTAACATCGGACATCAGCAAGAGCTCACAGCTGTCCCCAGCCCTGTTACACTCCCTCAGCCTTTCTTAATGTATTACTGATTATTTTTCAAACTGAGAGGCTTAAAGCCAGGAAATTCTTGAAAAATTATTTCTGAACTCAAGTGCTAAAAATTTACATTTCATATAATGCTGAGAAGAAGACAAGGTGATCCCCAGTCTACGTTTGCCAAAGTGTCTCTGAAATCCAAATAAATTAAACTTCTTATTAGATCAGCATTGCCAAGTGGATGGGTACAAGCATCTTGTTCTCCTCCAGTAGTGAGCATTGTATGACAAGTATATTGACCATATTCTGGGACTTCTTCTGGTAACCGTTTTACCAACAAGAGATGCACCAGGGCCTTCAAATCATTCCTGGAGTAGTGTCCTAGATCCCTGATGGAACATCTCCAGAGCTCCTGGTGCAGCCCTACCTAAGCTATGGAGTCAACTCCCCTTTCCTCTAAGGATATTCAGACACCACTGAGGAGTGAGATGTCAGAAATACATGGATAAAATGGCCCAAAAGCTGGGATGAAGGAAGCTCAGTAAGAAGCAATTTGCATTGTAAAGAAGTCTTATAAGTATGCAGCCTATTAATAACTGCCTCCATTTGTGACAAATGTCACCAGGCTGATCTGAGCTGCTTTGGAGGCGGAACGGATAGCAATTATCTATCACCCCCGAAGATGCTCTCAACAAATGATTCATGTTTGAAGGGGAGCTGGGAGGTGTTTTATTTTGTTTTGTTTTCCTGGCAAGTAATTTCAACACAAAAGTCCTGGTTTTCAAAGGCTTTGCACTGACGGTCACCTCTGCAGGCCATTTCCACCTCCCCAACCCATCAGCCCTGTTGCACTTTGTGTTACACAAAGTTGAAAGCAAAGTCTGAAAAGGATCAGAAAGCAATGGGGAAGATTCCTTGGGCATTTACATAGTTTCAGAGCTATGATGGCCAAGCAAAAGCTGGCTGTGGAACCTGGAAAGGCAGCAGTCTGCAGATAGGTACTGGCTTTTGGTTTGGCATTAGCTCTGGGGTGGGGGAGTGGCCCCTGTTACAGCTGACGACTCATAGAAGAATTGCTCATAGAAGAATTGCTTAGGCATCCATTCAGCTCCCTCCAGGCATGGGCACAGATAGTACCAGGGTGGTAAAACAGGAATAACAGAGCTGCCTCTGGGAATCTACTTCAGGAAAAAGTTTTGCAATTACCTGACCCTCACTGCAGTTTGACCCTTTTAAGCAATTTTCTGTGGAAGAAGTGCTCTTAGTGAACCTGAGGCATCCAGAGGAGGAAACGAACTCCCACAAAGGCAGAGGAGTCACTCTTCTTCCCCTGGTGGACTCTTAGCAAAAAGCCCATGAAATAGATCCTATTACCCTGTCTTTGAGTTGGGGACAAAAGGAACAGAACCAGTCACTTTCCCAGACATGACTGTGGATGGGAGCTGTCAGTCTTCAAGACACCATGAATCATGGAATATAGACAGAAAAGTCAACTCCAAACTTTTCATCTTGCTCCGTCTGTCCCTGGCAGATGCATCTTAAACTGGGTGGTTTGAAGGCAGAGCCCATTTTCGTCCCACCAGCCAGTGGCTGAATCTCCAAATTCCTGGTCACGTTCTGCAGCAAGCTGACATCTTGCTGAAGTCAGTGGACTCGGCTCTTTGCAGGACTGTGCTTTCTGCTAGCAGAAGTGATCACACGAGATGTTGTGACAAGCCATTATCAGATCACATGCTTATCCCAGTCCAAGCAGGCATTGACTACAGGCTTAGGCTGTGTGAATGGTTTTGTATCCTGTTATAAAGGTACCAGTTCCTCACTGTCATCCAGTGCTCAGCATCTCTCAGGCAGTTTAGGAGACAGTAATGGCAGAGTTATAAACACCTTCACATTTTCTGTTTTGTTACCTCCAGTACAAATATCAATTAGACACTCTGACAAGGAGAAAATGAAATTGCAAAGTGTTAGGCTGCAGGTATTTAGTTCCATGATTGGGGCTGTCTTTAAAACACTATAATGACACCATCCCAGCCAGATAACAGAGAGATGGGATATTATGTGCATTCCTACACTTTGAATTTAAATTAAAATTTGCTGTGATTTAAGATGTTATCTATCTCATTTAAAGGTCTGTGCTTTCCTTGGAGAAAGTAATTATTCTCAGCTAATAATGCGAGTTACTAGGTTAGTGATTGCTATATTTGCAACAGGATAAATTTGTTTCCTATTGTCAAAGACTTGGGTGGATCATTTACTGCATGATAATCTCCGTCTGGAAGGAATCTTTGACTTGAAAGGACACCTATTCTTTAAAGCTCATCATCACCTTGCCCTACTTTTGCTTATGCCTCAGTTTGGAAGGTACATTTTAATTTGTGGTTTATAGAAGTCATTACCAAATGCTCGAAAGTCCACCAGTCAGGTTACCTTGATAATTTCTTTTACGAATAGTAATAACAACAATGACAATAAATAAAGCTAAATTTTGTGCAAAGGAAAACAAAGTAGTCACTTGTGAGTTGTGATTGCAAAGATAGGTAGTAAGAAAGATGGAAGGACATAATATAGATACTGACAACATCATGTCCCATGTTTCATTTTGAAAACAAATTAATTAAGCCCCCATCCAAGGACTTTACTCATAGGTGTAACATCAGGCAACAGGTTCTTGTTACAGATAGAAAGGGGAACAAAAGAAGAAGTAGTTCAGGATTACAACCACAGAACAGCTCAGGACAGAAAGCTGTAATGCTTTACTCCTAAATCAGCTCAAAGGCAGACACCAAACTAGGTTGGGGTCCCTATATGGGAAATAGAAGGATCTAGATTTTCTTCCACATTAGCATTTATGCTTTGTGCAGTTATGTAAGAATGCCTGCTGTGCCCTTCGAAAAGCAGGGCCATTGCAGTGGAAATCTCTGTTGTACAAACATTTCACGTCGTGCTGGTTCCTTGTCATGCCCGAGGAAGTCCTGGCTGAGATATGCCTGGTGATTAGCTCAGCCCTTATTCCTTCCCTGCCACTGTCTCACATACTGGAGGAATTCATTCTCAATGATTATGTTGCTGATAAGGGAATTCCCAGAACTACAGTGACTGAACACTTTGGATTTACATGATCTTGTTTAAAAAACAACATTGCATTTGCATCATATCACCAGATTCCAAGTCCATCAAATGAGGTTGGATACTTGGGGAAGACATACCTGGGGATGAAGAGATAAAACAGAGAGAAAGAAAAGGAGACAGAAGGTGATTTTCCAAGATTTTGCTGTGCTATGAATCACCTCAGAGATCTAGTTCTGAAAGTCTTTCTTCTAAAGTGAGAAAGAACTGTCAGCTTTCCAGCGAGCCACATCACCACCCTAGTTTTCATTCAGAGACCCTGTGACATGCACGTCCTCTAGTTTGGGGCCTGCATGCACAGCAACAGAGATTCAGGTTGAGGCTTTTGCGTCTGCTTTGCGCCTTGACCAGTGTTATACTGGGAGAAGCCATTGGAAAGGCCCATTACAATGCCTCACATCAAACAGATTCCAGGGGTCACAAGGCGGTTATTGTCTTCTGATTAGCTTGGTAATCAGGGGCCAGACTCTTTTCAGTGGTGCCCAGCAAGATGACAAGGGGCAACAGGCACAAACTGAAGCAGAGGAAGTTCCGTCTGAACATGAGGAAGAACTTCTTCCCTCTGAGGGTGACTGAGAACTGGAACAGGTTGCCCTGAGAGGCTGTGGATTCTTCTTCTCTGGGGATGTTCAAAATCCACCTGGACAAGGTCCTGTGCAGCCTGCTCTGGGTGACCCTGCTTCGGCAGAGGGGTTGGACTAGATGACCCACAGAGGTCCCTTCCAAGCCCGAACATTCTGTGATTCTGTGATTCTGTGAAAATTTTTCCTGGTGATGGCTAAGAATCAGTGCAATCCAGCCCTGGTGACACAGTGGGTAACCACTGCTCTGCTGGGCTTCAGCTGCAAAGGTTTTTCCTCTGTTGTGGTAGGAGCATAATTTTTGGGTACTCTTTGTGAGGGAGCTCGGAGAAGATGGATGCACTTGTCCTGTGCACAGAGGAGGACCGGGAACCTGTAGCCACCTGGCACACACTCATAATTCTTGAATTAAAAATCAAGCAGCAATAGTGGACTCTGTTCCAGAAGGACTGTAGGTAGCGATTCCTCTGCAGTTCAGGGCTGATGATGGGGCACTGCTTTCTCATTTCATTCCATCTCTGACACCTGACAGACCTCAGGGATAGCCCAGCTGTGCCTGAACAGCTGGAGCCTACTTACAGCCAAAAGGAAACCTGTTTGCTTATCCAAGCTGATGGCTGGTTTTTCAGGATTCATTTGCCCTCTTGCTTTAAATTGCTCAGCTGATCCTGACAGAGAAGGAAGAGTGCACAGGGGTCAAGCAGATCTTGACTTTTCAGTAAGTGGTGAGCTCACCTGTGTAGTTACTTTGTTTGGCTCAACAATGTTTCAACCTCTGGTTAGGGCAGCAGGAGATGACTTGTTTGTTCCAGAACTCCCCTCAGTTTCGCCTGTACCCTGGTACCACCTAACCTCGTCGCAGGAAATGCCGCTGCCCGATCTCTGCTGCTCCTGCAGCCACACCACCAGAGGTCTGGGCCAAGCATGGGGCTCCCAGGTCAATCACAAAACCATCGTTTGGGCTCCCTTAGCAAATGCTTGGCAGTTTCCTTGATAAATTACCGAGGTGCAGTAGAGCCCAAGCCAGGCTGTGCACCTTCAGAGCCAGCTTCCCAGCACGCTTCCCTCAGGAGGCAATCAGGTCAGCATGCAAAGCCGTGCTCCGCTCATCCCAACAGCTCCCATCAGACTTGTTAATTAAACACAGGAGCTATTTTGCAGCATCAGCTGCGATTGTCTCCAACCTCTGCTTGTTCCTGGGTGCTCATAAACTGTCAGGCAGCAGCCGGTGCCCAGTGCTGTCGGGGTGCAGGAGCAAAGGAGTCACCCAGCAAGTTTACGGTGCTGGGGAACCGATGCCGATGCTTAAGTGCTTCTGATTGATCTTGTGCAGTCGCTTGGCTCCCTGCCAGTGTTTGTAGCCCTGGAGTGGGTTTATGCTGGAAGACATGGATAAAGTAACCCCCCTGTGTGTAACAAGCTGGCTATCTGATACACCTGATTTATACCAGATATAAAGGAATGGCCTGACAGCCCAGCAGCATGTGCCATGGGGCCGCATCCATGGAGTACGCAGAAAGGAGCTGGAAGGGTGACGGCAGGAAAACAGGTTCTGGTCCCGGGAGCAGGTAGGGCCAAGGTGCTGTGAGAGCTCATTCATGCATTCTCCTTTTGCTTTCCATGTCAGGACTCTGGGGCACAGAAAAAGAATACCCAAAGGTTTCGTGCACCCCTGAGAAGTGGAGATGAGCAGAAAGCTTGCCCACCCAAAGCACTGTCTGTGTCCCTCTGGGCTGCTTCAGGCTCAGGAGTGAGGTGTCCTTCACAGTGTCACCGTGTGGTGTTCACCCCGTCTCTTGTGGGCTCCCAGCTGTGGCTGCAGGGCCAGGATTAAAGAAAAGGAGGATGCCAGCGCGAAGGTCACTGATGAAGGTGCACGGCCGTACGGTGCTGTGAGGCGCTGGAGACAGCCTCGTGGAGGGGGAGTGCAGGGAACAGGCAATGTGGCTGTAAAAATGGGCATAACCTGTCCCGCTCCCCCAAATCCACCATCTGGCTCTGTGCTAAAGTGACAGCCTGGAGGTAGATTTCTGTCACCTCACATCTGTGGCCAGTACAAGGTGACAGAAGCACGCGTAGTGATAGGACTCCTTTTGGAGTCACCCCGTGGACTTCCCTGCTTGTTCTCACACTGTACTTCTGCTGCGGGTCCTGTCCATGGCGGCCATCGGGGCAGCTCTCCTGCCCCGCTGCCATGTTGCGCGGGGCCCTGCATGCAGGGCGTGCTGCAGCCGGTGGCACCGGGGACTCCAGCTGCTCGCCAGCTGCTGGCCCAGCGCTCCTTGCTGTCCTGCACTGTCTCTCTGCGCTGTGGCGACTGCTGCTTCTAAAGCTAGACCAAACAAATCTGGCAAGAAAACGCAGTTCAGCCTCTTCACAGCTGCTGCACGCATAGGTCAAAATGCTCTCCGAGTTGCACATTCTTGACTTGCTCTTCCCAGATGGGTTTTTAATGATTTTTCTTTTTGCCCGCAGGCAGATCCTAGGGTTCATGGGTAGCGAGTTCAAGCTGTCTGGATGGTGGACTTCATGTTAACGTACAGATGGACTAGGCAGCAAGATGATCCATCTGGCTATGTTGTTTTCAGTGCACAAGGGTTGTAGGGTCAGTCTGTGCACTCCTGCAAAATCAAATTGTCAGGCTGCATCAGACCGGCTCTGCATGCGCACAACCAGTGTTCCAAGCACATTCACCCCCTCCCCGGATGCCTGGCAGTCCTGCAGTCACTGCTGAGCAGAACAAACCAGCACCCGAAGCAGGATGGATGGCTGCAGCTGTAGCATTCGTAACTTAGTTGCCGTAATTCCCCTCACCTTGCAATTTTTCATCTATTCCACTTTGTTTAGGGTGTTTCTGAGCTTCTTTTTGTGGTTTACATATCCAGTTACCTGCTTCTGTTATCCCTGTGACCCTCTTGCCTGGCCTTTCATTCCTCAGCTCTCCAGGTTACATCCTTCTCCGCATCGCTCAGTTGCAGTGCTCTCAGCTGCTTCTACCCTGGTTTCTCCTTTCAGCATGTGAAGACCAATAATTGTTCCATTCGTCTCTTAATCCGCCTTTCTCCAGAGTTCCACATCTCCTTAATGTACATTTCTTCTCTTATCAACATGATGCACAATAACGTACATTTCTTCTCTTACCAACATGGATATTTTCCTGACCATCCTTTGGAGGAGTTGTGCATCTTTCATGGCTTTTAAAACCAGTAAAACTCTGGCTGCCCAAGCCTGGGCACTACACCCAACGCCACAAGCTGCAGTTCTGCTGCCTGTTGGTGCTTTCCCAGGCTTTGACTCCTGGTTAAGCACTTCAAGGTCCAGCCTCAGCATGCTGCATAAACGTCAGGGCTTTCCTGGTGGGAGGAGGAAGGGAGGACTCTCAGGGTCTTTCCACAGCCTCCTGCCCACCTACATTCCACACGTCTGACCAAGGAGTGACAACAGGGCTGGGGTGGGGAGTGGAGCGATGTGCCGCTCGTCCACCAGTAAACCAGCCCTGTGGTGGCACGCCAGCGGGCATCAGGGAGGTCACCGGTGGCATGGTGTCCCTTCTGACAACCTAGTGTCCTTCCAGCAGCCATCTCTGCAGCGGCACCGCTGTCTTGGACTTAGCTGAGGGGGAAGAGGATGAAGATGAGCCCTTTGGGAGGGCAAGGGGGGGCAATAACGCCCTGGCAACCTGCCTGCTCCTCCATTAATTCCCTGGGGTGGTTGTGGCAAAGTTAACAATGTAAAAAGGAGCCACATTTAAGGAGCTGCTAAGGAGTGAGAGGAGTTGTTTATGATTAAATTAAATTCATATGAAAGCTAATGACCTGCCAGTGTGAGCCTTGAGTAACTTTATAATGTAATTAAAAGCCTGACATGGAAGAGTTCTGTGGTTACGCCACATGTCGAGGACCTGCCAGGAAGATGGAGGCTGCAGGTGCCACTGAGGCCGGGGAGCACCAGCCCGCTGCCCACGGGCAGAGCTGGGCACAGAGCGTGGCCCGAGGGGGGCTGCCGGGGGGCAGGGGCTGCCTGGCTCGGCTGGCTGGGCTGCGCTGGGGGAGGCAGCTCGGCTGAGCCGGGACAGGGCGGGCAGCTCGGCCGGCCCGGGACAGGGAGGGCAGCTCGGCTGA
>Ga0181612_157490_pt1 | contig 13023 bp, 9 predicted proteins | sample HoacroProtozoa21_FD_119630 | JGI IMG/M metagenome (GOLD analysis project Ga0181612, IMG submission 119630) | Hoatzin crop microbial communities from Cojedes, Venezuel. Combined Assembly of Gp0051906, Gp0051904, Gp0051908
CCCAGACTCTTTTCAGTGGTGCCCAGCGACAGGACAAGGGGCAACGGGCACAAACTGAAGCACAGGAAGTTCCGTCTGAACATGCGGAAGAACTTCTTCACTCTGAGGGTGACGGAGCACTGGAACAGGCTGCCCAGGGAGGTTGTGGAATCTCCCTCTCTTGAGATATTCAAGACCGAACTGGACAAGGTCCTGTGCAGCCTGCTGTAAGTGACCCTGCTTTGGCAGGAGGGTTGGACTAGATGACCCACAGAGGTCCCTTCCAACCCCTACCATTCTGTGATTCTGCTGCTTCTTTGCTAAACTGGATGATGATTTCTCAATTGAGAAATCTTCTGTGCTGCATACAGCATTATGGTGTTTGAAAGATCACACAGCAGCAACGCTTCATAGATCATGGGGCACAAGGGATCAGGAAAACGCTCTAAGTCCACAGTTCTGGGAGGTACTAAATAGTAACAGCTGTATAGGAAAGGCAAGGCTTGCAAGGGGAGACAGTATTTTTTATTAATAAGACTGACACAGCTGGGAAAAAAAGGGACACATTCAGGCACCCTTCTGTTTAAATGCACTGGCTCCACTGTTTGGAGATCTCTTTCCCCTTAAGTGCTCTAGTTTAAACCTCCGTTCTGATTTTGCTACTCTGAGGTGTTTTAGCATATGCAGTCAATATGTTCGAACTGAGAAAATGTCAAAATTAAAGGAACTAAAAACAGCCACATGTGATCTTCAGAGCTCCATTAGTTCGGACTAGAGGGTCTTTCTTTTCATGCTTCTCACCAGCCATCCATACAGGAGACATAAGAACCAGCCCGATTAACACCTTCCCAAAACCTCAGGACTAGGCATCCACACTCTGACTCCTCTCCTGCTAAATCAGCCTCCAGGGTGTTGGCCAAGATCTGGGACCACAAACTGCCTCTTCTCTGACCTCTAGCAGGAAGATTTATGCTGTGGGTGTCCAGTGAAAGAGCAGACCTGCACACGGGCACTGACTGGGTTTGCTACCACATGAGAATTGCTGTTTACTGAGGCTGGCCTGATGTAGTTTATTTAGCATCTCCAGCACTGTTTAAAATAAGCACATATGCAGATGAAATGATCCCCTTTCCCCAAGACATATTTAAAAAAAAATTTCTATCCAGAATTTGTGAAAGAGGATGGGAGATTTATGAACTCTCTGAAGTGGAAGTACTCCACAGAGACAAAATTATGTGGGAAAGGGGAATCAATTTTTACTAACCTCTCTTCCACTGTCATGCTACTTTGTAATTTTCAGTGCAACCTCTGATATCAGATGCACTCTCAAGAGTCATGGGAATTGTCAGTGCAAGTATATTTAGCCATATCCCTTTGGGTAGGTGGGGGAGGAAAGAGACCCCTAAATAGCTGTAAGATAACAATTACTGCAAGCATATTTGCTTAGAGAAAGTTTAGTCAGAGTTCAGAGAAAAGACAAGCCCTTGGCAGCTGGATGGCCACTGGCCAGCTGCTTCTTGAGCTGTCCCTACAAACCCTTACTCGGTGAGGAGCATGCTCAGAAGAGAAACCCCTCTGCTTTCCTTAGGTCTGCTCCACGTGCTCTAAGCACTCCTCGGTGTAAAAGAAAAGCTCAAAGAAGTGGCAAACTATCAAGAATTCTCTCTCCTCTTTAAAAAAAATTGAATCCAAGCCCTCCTTGATACAAAGTGTCTTTTACATGGGGGGGGGAGAATTCCCACTATTCACAATATTGCAAAAGAATCAAAAAAATTCACAGCACTTTAACAGACAAATGAAAGCCATGATATTTTCACTTAACTGAAATGTTAGTGGGAGTGGGGCGAAGCCTCCCCCCACAACTGCAGGAGAAAACTGTGGGACTTCGGCTGGAAAAGTAGCAAGGAGAGAATGTGAATGCTGTTAAAACTAAAACTTACCAGATGACAATGGAATTGTGAGAATGTTATCTGGTTCAACAGGAGTGTGAAAACAAATAGGCATTTCAAGAAGAGGGTCACTAGCAAGGTAAATAACTTCCAAACAGCAGGAAGTGACCAAGGAGACGTGCCAAGCTGATGGCAACAGAGCTCTCCTCAACAGCGGTGGCCACAGATTACAGGGTCACCGATGTGTGGTGCCACCACTCTTCATCCAGCTGTGTAGGACTGCACCCACCTGCCACAGCCCTGGCCACGGTAAGCCGCAAGATGGAAAAGATTTGCACAGGACAACGTTTAACATGACCCAGTGTTTATTGACTCCTGCCGCGGATCCTTTTTTAATAATAACAGGAACACAAAATGTGATGTATGGTAAAATACTACTAAGGATTTCTATATCAATCCGATGCAAAGTGCCAGCATTGTTGACCAGCATACAACCTGACAAGAGAAGATGTAGTCATAACTCACTCTCAGATATCTGCTGGGAAGTACAGCACAGTCAAAGTAGAACTAGTTATTTGCCTGCAAATAGAAACATTTTCTTCTACATGCAGGTGGTGTTAAGAGTCAGCTATTTTGCAACAACAAATACATATAATATATTCCAACATTTTAAAAAATGCAATAGAAAAGAACTAAAACTGTTCAGAGAGAGAAGGAAAAAAGAGTGGATCTTTTTAGACTCTACTTTGCAGAGGCCTTTCATCATAGAATCAGAAGTAAGCTAAAGAAAATAAGATTTATTAGAAGCTACTTTGCTCAAAAGGCCAGTGGTTACAGTTTTCAGAATAAAAAGTGCCTCTTGATTTTCAGTATTGTTTCCTGGCCTTTTTCCTCCCTGAACAACAAAAAACACCTGTTGGAAATTGTGGCTTGGGGGCTTTGCAGCTCTGCATATTTTTCCAATGCAATTGCATTTAGAAAGGCAACCATATTTCTTATAGACTCATGAAAAGCTTGCATGACATGCGCACGTGACATGTAACATCTTCACAGACATGAATGATGAAGGCACCTTACCTAAAGGTTGAAAAACCCAATAAAACTTTCAGAGGACGAAAAATTAAATGCCTTAGAGAAAACACTTTTTCACAACTGGGCAAGACAAGTGCTGTTTAGCCATAGATGTTTTAAACAGTTTGCCATGAAGACAAAACACAAGGAAAGAAAGGAGTCTCCTTGAAATGCCCTCTCTACTGCAGCAGCCTGCTTCCCCCATGGTTCTTCAGACAACTTCATTCTTGCAGAGCAGTTTGCCACAAGTCCAGAGACAGGCAAGAGAAATCTGCGCAGAAAACATCAAGCCTGTGGATTCCTATGTGACCAACAGCCCCCACAAACACCCCAATTAAGCTACAGCATCTTCAAGGAGATTATACCACTGATCTGGAAATGGGGTAAAGGTCTGGAACAGAGGACTGAGGAATTGGTTTCAAAATCCTCTGCCCTCTGATTTTTTGTACTTAATTATATATGTTAATAAAGAAAAAGACAATGCACTCTGCCACAGAATAACTGCTCTCTCCTCTACATAGATCAGGAAGATACTGGCTGAAAATGAAAATATGTACTTGATTTACAATAAATGCATCTACACTGCTCCATCCACCACACATATGCTGCTGACCACTGCTGAAACCAGGTGGTGGCAACAGTGGTAACTGAAGTACCTTTCTTTTTCAACCTCTATACAAAGCCTTTCCCCTTCCACCTCATTGTTCTCCCACTGTTCTAGACTCCAGTGAGATGTGTACTAACATCTTTCTAGTGCATTTTTTTTGAGGTTACAGTTTCTAAAGGCAAAGCAAGTCTTGTTCTGCTCTGTTTAAGCTGTCTTTCTCCCCTTTAAAATCATGCAGAAGTTTCAAATTTACATGCCATTATCAACTTTGCATAGCAATATAATAGGTTGGGTTCCTCCCCCTCCTTTTTAAATAATAATCTTGTTCCCCCCCCTTTTTTTAACACCTACCGTCTTTCAAAGGGTTACCTCTCACTCTCAGCCCTAGCTTTTTCTCCTCCCACATGAACATTGCAGAATGAGAAGTTCAAGCTAGTGTTACGTCTACTTCAAGTCTCTGTTGTGCTACTTAGCTACTTAGAAGCAACTGTAGAGGAATAATGTTTTTCCTGACATTAAAGGGCATTTATCAGATTATTTGTCTTTCTCTAGTCTTGAGTTATAAGAATATTTGTCACACAAGTTCCATCATACTCCTCTCTTAGGTGCAGAGTGGTCAGGCTGAACAAAGTCCAGCCCATAAGGCCATAGCCGGATCTCTGGGAGAAGTCGGCAAGAACGAGGGGTTTCTTAGCACTACTGTATTTACATTCAGAATTCAAGGACAGGCTGAAGGATGCCCAGCTTTTTTTTTTTTTTTTAAGAGATAGGACTGCTTAAAAAAATACTCCATTTCTATGACCATTTTTTATGTCATGAAAGTTATTTCTTTTCTGTCCTATGCAGCTGTCACCCTTCTGTCACTGATGTTTAACAGTTGCCATTGCACATTACCTTTTCACTCCCAGCTCAAGCACGACAGAGCTGGCCCACAGACCCACCACTGGCACGACAGCCCGGCACGGCGTGGCAAACCAGCGTGGGGGCCAGTGGTTTAGACAGACCCCGTCACCACTGTGGGCAGGCGGCACGGGAAGATACTGGACACCGAAGAGGGCATCTATTCAGAGCATTAGTAGGGTCTGACATACACACTGACAACATGAGACGAAAATGAATGCAGGTGAGTGTATTAGGTTGAGAACAATTAGTGTGAGTGATAAATACATCCACCGCCAGCCCCCAGCTTCATTAAGAGTTATTCTGAACTGCATAGTAAGGGCTGGTTGCAGAAGCTTAGGCAGATTGAAGATAGCTCACCAGTTACTCATTGAGTCTAATAAGTTTGAAAAAAATAATGGAGAAAAGAATACGTGCTTTGCCCTTTGAACAACTCTGATCTCATGGCTTGGGCACAACAGAAGTAGTTACCTTGCATAACAGATCAACTGAAACAGAATCGCTGTTTCATTCAAATTACATACGCATGCAAAGTTAAACAAGTGTGTTAACTAAGGATAAGCAGCACAGAAATCAAGTCTAAGTTACTCATTGTTTATCATACATTTGTCAGACTGCCAGACATATCTTTTCCTCTCAGATTCATATCTATGTCATACAACACATAGTAGATGGAGAAGTCATGAAAATAACACTTAACTCTACGTATCATTAGCCATTAGTGCCAATGCGTTATGTGCCTTCAGCCTTCCAAGTTTACCAAACTTTTGGGAGAAAACAGCTACTTTACCAAACCACAAAAACAGAAAACGTACAACCCATCCCGCTCAGAACAGAAAGGAAATGGTTTTACAGAGTTGTGGACAGACACATAACTACTTTCCCCTCAGTCCCGGGACAGAAAGGGCAGTGCAACTGCATAGCTAGAGCTTGACTCTTGAAAAGCAAACAAAATCCAGGCAATGCAATGACTGTGTAGACAAAAATCTGTTTGGAAAGTCATGCTGTCAAACAGTTGAGCCAATGTTCCGCGTAGCAAAGTGATGAACAGTACATCGACAGGCCCATGTGGGACAGACCATAAGATGACACTCTACAAAAATACAGTTTAACTTCACATTTCCATTATCTCTCCTTGCCCCTTAGGAGTCTGTCACAGATTCTAAACTTGTAAAGCTCATTCCCACTGAGCTAGATTTCCCCCCCCCCCCATAAAGTGCAAATAAGACTCAGGTTTTTACCACTAGTTCCAATGATCATTATCTTGGTTACAAGAGTGATCAAAAGCCAGTTGGCTGAGCCACTACCACTAGGCTTGTGATACCTTTTTTTTTTTTTAAACCCTGGTTACTTTTTCCAGCAAAAGGCAAATAGAAAACAAGCGTTCCTTCTGCCAGATGCAGGTGTGACAGGAGGCTTCCTTAAGTACCATCAATATAAGATGCACATGCTAGACACAACCAGTGCGTTCTTGTGCATAACATGAATTTGCCCTTGTTCGCTGGAAATGGAAGTCATCTTTGGGATCTTATTTCCTCACAAAGAGTTCGGGAACAGTTGACTAGTCTTCATTAAGAGGTGCTTCTCTCTTCCTTGCATCTACATCAAAAAGATGAAAAAAGGAGAGGCAGTTAAGCCAGAGGGTTCTGAAAGTATTCATCTGAAAACTCAGAAACAGAATAAAGTGCTTTGGTTTCAATGGGCAGCACTTTCTGTTTCACACTCCTGACATAAATTCACTGCATGGACTGAAATGCTGTATGAATCCACAGCATGTTAATGAGATAGTCATACCAAGGTTTTGTATGTTTGCCCTGTTGAAACTGAAGACAACTCATGCAGTATTTAAGTAGCCAAAAAAAACTTTCAGGCTCCTGATCTGTGATACATTTCCCCCTGGCTCTTGCTCAGAATCCCCTTTAAGGGTGAAGCCAGTATTTGCTGTGCATACCAGCTACATAGACGACAACAGTCTGTTCTGGAAAGCATTTGACTAATTATGATTTTGCTGGTCCCCAGCTACATGCAGACATTTTAAAAAAGAGCAATGCTCTCCACACTGTATTTTGAGAAACGGCCTGAGGCACTCCCTGAAGACACAGTGAACCTCTGAGCATGGCCCCAGGTAGGGTCTTGAAGCACATCTGGAGAACTCTGTCCATTACTCATATTCCATTACAACTGCAGCAGGCAGCATGGCTGCTGTTAGGAAAGTTGGGCTCACCTCTTCCCGGGCTGCTGCAGAAGTGTTTCTGGGCTGACATTACGCTATCTGTGAGACCCAGCTGAATGCAGGTAGCACTTGAAATGCACCATGATCACAGCTGCCCTAGCAAACTGCCTGCCAAAAGATACACTGGCATATATTTCTAAATTTAGTTTTTCCAATTCATCATCTATACATTCCATGGTCATTATGAATATCCCCATTCAGAAATTACTTGTAAATTGAAGACAAATCCTTTTTGCATTACTGCAGGCCCCAACTGCCCTTCATTAATACAGAAGACAGGCCCTATTTGGCCAGAACATTTAGAGAACATGATTATCAAACTGTTTATAAGTCTCATGGCTTTGTGCTAAACAAAGTTTGGAGAAGACAAAATACACTTCCCATATAACAAAAGAAGAGCTTAGAGACTTCCCAGTGACTGGAGCAGCCACCTGGGGTGGGAAAAAAATCTCAGCAGCCATTCTGGAGAGAAATCAGAAACGGCCTCTCCCATGTTCCCCATCACACTCATCAGGGATACTGAAGCCAGGCCTGAATCTTCTTCTGTCACAACTTCTCCACTTCACATAAAATAACTGACTAGCGATTAGAGCTGAAAAAGCTTTCTAAAATTTAATGTCAAACCCATCTAGCTACAGAGTTATTCCCAGTCTGTCTCTGACTTTGGCAATATCCAACTGCATTAAATTCTTTCTGGTGAACACTTATAAAAGAGTCATACCTGTTAAGTTCCTGAACTTTTTTTTGGCTTCTGCTCTTTCTTCAGCATCAAAATACCATACAGTCATGGCATATCTGCAAAGGAAAGAAATCTTGTGTTTGTTTCAACTTTCACTATTAAAATAAAGCCCTGGACTTTTACACTCATAGAGAAAGCAAAGAACCAAAACTGGATTAGTAGACAAAAAAACAGCATGCAAACAGCACATCTTTCTAGACAAATATAGGCATCATTTAAAATGTGTATTTTATCAAGTAAGATAGAAATATAGGTGAGAATTTCTGCTTGGAGGCACAAGAATGCACAGCCCCTGGCAAGCGAGGGCAAAAGTAGCTTACAGACCTTTGCATGTTTTTGTGTTCTGGGATGCCTGCAGGCAGCTTGGGGGGTGCCCTGCATCACATCAGCTTTTCCTAGCCTGTTGACAGATGGTAGCCCCAAGAATCCCTATAGTGTTACAAGGGCAAAAGTATAACCCAGCATCTCCCAGCTAAATCGCTACGCCTGGCTTGGAATATCTTTCCTGTCGATGGCAGAAGGGCTTTTTTTTTTTCCAATGACACAAGGAATCTTTTCATTCAAGCTTGTCCTTCCTCATTTGATGAGAGAAATCTCAGTGACTCAAAAATATAAAATCCACTCAAAATCTAGCTATTTTTTTATGCACATGTATATTTAAACTAGCACGTGATGGTCATAATTTTAGATGCAAATACTGGTAAAAGAGATGCTTTGCTTTTTCATGGCCAAATATCAGTACCAAATACGCTATTTACCTGGTTGCATAAGAAGGCTGGACTTCATGTGGGTTCCTTCGATCTGACCAAAAAAAAAGTAATCGGTCAAAAATTGGCTCAACATCTGCTACATAGGACTTTCCTTCTGGGAATATCCGAAGAATACCGCCATGCAGCTGAAAGAAAAGGAAAGGTTGCTTTTTACACATATAAACACCCACACATTCATATGAACAACGACTGACTTCTCTTTCCTCAACACCCAGTGAATGGGGAATAAACATGTGATGATAACCAAGACAGCTACATGACAACAATGGAAAACAGAACACTCAATCTCTTGGCCACCTTGATTTTTCCAAACAGTTTGTAATGTTTCAGCACAAACATCTGGCTAAAGTAAATGAGCCAAGATAAAGACAACATTGGCCCTGTAACAAACACTGGGAAACTTCTGAGCTCCCAGTCGTATCTCCAGAACCAGTGAACACCACAAGGCAGGTAAGGGTGCTCCACCTGACCAGTCTGAGGTCAGACTCTACTCCTGACAATTGCTGGGTACTGCTTATGGTATTTCCAAGCCTGCATCTGATCATATAGGAGTTGACTTTCACACCCTGCGAACAGTGAAGACTGTTCTATTGTTGATAAACGCCTCATAAATGAATTATATCTCCCAGCCAGTCTTTTCCCTACTTCTGACACAGCTGAGTTGCTTCACCACATCATTTCTGTCTTTCCACATGCCACCAGTTTCAAGAAAAAAGTCTTGTGATCTGCACACACTGCAGAAACTTCAAAAGACACAAATGAGCTCTGCCTCCTCCCTGCTACTGTTAGAGCGCACTTTGGAGGCTTTTATGCTGCACCAGAGCGCAAGGAAGATGTTGTCAGCCCCACCCTGACCTGACTTAGTACCTCCACGTGGCATGCAAACCTCAGTAAGAAACTATTAGGTCAGGTTTAAAGTAATACTGTTGCTTTCAAAGGCCAGCATGGTTATACTGCCTCTCGTCCAGCATACATTTGCATAAAATTACCTTCACACCCACGTAATACTCTTCACCAGTCCCCTGAATTTCAATTAGCTTTCTTAGTGTCCACTTGGGTGCTTCCTCACTGTTAGAATAAGAGTGCAATGCACAAAATAAATCAGATATTTGCATGCATTTCCTCCCACATCTCCTCCTTCAATTTATTGCATTGAGATGTTTCACTGTCATACTCTGTAAAGGAACCCGTGGTTTCCCCCAACAGTGCATTTTTCAGTGGCATTGCCTGCAAATCTGAGCTCACTTTTGGGGGTTCATAGTATCTACATGTGCTTAAAGAGCATCCATCTAAAGCGGTCAAGACAGATTAGACAGACAAAAAACATTGTGCAATTTTCAACAGATAATCCATTTCAATGGTTCATGCCACGTTATGACAACAGAAGTGTAAAGAGACATCCTGCAATTTTACAAATGCTTATTCTATTTCTAACTTAAAAATATGGTAAATTCAAGGCTAACTTCATTGCCTTATAGTAACACAGGCAAAAACAAGAGCACCGCCCTGTCAAGAGACCCATTGGCAGAGTCAAAGATCGAGAGGACAAACCAAGACATGTGCTTGTTCCTCTTACTAAGTCTCATCACTTCATAAATAAGAAAACCACAAAGGCAACTGCCTGAAGATCTTCTGCAAGTTAGCCTGAAGGAACAGTATCAAGAATGCTAAAGTCCCAAATTTGGGCTGTCATTTTATTCTCCTCCCAGAACCCACTTATTACTTAGTGAATTATGTTTTTCTTTCTAGTGCTTCATTGCTCTTTCCTCTAAACGAAGCATAAGAGCCAGCAGCCCAGTGCTTAGAAGCTTTTTTTCTATAGCAACAAAACAGTACGTGTGTGGGATGGAAGAAAGAATAAGGAAGAAGTTCAGATTCTTACTTCCAAAGGGTTGCTGTGAACACCAAGAAAATAAACATAGAGACGAAGAATGGACCAGCTGTTAAAAAGTTCACCAGAGTTCACAGAAGCAATTGACAGCTCCAAAGCTCTGTTTCTGAAGTACTTTTTCGTTCATGTTCTGCCTCAACCCCATGGCTTACTCACCTTGGAGTCCCAGTTCTTATTCAGATAATAAATACAAGTGATGCAGCGCCCGTCGCCGTTTGGATTGTCCACATGACGAACATACCCAGTTCCATTTCCAGGATAGCAAGCGATCATAGCCTGAATGAGACAGAGATCGTAAAAAAGTAAGTTCTACAAGATGCCCACCTTCCGTTTTTCTTTGCTAAGCATCCTCCCACCATCAGTTTCGCTCAACATTTTTCAGATGATCAATCCAAAACCTACAGCAGACACCATCAGAAGGTATCTTTGCACAAGCTTCTTTAACTGGGTGAGAGTGTGAAATTCCAAAATGGAAATAAATACCCTTCATATTTCACAATGTACACACTAAGGTACGAGAAAAAAACCTGAATTAATCTAGAACACTGGTATGTACGGTACAAGCTTATTGTCCTCTACTAGCTACGTGACTTTGAGGCAGTTTCAACTACAGTTTACTTGTGTTTCTAAAGCTGAGTAGTCATTGCAAAACTGATTTGGCAGTCAAAATGAAAGTAGAAGGTGATCCTAGGATGTCATGCCTTACTACCACCATCTTCCTTTCTTCATATCTTCCAGCCCCTGTCAGACACATCCCTATGGTCCAACACAAATTCAGGGTCCCCAGGAGGTGTGGATAAGAGTCCATAGCACAAACTGCAAAAATCTCCAACTCCTTTGTGCTGTGTTTGCACAGGGCAGTGCATGTTTGCTTTCATGGACTGAGCCACAGAACTAACCAAACAGCTTTCAGAACCATACTTCTTTCTTTGATCATCTCCAGACTTGATGACACAATCGCTTAATTCACAGTTTGTTTAAATTTCACCTTCAATGATGAGATAAGCCTAACATGAATTACTCCAAACCACACAACAGTCAACAGGTCTTAAAAGGGCTTTTACAATAAGAATGTATTAAACTTGAGTTGTCACCATTAGCAGCCCAAGCAGGATGCAGGAAAGAGCAGATGAGACTGCTGGTAGGGTACCAGATCTTTGTCTCAGAGTCACTTCACTATTGAGACTACTTGGTAGTGCTACCAGTCACCTTCCATGGAGTTCACTCCACTACAGCTGTGGCAACAGAAGTCTTGTTCCCACTCCTCTGACATCTCCTTTCATTGCTTGCCAGTATTAGCAGCAAGAGCAATGGGAGATAACGGGCTAAGATTGGTTGGAAAACTGGACACAGTGTCCAGGTGTGGTCCCCCTGGGGCTGAGGAAAGGGCGATAATTTCTCCCCTCAATCTACTGACTGTGCTCCTGTGACTATTGCCCTGGATGCTGTTGTGCAGGGAGCATGCCACAGGCTTACGTTCAGCTCACTGCCCACCAAGACCATTAGGATCCCCAGGCTTCCCTGTGGAGCAGCTCTGCTGCCTTGCAGCCCCCAGCCTGTACTGCTGCAAGTGGATCTTCCTTCCCAGGGGCTGGACTTCACATTTGTCCGTGTTTAATTTCACAAAGGTTGCTGCTGGCCTGTTTCTCCAGCCCATCTGGGTCCCTTCGGTGGCAGCCCTGTCCTAGAGTGCATCAACTGGTCCCGCTCCGTTTGGTGTCATCGCCACACTTGATGCGAGCGCACTGTGCCATCTGCTTCGGGTTACTGACAAAGGCGGTTAACAGGTCAGGTCCTGTGATAGACCCCCACGGTGTTCCTCTAGGTGTAGTGCGACTCTTTAACCACCACCCTCCAAGCCCAGCCATCCAAACAGTTTTTTACCCATTTAGTTTTCCATCCATCCAAACAATCACATCCGAACTCTGGATACAAGAGTACTGTACGTGCCTAGCCCATAGAATGAGGATGTGACTGTGCACCACTTGCATGGCCTGCTCCTAATAATCTGCCAAGCACAGTTGATAGCACTGAAGATTGACTGTATGGGCTGTACCAAGAGCAACTGAAATTTTTATCTAGAGACCCCGGAGGTCTTGTTTTCTGCTAAAGCTATGATGTCCTCTTGAGACACATGACTGGCTGGAGCATAGCACACGCTGCTTTAATCACAAAGGTGATTTTACTGTGCCAACAAACACTGGCACAGAAGTTACCGCCAGCCAGCGCAGTGGATCCCTTGGACTCTCTGCTACCAAGAACAAAAGTCTATTCCAGTTAGGATAGCTGTACACATACAGCTGTGAAAATACTGCTCTGCATCTCCAGTCCTGTGCGAGTTGATTTCCTTCCTCCCCACAAGCACCAGCAAATGGTACCTGCAGGCAGCAGTACGTCATCAGAGCCCGCTCCTCACCCTGACCCCCAGGCTACAGCTGCTTCGGGGCTGGTGGCCCACCAGGGCAGGAGATTATGCTGAACAAGAGTAAGTACCTTTAATTCCCAGTAACAAGCCCTCTTCCATCAAGCCTGGCAGTCGGCTAGATGCCTTGCTGTAGGTCCTGTCTGCTCTGCTGTCATTCTGCTGTTACAAACAGCTCCGCAGCTGAGCTTACATTTCACTAGCAGCCTGATAACAGCAGTAAGGGCCAGTCCACAGCCTAGCACTGGATACAAGCCTGGCTTAGGGGCACAAGCCTGGTGGAAACCACAAGCCAGCTGTAACTGCAATGTAGAGACGGTCCAAGGGAGCTGTACCCTGACTGGGGAGGATACCCCCTTCGTGCATTCCCCCATCCCAGCTGCTAGCACAGCAGCTCACGCAGGTGCACCCTTCACCCACCCCAGGCACAGTGAGCTGGATTAGGTTACGTAACCCTTTGCTAAGCCTCACCCTCGTACGCTGGGGAACACGACCCGAGGAGCTGAGAGCCCAGAGCCGAGC
>Ga0181612_160743_pt1 | contig 13023 bp, 8 predicted proteins | sample HoacroProtozoa21_FD_119630 | JGI IMG/M metagenome (GOLD analysis project Ga0181612, IMG submission 119630) | Hoatzin crop microbial communities from Cojedes, Venezuel. Combined Assembly of Gp0051906, Gp0051904, Gp0051908
AGAGGTCCCTTCCAACCCCTGCCATTCTGTGATGCTGTGAAATGGTAAATGTTGTATACCGGTTAATCAAAGAAATGTACGTTTTCCAAAACTGGACAAAATGAAAGGCTGATGGTAGGGGGGTTGGACTAGATGACCCACAGAGGTCCATTCCAGCCCCTACTATTCTGTGATTCCGATGTCCTTTGCAGGCCAAAGTTAAGATAGACAGCGTCATAGTCATGTAGTTCTGTATTTCTTTTCACTGCTTTTTATTGTATTTCAGTATTTTTGCCACTATGTGTTCAAAATCTTGCCTTTTCAAAGGGCTTTTGCTGAAGGCAACAGTGTTTCCGTGAGGCTTCCCATGCTCTCCTCATCCCCTCTCAGCCTTCGCAGAGCTCTTTCCCCTGCCCGGTGAGATCCCACCACCTTCCAGACAGCTGGCTGCTCGCGATTGAGGCTGCTGCTGGAATTTATGCAGGCACGACGGCTCAACCGGGCTATCGGCATCGCGGCTGCGAAAAGCACAGTGGGACCTTCGGTCACCACAAGCGGTCACGTCTGTGGCTTTACGCTGGACCCAAGCGGAAGCGTGTGTGACAGCCTGCGGCCCTTAGCTCCGCGCTCCCGCCTTGCCCGGGGGTGACTCACAGGCCGATATTCTTCTCTTCTGCGACGCCCAGGATTTTTCCCCGACTTTTCCCAGCCCCAGCTCTGCCTGTTGTGTGAGAGAGGCCCAAATCAGAACTTGCTGGGTTTTACAAGACTTGCTTTTACTTCTGCGGGCTCTTCTGTGTGCTTCATCCAGCTGGTGCTTTTTTTAATTTTTTTGCAGTGTTGATGGAAGCAGCTTCATGGAACTACTGTAGGCTGCCTCTTAGTAATGACCTATTCGAGAAGCCAACAATAACAGTGCTGTCTAGACCATCTGAACGCAGCTAAATTATTCCTTTGTCCCTTCTTCGTTTGCTTTCTCTCCTGACTGTTGAATTGTTTTGGGTGGTCCGCGTTGACCTTCAGGCTTGCTGTTTCTCCCTTGCTTTTTTTTTTTTTAACCCTCGTTCAGCAGTGAGCCTGCTGTACTAAGACTGAAACTCCAGGTTCCTCTCTCCCACACACATGCTGGAACCGAAGCCACATAGCAGTGCGGGAAACGTGTGTCTGAAGGGCAGGGAGATGTGTCATCTTGTGGCTTTTTGATTTCACTTTGTAGTTGATTCTGCAAAGTGCTGAATGCCCTAGATTCCCGTTGGTAGTGCCTGGGACCTGTGAGTCTTAACATCTGACAGAACTGGAAACTTGATGAGGGAAGGAGGTGTTCTGGTTTGGTATGAGATCCTGCCAAAATGGATCAGTGGACTTTTACTGAAGTATAAAACCAACCTTCCTGTGTCCACTGTAGCTCCACTGGTCACACCTTCTGGGAGTGCTCTTGGCTTACTACTTCTGTGTGTTCCTCTCCTCTATGTGGATAAGGGGCAACAGGCACAAGCTGAAGCAGAGGAAGTTCCAGCTGAACATGAGGAAGAACTTCTTCCCTCTGAGGGTGACGGAGCACTGGCACAGGCTGCCCAGGGAGGTTGTGGAGTCTCCTTCTCTGGAGGTATTCAAGACGCACCTGGACGCGGTCCTGTGCAGCCTACTCTGGGTGACCCTGCTTCGGCAGGGGGCTGGGCTGGGTGACCCACAGAGGTCCCTTCCAACCCCGACCATTCTGTGATGCTGTGATTCTGTGATTCTATTCTTCTTTCATCTGGCTAAATCCTGACGTGTTTACTCAGCTTTTCCCCAGTGTTTTATGAAGCAAAAATTCCCATCATTTTGCACAACTCGCTTTCACCAACTTTCCAAACTTCCTATTTCCAGGGAGTGGGACCAAGGCGGCCAGCTTGTTTCATCACGGAACAACTATTAGGCCTAGTTCTTCAGTCTACAGGTCTTCCAAGTCCAGTTACAGCTACTGGTGTGCACTGGAGATTATCTCCACAGATGCCTTTGTTTCTGTGAAGCAATTTCTAGGTCCTTTACGCCCCTCTCGCCTCTTGTCCAGCTGCCTGGGACTCCCCCAGCTGTGGCTGAATGTGGATTTCCCCCTAAATGGGGAAGTTCCCCAGAGCAGATGGGACTCACAGAGAAATGAATGCGAGTCTCCAGTTGTGCGGAGCATTGAAAAGATTTCCCATGGGACTAACAGAGGGACAACGAATTTCTTCCCTTGAACTACCTCCTCTCTGAATCTTGTGCTCACACTTCAGAGAAAAAAAACCCAAAAAGCAAGCATTGAAAAATATGTACAAGAATCACGACAGTCTAGCAGAGGATACCGAGACAGAAGTGGAAGCAGGGATAAAGAGCATCACGCGTGCGGGCAGGGTATTACTTCCAAACACTGGGTTTGGGAAAATTGCTGGGCTTCTGGGAGCTTGACCCCAATAAAGGCTGATGAAAAACCGAATTCTTCTCTATCACACTGGGGAAGCAGAGAGAAGAGCTGAAACTCTCAGGAAAGCTGGAAGAAAGAAAGTTGGCCCAGGTAACAATTTCCAGATCCATCCCAGGAGGTCTCTGGAGGAGGTAACTCAGAACAAGAGGGCAGGGTAGGCCAGTCCAGCTGACCTTGGACGGAGCCTGGCTGTGTCTGCAGTTCAGCGTTGTTGTTAGTGACGCTCCTGTTGTGAAAATGCTGCCCTACTGCTTAGCCTGATTACAACACATGAATCCAGTCCTACTGCCAGAAGAGGCAACAGGAGTTTGACTTCAATGGGACCATGAAAATTGAGATCCATGCTGTACCAGACATTGTCCTACTGCATTGAGTTTAACCCCACTAAAACGTGGATGAGGGCAGGAGATAATCTCTTCCTTTGGTGTTATTTTACCTCTAATATCTACTGCTTCGAAACTTCCCCTTTTATTCCACTCTATACTACGTTCTGTCTTCACAATTCACAAACTTTCTATTCTCCGTATTCTTCTTCTTTCATTTTGGTTTAATGATTCACCCACCTCTTCTTCAGGGTCAAGAACAGCTTCCCATGATATGATGCGTGAAATGTGGGGGCGTTTACAGGAACTTGGAAGCATTTCTATAAACATTCCTATCAAGAAAGGAGCTTTGCAAATCGGAATTTGGGTTTTTTTTTCAGATAAAGTAGTTTCACAGAGTGTCTTCAGTGGTTTCCCTTTGTAGAAAGAAAGAAACTAAAAATAATCATTATTATATCATAATGGTACAATCTGAATAGTTTCAGAACAATCTTTAATTAGCTCAACGCTTTCTGCAGCTGACAGTGACATCTTTTGTTTACACTGAAGTAGTGCAACCAATATTCTTTCCTTTGGATCCTTGCTTTGAAGGGCGAGTTCTGTAGCTGTGACTCAGTGGATGCACGTTACATAGTGTGGACTCTCACCCACAACTCCAGCTCTGCCTTTTCTCCTGTGTTAGTGATGAAATGAAGCTTGTCAGACAAGCACTGAAATTCGTATCTGGACTTGTAACTGAATCAGGTCCCGGAGCTTCTCACTTGCCATCCTACTTCCTTCCTTGTGTCTATGCTGCATCTTGAGATAAAAATCTTCTGCTGGATCCTTGTGCCACAGATACTAATTCATGCTAAGTTCTTACTTTCTCCCTCTATTTTAAGAAGGTAAAAGTGAGAAAGAACCATAGGGAAAAAAATCTGTATTAATAGTTTCCTGTGGGTGCCTGTCAATACACTTTGTCATAACCAAAATTAGGGGCTGACTTTTCTGTGAAGAATATGAAAATGGAAGAAATTAAAAATTGAGAAGACTGTGAAACTCAACTCTAATATTCTCTTTTTTGCATGCACAGATAGTTTATTAGTAGCTTCATTACCAAAGAAAAAAATGAACTTTAATTAATCATGTAACCAAAAATCCTAGAAGGAAAAAATGCTGTTCAGAGTAAAATAGTTATTTTGCTATTTTGCACTAAGGAACTTTTTTTTTTTTAATGACAATAAAGAAGTAAAATGAATTTCAGTTAGAGACTGGGCATGACCTTACTCACACCAGTGTTGCCTGGAGAAACTTAGATCCACATTTAATCTTTCACAGAATATTATGCTCTCCCTCTCTTTAGCTTGATGAAAGAAGCAGTGAACAAAGAACATAATGAAATATTTAGATCCATGGCAAAGGAACATGACTCTTATCTGTACTAGGTGGTGCATCAAGATCAAGGCACAGGTATTCATGCCAAGCCTTTTCAACTGTGATCTGTTTGTAGTCCCTGTCCTAGAGTCTTGCTCCGTTGTGGATTTGAATGTATCCAAAATCTCAATGAAAAATCGCCCAGATGCAGGGTGAAATTCTGCCAAATGGCCATGGGTTGTTTTACCTCAGTGAGTGACCCGAGTCAAGCTCTTCAGGAGAGTCAGCCATCAGAATGCTCCTTTTGGTTAGCCTGACACACGGCCGGAGGCTGTTGTAACCACACCGATCTGTAGTACATAACTTTGTTCGAACTGCTGGGCAGCAAGTCTGGGTACTAAAGGCCATAGCAAGAGTAAATGCTGCTTGATTTTAATCAAATATGCTTACATTATAACTTCAAATAAGTGCTGCCCAGTGTAGCATAGTTCTGGGTGAAACCAGCAGCTGCTTCTGGTCTAAGGCCACTACACCAAAACCACTGGACAGATTCGGCTCTTCCTCTCCAGCATCCCCCCCTCCGCTTCCCCCTCTACAACTCACCCTCTTCTAAGGGCAAATTCCCAGAGGCCTCTGTCCCCCTGTTCATTATTTTCTCCAGGAGGCATCTGCCCGTTGTGAGCAACAAACAAGGATTCCTTTTCAGACTTCAGACAGGTGAACCTTTCTTTCACCAGCCACAACGTGTTGCTTACTCTGGGAAAGAAGTAGCTGTGTGGCAACTGAGACAAGTCAGCCCCTCTGTTTGCCCCTTGAACAAAAGCGCAAAAATGGACATGAGCACTTCCATGTGGAAGGCTGACACCTTGCAGATGGAGCCAACAGAAGAAACAGCCACCTTCTCCGCTTCCCTGAGTGGCCACACTAAGCGGACCTGTCAGTTGGACTGTGCAAAGCATTTGTACCCGCACCCAGAGAACAGAAAATCTCTACAGGGCTGTGCTCGGTTAAGAACAGGGACCCCCTTGCAGTTATATCTGCAGCTCTTCTCGGCTCTGAAAACTTTTCTGAGTGGGAGTAGTGAGATGAAGCAGAAAGCTGGCTTAGCTCCTGAAAGTGCCAGCTGGGCACTGGAGAGAAAGCTTGCCATACGCTGCAAGCCACAGGGAACAACTTTCCAGGAAGGGAAAGTCCCAGAAACTACCAGCAGGGAAAAAGCCTGTGGGAAAAATGAATCACAGTCTTTTCCAACCAAAATTGGCCTCATTCGGGTATCAGTGAGCATTCATTCTCTCGTTCCCCTGAAATACTGAAGGGGATGACCAAGCACCAGGCACAGCTGAAGGTAACTGAGCAGCTTACCCTGTTCTGAAACCTTTGTGATTTTAGCCGTACGATGTGCCTCTCCTTCACGTTCACGCCAAACACCTAAAGGAATTCCACTAGCACTCCAGGGCGCACGCAAGCCATTTGCTATTGGTGTAAAACATCCGTCTATCTACTTGTTGTAGCAGGGCTGCAGAGATTTTCAAATCATTTCAGCCACGGAAACACACCGGATAAGACAGCTATTTAAAGGAACAGCACTGAATTTCTACACACTAACCAGCACAAGCAGATTCCTCGTAGCGCACAGAGGCGAAAGAAAAGCTTCCACAGCAGGGCCGCTGCTATTTCCTTCGCTGCCAAGTCAGCATCAACTCGCCTTTGGACTGATCCCTGAGGAACTTCTCTTTGCAGCACTGCCTTTTGCTGTCTTCCCATTACCTCCCACTCCAAAGCTAGAGGAAGGCACAAGATGGCACAAAGACGATCCCAAACCCGTGGCACTTGCAAGCGAGCCAAAGCTGCTCGGTTCCTCTGTTGCCATAGACTCCCTCTGAAGAGCGCTGTGCAACTGCATCGTCTCAGTGCTCAGTCCAGCCCCAGAACAATTTATTTTTCAGAAGACTACAGTAAGGTCAGTGTATCAAACCCTGTGCTAGTGGAGTCATTCAGATACCGTGAGACAAACTTCAAATTTTGTTCGCAACCTTTTGTGTGCTCTTCAGAAAGAGAGGCTGGGTGGGGGGCAGAGGGGTTCCCCTGCACTGGAGGCCAAGCGGTAACATTTAGCAGTTTTCTATCATTGATAACCTCTTCCTGACCTGTGAGTTTCAGAGAATGCACGCAGCGCCTTTATCATCTTCGCTACCTATTGCCTCTCACTTGCAGAGGATGTGGGTGCTGTGGGCTACCAGAAGATGTTGGTAGAAGACGTTCCTCTTGCTTGAGAGCACATTTCACAGTGAAAATAACCGTTCGTGAACAATTCCACACCACAGCCTTGGACCTTGTTCGTATCTGGATGGGAGATACCAAGCGAGCCAAAATGCAAGCGCAACGTTGGGACCTGCACAGGAGCACTCCTGTCTCCGAGTCAGCCGTCCTTCGGGGACAGCGGGCTGAAAACACGGTGCTGCTGCCCTGGGAAGGAGGGCAAACACACCAGGGACCTTCTGTCAGTTTGGGCAAATGGAGGCTGTAAACGTCAGCGCGGTGATCAAATTCAAACCATCAGTGAGGGATTCCCAGTAGTGCAGAATCGAACTGGATCAAACACTAATTGAAATCCACTTGAAATAAAATCAAAACTGAAATCCAATTTCATTCATAACGTTCTTCTGTAGCTGATTGGGTACCGTTGTTGAGCACGGTAAATATAATTTCTCAGTCTCCCACAGAGGTCCCTTCCAACCCCTACCATTCTGTGATTCTGTGATATTTGGCAAACCTTTAGATCACTGATAATGAATGGAAATACATAAATGTGAGACAATCACTTTCAAATTTTCCAGGCAGCTCCTAAATTTACACAACTAACTGACCTTCCTGCATATTTGCAATATTTTGAAAACCAGTGGAAAATGGGTTATTGAGTCTCCCAAGTGGTCTCCATGAAATTAACTTTTCTAATAATGGGAGAGAAGAAAAGGAATTGTTTAGAAAGGGAACCGTATAAGCCCGACAAATAAAAACTGAAGAGCTACAGTTCTAGATGGAGGAAAAACCCTCTCTGCAAAAAGCATCTGGGATTCCACCAAGCAGCCAGGGAAGACCCAAGGTCACGGAACCAGCAGAGATGCGTTGATTTCAGTTCAAGGGGGGTTTTTATGTATTATATTCAGTCAATGTATCAAGCTTTTGGACCTCTCACGTATTACCGAAATCGAGAGGAAAATGGCTACCTCATCTTTGTTGGGTTAGTTATGTGTAGGTATTTAGCAACAAATTCTACTTTGGAAAAAAAAATGAGGATTCTGTGCTTTCATGCAAGCCTGATATTCTGTCCTTTACTTATGTGAATACGTGCTTTTCATACAGGTACATGCATATGTACATATATTTAGTGACTAAATTAAAAAGAAGATCGCAGAAAATGAAGGCTACTGGTTTTACACAGTCACCCACTGGAGACTTGGACCTGAATAAGCTATGCCTGGCACGCCACTGAAGCCACAGGGCAAGCAAAGGTGCCTGCCGTACCATCTGCAACGTACCCAGTCCCCCGGGGACAGTGACAGCGTGTAATGATTTTCCTGGAGCCAATATGCCAGAGGGGAATTTCTTTCACATGCCCCTAAACAAGAGGTGTCTTCAAGGTCCTTGCTTTGCTTTACCATCAAGTGGGGACTTCCCTTGATGGGGAAATCCCTAGCTTCTCTGTCAGAGTGACTTTCCAGTCCGAAAGGGACTAGAGTAACCCCTATGAATCAGATCCTTGGCATAAAGTTGAATGAAGTACATGAAGTTCAGTGAAAATATTTCTTAGCACACTGCATCTGTGTAAAAAACCCCACAAACCCATCAGTACACTGCTATTCAGTTTCTGATATGTCTTTGAAATGAAGGCTCGACTTCTTATGGTGAGCACAGAAGCAATTGGCAGAAGTCCAGTTCCTGTAAAGCATCAGTGAAACGTTATAACTTCATGCAAAACACTCTTAGCAGGCTTTGTCCTAGTAACAGTCGCAAGTAAATTCAACCGAAGATAAAGAAGAGAGGATATCTTACCAGTTTAGTTTTCTAAAAGGACAATTAGCAAATTCACTAGAAGATAGGGCTGGTCCTTAATAAATGGACATGGTGGCTTTTTGATACAATTTTTTAAAAAATTTTTTTGAAAATAAAATTTTAGAATTCTATTTTAGGCTACGTCCCATGCTTTATTCCACAGACAATCCTAGAATTCCTCCAAACCACAAAACAATTTCTTAACAGACAAGCTTTTTAGCTTTTCCTCTCTCTTCTCAGAACTTGGCCATTCTAACCCGGAGCTGCTCACATTTCGAGAATGTGAGCGTTACGCTCATCAGCAAACATGCTCCTTTACCGGGAAATACCTTCATCTTCACGCAAAGCTCTTCTAAAGCAAAGTGACAACAACAAGACGGTAAATTTGGTGCAGACAGCATGATGTAATAGTTCACGTTTCTGAGGTAAAATTAAAGCTTTTTCTTAGAAATTAACCACAAAATCACAATACAAGTTTGGTCAATTGGCTGCCCGCTAGAAGAGCTGACGCAGAATCCCACTGCTGGGACCGTGCTGGCCCCAGCAAGCACCTGTAGGGAACATAAGAGGAGTAACAGGAGAACTGTACAGCTTCACTGAATTTCTGAAGGATTAAAGGAAAAGACACTACGCAGAAGATCAAGAAGATGTAGGAAGGATATCCAAATGGACAAATTCTGTCTTTGTCGGAGCCCTGGAAAGCAAGGCTGGCTACTGAGGAAGAGACGGGTGTACTCAGAGAGGCAACAATCATCAGGACAACAGCAGCAGCTGCTTCCACCGTTCTTCCGTTGCCCCCAAAACATCTACAGTCTCTCCTAAGCTCCACCATATCTCATCTCCCAATTCTTCCATCTTTATCTACCTCCATCCAGCCTTGACATCTTTGGGCAAGTACTGGCACTGAGCTGGTCCTGGCTATCGTGCTGCCTCGGTGAGTCACCGCAGTCAACATGGTGGCACGACCCACTGATGAGGTGTTCTGAGCCACCAGCAAGGGAAGAGTTTCCTGACCAGCCAGGGAAATGAAACAACGTCCAGTCGCAGAATACAGATACAAGGAATTGAAGGCTCAGACAGCTCCGGGAGAAAGGGAGGCCCACGGGCTAGGTGGTACTTTCATTACTCAGAATGTCGTTTCATTACGCATGTGGTGCCTTTGCTTTCTCTCACAACTTCCTTATCAAAAGCTGTGCAACGCACACGCTACGATACCACGCTACTACTGCATCGGGAGCAGCCTCCACGTCACTGCCAGACTCCTCCGGATCTGTCCCTTCCTAGCCCCTTCATGCAGCCTCCACTCTTTTTGTCGCACTTTCTAAGCAGCTCAAAGTCTCTTCTCTTCTGAGTCCTACAGCATAACCCCGAGCAGGGCAAATATAAAGTCAAACAAACCCCCAGGTATGCAGCAGGACTTCGATACTACTACAGCAGCCCCACAGAAGAAAGAAGGAAGGAAGCACAGGACTTTTAAACAACTTCTCCTTTTCACAGGGTCTTTCTGGGAGGGCTTTTGCAGGCAGCGCTGTGAAGCGAGTAGCTACAGTACCAGGCTGCCATCTGAGGCAATCAATTCGCTACACAGGATTTTCAGACAGGGGTTCGGTGTCAAGCTGGGTACTTTGGAAAGCTTGTTGCAGTAGGCATTTTTTTCTTCCTAATATTTAAATGGAAGAGACGCCGTGCAACTGAGCTGAGCTCAACTTCTCTGTAACCGTTCCTCCATAAAAACCATGACTGATAGAGGTTGAAAAATGTCTTGGTTTTGTTTGTTTTGTAATGCAGGCTGCTACCAGGAGTCTTAAGATTATTTAAGAAGAATATTAAACTAGCATGTCACACGGATCAAATTCTGCAGCGTCTGATATTGGGAGGTACGTCAGGCAAAGTTCTGTCACTAGGTTCACGTTAAGTTTACTGACAGTGGAGGTTCAAATCCCAGCAAGATCAGCTCATCCCTCCATCTTTCAGACTAGAAAGATGAGATGGAGATGTGAGGCTTTTCCTGAATATGGCTTCATTTCCAAGGAAGAGTTTTGGAATACAATGTCATTAAAAACTGGGATAAAATCTTTTGGCTTCTCTTTCGTAGAGGAAGCGTCTATGATGGCAGCTGTGCTTCGGCTGTCTGCAGTAACTACCTACACTGTGGCACAGCTATTTTAACTAATGCTGTACGACGACTTCCAATAAGCGTGAATAAACTGCCAGTAAAATTGAAGATTTTTTAGATCTGTGACAGAAACGGTATCTGAACTATGTACACTGCCTTAATACAGACAGGCTATTAAAGAGTAAAAGCTGACGTGTGCTTAAACCTTGTACCCAGCTGATGTTAAGTACAGATTCCTGCCCAAGGCAGGGTGAGCCCTCTGTTGACACATCAATGACTTCATTGATTTTCAATAGTGAAAATTTAAGTCTAAGACACACAGTCTTAATTTCATTCAAGTTATTTGGTTTTGATTCTGGGTCTTACTGAAAACTTTTACTTGGTTTTCATGCCTAGAGCTGTTTTCCTGTTAGTCTTGTACTATCTCTGAAGGAAGCAAAGTTCGCTCTGTTTGGAAAGTCGTGTACACAGGGAAATAAAGGCTCACTTTCTTCTCCCACGGTTGCATGACATCGCTTACACGCAGTCATTTCTCTCCACACACCCACGGTTTAAAAACCAAAATTATTAATAAGATTTGGCACGTGATATCGTATGATCTTGGGACCTGGGGACAAACAGAGGTAGTCTTTACAGCCCAAACTCACCCATGCTGCGGCTCAGCCCTCGGCTCCGCGCGTGTCTCCAACCCCAGGGGAATCACAGAATCATTAAGGCTGGAGAAGACCTCTAAGATCAGAGGAAGCCTTCCCAAGCAGCGTCTCTCGCTGTTGCGATTTCTGCTAGGTGCTGCTGGCTCCGAGCCATCTTCCCCTTCACGGAACATGCCTGCCTGTCCCCGAGTGCAGGGGACTAGGGATATCGCCTCATACACTTCCCAGCCAGACTGTCCTTCCACCTAGCCATCGCCTGCGAGTTCTGCTGTGGGCAGGGGAAAAGTGACGCGTGTTCGACATCCAACGAGACCGCTGCCATTTCCTTCTCATTGCACGGATTCCCCAGCTCCAGAAGAGCTCTCAGCAGGGCTCAGTGGCAGCAAACAGTAGGTGACACTGAGTGATGGTGACGATATGGACACCAAATAAACTGTCAGCAAGGTGCTTGCATAGACCGATCAAACATACGTTGCCACATCTGTTTCGAGCAATATAAACGGTACTTTCAGAATCTCGTACGTGAATCCTAGTGTGTGGTTGTGAGCAGGTAGTTTTCCAAAGCACAGTTGTATTGTGGAAGTGGGAAAGCAAATAATCAATGCTATGCGATGCACAAAGACGTAGTTCTTCCCCAGAGACCTTTCAACACAGTGAAAGAATGATTTTAGGTTTCATACTGCTCCAGGGTGGCAAGTCAAGCAAGGAGGTTGGATAGGGTAATCAAAACGAAACTGAAATTTGTCTTAAAGAACAATACTTTCCAAAAGCAGCGTCATGAAGACAGGACCTTGGCATTAGCAAGTATCAGCCCACATCAGAAACCGTCAGAAGAGCTTTACGAGTGTTACCTGCCACGTGCAGGCACACAAAGAAATGAGTCACTGCGTCACAACGGACGAAACCATTAGAATCAGCGAACCCTGCAGGCGACGTGTTCGCACAGCCCTGCCCCAAGCCATGCCCCAGCACACGCCAGGCTCAGCAGAAACCTGGTGTGCTTCCAGCAGGCCCGAAAACAGTGCTCTACTCCAGAACGTGGTGCTGGGGAGAAAGGCTTGGGTAAACGTCTCCGCAGCGTAACCACTGGCACCTAGGAGGTTACTCAAGCAGTTCGGTATCTGTCCTATGATTTTTATTAGAAAGAAACCAAGTGTGATCCATACCCTGTCATATTAGGTACCCAATATTATGCCAGTCTGCAACAGGTAAAGTAAGAAGTGCTGCCATGAAATGCAGGTGTTGGAAAGAGAGCAGCTTGGTCAAAGGTTTTGGTAGACAAACAAAAAAAAGGAAGAAATTGGTTTCTGTTAGTCCCAGGCTAAGTGTTCCCGCCTGGCTCCTGTCATATCGCTAAGAATGCAGCTGGCTAGTTATCCGCAGGGGTTTCTGTTACCGCATCGTTTTTTTAAGCTCAATTCTATGACACATTTACACAGACCAGGAATGTGTAGTGCATGTTCCTGTTCCCATTTCCCTCATCTTTCCATTGATTTCTTTTTTTAAACTTTTCTTACAGTTAAAAAAATAACTCGGGTCAAGACATCAGGGGGTTGGACTAGAGTACCTTGAAAGGTCCCTTCTATCACAAACTATGCTATGATTCTGTGATCACCGCATTGTGTGGCAGCAAGACCTCCCGAGATCAACCCAAACCCACCACCATCATTTACAGCTCTCCTGTGAAGCAACACAGAATTTCCCCATCACAGCCAAGTTATCCTTGAGCAGGGAGCGTCCAAGCTTCACCACCTGTGGGCCCTCCTCACGCGGCGGGGCACGAGGCTGTCAGCTTTCGTACCCCGTGTGGACTGCGACTCCTCGGTGTGACGGCAGCAGCGGGGAGGCACAACAGAGGTGGGGGATCTCCTGCAGCCAGCTGGGCAGAGGGACAGCAGGAGTGAAAGGAGACGGGGAAACTGCTGCGGATGTTTGGCTGCCCTTCTTCCCCTCGCCTTCCTAAATGGTTCACCTTGAGCACCAGCCTACCTTGTTAAATAAGCATTCCCGATAGCCAGCGTTTTTGTAACAGAACCACAGCATGGTCGGGGTTGGAAGGGACCTCTGTGGGTCACCCAGTCCAACCCCCTGCCCAAGCAG
>Ga0181612_175446_pt1 | contig 13023 bp, 11 predicted proteins | sample HoacroProtozoa21_FD_119630 | JGI IMG/M metagenome (GOLD analysis project Ga0181612, IMG submission 119630) | Hoatzin crop microbial communities from Cojedes, Venezuel. Combined Assembly of Gp0051906, Gp0051904, Gp0051908
TGCCAGCGCTGGTTACAGCACTCCATATGGCAGCACCCCAGGTTTTATGGCAGCAGCATTTATGAGGGTCCCACCATCAGCTTTGCCTTTCCCATCTCCAGATGCTGGGACGGCAGCCTGTGCTGCCGGCCTCCCTCTTCAGGGATCTCTCCTGCCTCTCCATCCCACCTTTAGCTCTTGCCCATTCCCTCCCTTCTGCAGGAGTGGTTTCACCCAGGCTTAGCCCTGAGCTGGCATTCTTGCCCAGCAAAGTTTAATTTTGCATATGTGGCTGAGGAGCCTTGAGCCATCACAGGTCAGGTCTGTACAGAGCTATGCTTGTAAATAATTTTTTACTCCATGACAGATATAGAACAATAGAATAAACTGCAGTTGAGTGAAGACAATCTTTCTTTTCCCAAAACCATTGGTAAACTGGAAGATCAGAAAAGAGATCCTTTGAGGATGAAGATGCTGTATTTGTTTCCAACAATGTTTTCATTTAGATTTAAAGTAAATGGAAAAATAAACAAAACAACAACAAGAAAACATGGAAAATTCAGAACAAAGTCAAGTGAAATAAACCAGCATCTTCTGTTATGAAAACATCAGGAAAAAACACTATGAATAAAGACAGTGAAATGACATACTTGGAAAACATGGGAGTGAAACTCTCAGGAATTTTCTGGATGTTTTTGTTACCTTTCTTCCTCTATGTGAACAACTTAATTCAGCCAACAAGAATTTAACAATATTTTAGCATTTCTGAGTCTCTGTTTTTCATGCACACAAATATAAAAAAGGATTCAAAGGAATTTTTTTTGCTCTGTTCCTCTTGTTCTTCTTGTAAACCAACACACAGGCACTTACACAGCTGATCTGGAGAGGTGCTAAACACTCTCATCAACTGTTGGTGACAAATATGAAATTAGACCTCATCTTTGGAGACAGGCTGATGACAATGCTGAGTTGCATCCTGAGGTGTCTGCTATGTTACTGCCCACCCCCCTGTCACCAAATCAGAAACAATAAGTCCTAATCAAAGCTATGTAGTTTCTTAGGTGCTCATAGCGATGGGGCCATAGCCCTCTCCAGCATGCACTGATCAACACAAGCAACATCTGTCACCTCTGCTTTCACCCACCTCCCTTGGGGGTGAAGTGCGTGGAGCAGGTTGCTGCCGTGGTCCTTCCTAGTCTGGGAATTCCCCCAGATCCCTAGCGGGCTGATGTGGCTTTGCACAGCATCCAAGAATTAGATATATTTCAAATCACAGCCAATAATCCAGCCTCATTTTAGCTAGGTTTTTTTGGAGGTAGGTCCTTATTTCTGCGCATCTGTAAAAGTTGGGTTTATGTTTGCCAAAATCTACTTGCTTAGTGCACAACTAGCCAACTTTCCCATGAAAGCCATGATACCTGTAAGTCTTCAACTCCAGCTTTTCACAACATCAGCCAGATCACCACATATATATATATATATGTAAGTAGGTGGCTGAGTGCTTAGATTTGCATAAACTGTGCCAGTGTAATTTAAAACTAAGATGCCAGTACCTTATTTCTAAGGCATTTCGGGGGGGGGGTGGGGTGGATGTATGCTAGAGAGTGGGCCAGGAAGAGAGTCAATAATTCATAGTATCCTTCCAGAGGGTACTCCTTAGAGGATCTCTGAAGTACATCACTGACATTTATTAACAGATCCTTAGAAGACTCTCCTTGAAAGGCACAAAGACAGTATTATTGCCCCATTTTATAGAGGGGAAACCTGAGGTAGGAATTTAAAGATATATACTATCTCATTGAGATGTTAAATGAACAAGCTAAGACAGACTCCAAGCATTTTTCACTGCCAAGGTGAAATTGTACCAGAGTGCATTTCTGTGCAAGTTTTCACTTATGGCCAGCAGGCATGAGAGGTGAAGGTGCAGCTCAGGTCATCTGCAGTGGGTGAAGTTGCAGACGTGAGTGTCAGCAATCTTATCTCCACAGAAAATATTGTTATCACAAAGCAGAGATCAGGGGTCTACATAAAATTAATCAGAAATTTCCATTTCTTAGACTTGGCACAGGATGGGTAGCATCTCCCTTTAGCAAAAAAATAAACAATAGACCATTATGTCACCCTGGTCAGACATAGAGAAAAACCTGAAAAGGTAACTGAGCTTGATGTCACATCTTTTTAGGGTTGCAGCTCTTTGCTTTGGGGGTGTTTCTGCCCCCATCCATCCTTGTGATGGTAGTAAATCCCAGAAGCAATGGGTCTTCTCCTAGAAATACCACTGCATTATATTTATACTTTTCCTTTCTAATGAAATATTCTCTTTTCTATGGACCTGCAGGAATAACTATGTCACTTGGGCAAGAGCTAAGTATATTTTAAACTATCAACAATCCTTAACAATTAGAAAACAGAAAGGAAAAGAGGGAAAGTAGGAAGAAACCTGTGCAGTGCAATAAGAAGGATGGCCAGCAGTGTACGTACACCCCTCTGGCAGGGATGTTAGCACGTACACTTCAGCATCTAAAATCTTCCACACCTCTCACTGACATCCTATAAAGCTGACAAGTGGGCACTGCAGTCAAAGCTGTGCCGGCTCCTCTCCTGCTTTCCCTCCAGCCAAGCAATGCGCTCGACATCAACCTGGCAGGAGAGACATGCAGACGGACCACAGCAGCCCTCCCAGATGGAAATGCAAAGCAGTTGTTCCCCCATGTCTCAGGACACAATTAAAAACACACTATTTAAACAACGCTGTCCACCTTTGAAAGAAAAACCACAACACTGCACTGCCTGGACACGGAATTAATCCAATGTGGAGGTGTGGCACTGAAAATCAAAGTCTTTGATTGCCTGCAGATGCAGGCAAAATTCAAGTCATTTTTTCTTTTTTCTTTATCTTTTCATTATTAAATAAAGTATACCGTGATTTCAGGTGTGGACAAATTTGGTCCTCGTAGTTTCTGTATGATGATGCTATACAGCAATGAATTTCTTACACTTGCAAAACACTTGTTGGATCTCTGAATAATCCAAAAATATGAAGTAGGACAAGATATTCCCTCAGTTCATCTTCACAAAACATGATGTCACTTATGTACAGAGTCTTAATCCTATTCCTCCTCCTATTTTCCTTTCAAATATGTGTTTTGTACAGAGTTATCCATCAGACAGCACACTGTCAATGGGATGTGTCATTGCTGTGTGTGTATTCTGATAAAATGAACCTAATGCATATGTAAATCTGCCTTCTCAGGAAAAGTCTGCAGAAACACATTTGACTTGAAATCTCTTGCTGCAAAAAGATTTAAGAAGGGTAGAGATGAAAATTTCCCAGTTGCAAGACTGAAGTTGCAACCTGTGAGTTCTGAACTATGCGGTCCATGGAGGAATTTCACGAGGGCCAGGCTGCCTGTCCGGCCGCATACTGCCTGCGGCAGCACTGCTCGGCAGCCACGCACAGCACTGGGGACCAATGGCGTTGGCCCCACCTGCTCGCTGGTGGAGGTGGCCCTGGCTCGCTCTCCGCACCCGTTCAGTTCAGCCATCCAGGGGCCGTTGGGAAGAGGAAGGCCCTCGCCGCCCGCGGGCTCCAGCAGTGCCTGGGGCCAGCAGCTGTGTGACTTTGTAAGAGCACTGGGCAGCCACGCTAATAAAATCATGCAGATGACCATCACAGGCTGCTTTCAAACACATTGTGCTGCTAGGGACTGTCGGAAAAGTGATCACGGATACCTCCGTGAAAAGTACCCAAATAAATCCTGATCGTGGTAACACGGATTTAGCTAATTGATTTTTTAAAAATTTTTTTAAAGGCAAAACCATCAGCTCTTTTGAATGGACTCTTAAATATAACCATTTACAACAATTTGTATAAAAAACAGTTTAAGGAAAGGATTTAAAGATATCATCTGGCAAATTGCTTTGTTGACAACAAATAGATACTAAGTGCAGTTTATCCTGGCCATAATTAGGCACCAGTTTTCTAGCTTTGTGATCCTAACATGGGTTTTTTACTATTATTTTAAAGAGTTTACAAGAACACCGTAGCATTAATAGACACCATCTGAAAAGAGTAGAAGTAGGCATATAAGAACATTAATGAAAAGTCCATTTGAAATTTAAAAAAAGTACATCCCTCTCACAAGTAACTAACTCTTACTCAAATTAAAATATATAACCAATTTAAAAAAACCCAGCAAAGTTATTAGTGAAGCACAAGTGCATATGTGTATGCACCTTGCCATCCGTACGGGCAGAAATTGCAGGCAGAAGTATAAGGACCCATAAGGTGGAAAGAAATCTCCTTGTCATACCATTATCTACCTGCTGTTCTAAAAAAATAGTATTTCTTAGTTCTTAACCCAAAATCCTAGTTTATATTACATATCTTAAACATTGTAGACTACATATACAAAGAAAGGATTTCTGCTTTTGTAACACCATTTTTAGAAGCAGCTGGTGGCTTTGTGTAAACCTGCTGCCTCTGAGAGCAGGGAGGGCATCCTTTACAGAAGAAAAGTGAAAACCAAAGCTGTCTGTTTATAAAGTATTTTTATGAGAGCACAACTGTCTCTCTGGTTGGAAAGTGGAAAATATAAATACAAGACCTTGTGATCTGAAAATATGGCAGTTTTCAAGCTTCACCTTTTAAAAGAATATCTCAAAATCCGAAAACCTTCTGCTGTATCTTGCTGTTTAAAGAAACAAGGTGTATCCTTCTTTATAGCAAGTAATATACAAAATCACTTGTACCACATATCTCTCCGAGTATGTTGTGCCTGAGCTCAGTGAAAGGCTTTGTTTTGGTTTCTAAGTGCTTTCTTGTTTATTTGAAATGGCACTATTTACATCTCATAGCTTATTAACTCTAATCACCCAGTTCAGTAATTAAAAAAGGCAGAGTTGTCTACTGACATTGATCACAGTACAAAAAGCCATGGCAAAAAGAGTCTAATGAAATATTTTTGTAAATTGTAAAAAAGGATAATTATGGGAACAGGAAAGAAAATCCTAACTGTATAGCTTCTTTTAATGAAATCAATAAGATATTGTTCAATTAAGTAGCAAAGCAAAGCTGGGAGATTGTGGAGTTTGATAGGACATTGACAAACACATTAATGCTTTTGCAGCTTTCAGGTGACTTCATGGGATGATATCCAAGATAAACTCAATTTCTTTTTTTTTGTTGTTGTTAACACCTTTTCATTTAAAGAGTTGGAAAAGAAAGGGCAAAATGAGCCACTTGCTGAAAACAGAGCGAGCGACTCTGAAATTCATCTGCTGGAAAAGGTGACTTTTCTTCATTCAAAGGAACTTCTTTTCCTTTTAGTGGTAACCATCTGTTGATAATTTCTTTTTATGAGATTATTTTTGAAATAGAAACACTATATATTAGGACTTTTCCTGCACATATAGCATCATCCAAATTTCAAAATACACTGTATTTGATAACTAACACTTATTACTTACTGCCCTCCACAAAATATTCTTCGCAGAAGGTTAGAAACTGACATTTCGAGTTGAAAATAATGCATTGTCAAATAAGAAAACTGCAGGCTACAATTTTTAACACATGTATCTATTATTTTAAACATGAAACATTGCATCAGTTTGACATTAATTTATATAATAAGGACAGAAAAGGATAATGCAGTTTTCAGGGGCTATCTACATTTAATTAACTAGCAGCAGTCGCCTGTAACAAAAGAAAACTCCGCTACAAAAAATAAAGCCTGTTTGTACACCTTCTATCATGCATTATTGAAACACACAATGTCATTATATGAAATAATAAGTGCTTAAATAGAGGCAGCAACTAATAAATGCAGACACGAAACTTTCATAAAAGTTTGTAAATACAGTATTGTATGGAAATTCTGATGCATATTAGCTCTCATATGCACTGTAAAATGTTTTATTATGAAAAAAGTGGGTAAGATACTTATCTTTTAAATTGGAGTTTAATATTTTATTAGTGCCAGGCACATAATTCTCATCAAATGGCAGGAAACTCTTTTTTGTATGGATATAAATGTCTAGAGTTTAATATTTCAAAGATAAGTACCTACTACTGTATCTATCACACTGCAGCTTAATGGAATTTACTTTTTCTTAAATATTTATACTGTACGTGTGTTTGGTTGTCAAATGATTGCGTAACTACTGAGACAGAACTGATAAGCTGGGCAACAATCTTGTAAATTATTATTTTTCAAATTTGAAATGTTTAAAATCTTGAATACAATAAGGAACAAAGGATTTAAGAATTGTCAAACACTCAGTTGTCTTGGAAAAATGGTATTCTATAACTGGCAAGCAAACAAAAAGTTCTTCTACTTGAACCCTAGATTGCAGAAATCGTCTGACTTTCCCCAAACAGATTACATTTAAAGAAAAACAGAATGACATTAGAGAGAAATATTTCCTGAGAATCCAAAATACACAGCAGTAAGCAAAAACTGAGACCAGTATCTGATATTTCCAGTGCAATGTACAGAGAGCATCATTCAGGTTCTGCAATACTGCAAACTATTTCATCAGTTCTGAGAAATGCTTTCTGATCCATGCTGATACAATTACCTAGCCTTTATTGGCAATTTAGACCTGCTTTTAGGGACATTTTAGAGCAAATGATGTTTTCTTGATATTTTAAAAAAGCAGCGCTATTTGCTATACCTTTGGGATAAGGTAGAAATGGAGTTAGAGGCTCATTAAATATCTGACTGGTACAATGTGGTTTTTGTTACTGTGGACTAAACTACCAAAAATGAAGATATGTTCCTGGAGGTTCTGCTCCCCCTTGCAATCAAACGGTATTTTTATCTGGAATATTTCTGTAAAATATCATCTGGCATTTACTACTACTGTACTACTTACGAGAGCCTTAAAATCTTCCTATTAATTGAAAGATGTTGAAACTTACCTAATAAATTTTTAATATGAGCCATGTGTGAAGGGCACACCACATCTTTCTTTGTTCCTATAAAAACGTGATGTCCAGACTATGACCAAGTGAGCCTGAATTCCTTTTGATGTTTCTGTAAGTAGAAAAAAGTGAAGAAGTTACTGAGATGAAAAAACTAAAATGAGATACTCTTAAATGTTTTTTACACAGGGATTTAACTGAAATGACATGTGAAACTAGACAACGGTCTACTGAACGACACAAAGCCTAAAAGCTCCTACCAGTTTGTCTTGTAACTGATCTAGCTTTAACTAGGAGACTTCAACACAGCTGCAGTACCCTTAAATTTTAGAATTTTATTCAAAAGCCTCTTTCCTAGAGCACTGGCAAAACAGTTAAACTAGGTTCTCTTATCCTGATTACAATAGAATACGCAGTCAAAAGTAGACACAAAAGATACATCTGTTTACATTTCTTTCATATTTTCAACTGTTTTGCAATTTTCCCCCTTTTGGAAAATTCACAGGAGTGTTTCTGAGTTCTCTATATTACGCAGCTATTTTTATGCCATATTGGTCTGAGGAAATAACATACAGGAAAGTGCAATAAATCAGGAGCATACCATTGTGATAAATAAAAGCTGATAATTTAAAACTCTCTTCGATAGAAGTGAGACGCCTCGTGAGAATACTAGTGTGGTAAATAAAGTCTGCTAATTTAAATCTCTTAAAATAATGTTTCCTGCTGTTAGCATCCAACACACAATGTAGCAAGACAGTTATTAAGGATCCCTGTTGAGGAGAGGATCACATCACTGTCACTGTTACGGGAAGGAAACTTGTGTGCTGCGAGTTTCTCCAAGGAGATGGAGCAAACTCTCCAAATGCTTACTTAGCTGACACACATAAGCAATTAGGTGTAAACAAATATATAAACAATTTGATTGAACTTGAAATCATAGGTATTTGTAGCCCCAGCAATGCTACAATTATAGTCCACATCACTGAAATCAGTTTGAAGTGAAGGAAGTTGCGCTGCAGCCTAGCTTTAAAGAGAAGTGGGTTTAGCTCTTTCAGTCTGAGTGGTTAATGGACTGCCAGGGAAACGATCTGAAATTCTCCTGTTCTGAAATCAGAATAGGAATCACTCATCCACCAGACTAAGAAAGATTTTAAAGCCCCAGACACCTTGTTGCCAAAACATCTTCTTTGTCCTTTCACTGTCCACTGAAGATGTTTCAGCAGTAAAACAGCAAGCGGCTGGAAAGCCTAATGCAGTTTGCATCACTGCAGGGGAAGGGGGGAATAAAAAAAGCAAAAAAGAAAAAAATCCTGCCAGAAATGCAGTGTCGTTTCCCCCCCCCATCACTGGGGAGGTGCAGGGAGACTGGCCAGTCCGAAGGACCAGGACATGCTCCGCAACCCCACGCAGCGAGAAGCAAAAACACAGCCCCCTCCAAACTCCCCTCCTCCCCAAAAGGCAGAGCCAGATCAAGTCGCACGGCCTTCGTTTGGCCCTATCATTTCCCTTAAGAAAACCTCACCTGTTGCCATTGCAGATTTAAAGAACCCGTGCCTGACACTTTGTGCTTCAGCGGCCTCCCCCGCCTGCGCCTACTGCGGGGTGCGGTAAGGGCTCTGCGACATGCCCTGCTAGTTTCCCTGGCAGAGGGTTCCTGTTCTGAAGCCACAGCCTAGCCACTGTCGGAAAGGAATTTAGGGAGAATTAAAGGACTCTTCAGAAGCACCCTTTGCTCATTCCTGCCCCCCAGGTTATTGTTGACACTTTTTGAAATGGATTCCAACATACGGGTAAAGTATTACTACTCTGGTTGCCTGGCCAAGCGCATGGATACCCATAATGAAGCAAGGATGCAAGGTTTAAGATTATGTGCTAGGCAAAATGTTGAGTTTAAGTTTGTTTTTTTAAAAAAAACAAAGACTTTGAAAAGTGAAATAAATACATGGGCTGACAAGGACAGAAAAATACAAATATAAAATGTAAAAAATATATTTCATATAAATATAAAATAAAACAAAAGCTTGGCACTTGCAAGTTTGGCAGCCTCATCCAGCATTGTGGCATGCTGCGAGATCCGGGATGTTCTGTCTGCTCTGAACAAAACTCAGTGAGAGTTAGTGTCAGATATTACCTTTCAACTTCAAATTTTTTGCAGTTAGCAAGTTTTTGATCTTCTTAAAAAAAAAACAGCAATAAACTTCATAGATGCACCTGTATTTCATGTTCAGTGTATGCTACTCATACTGGCAGGAGCACAACTACTGGTGTAATTTTTAAAAACGCTAGCAGGTATCCAGGGAAAATAGTGGCGGTGGAACATACCAGCTATCTTGCAGAAAGAGCTCAGAATTTGGTAGTAAAGGACAACATATTCTGGGGGGGAACCAATCCTACAAGATCAGCTCTCCTCTGTTTGGGGGGGCGAGGCAGAGAACAGAGCCAGCACCCAGCGCAGCAGGTCCTGGGACCGAAGCAGGGGGCTGAACGCCTCCCAGCACAGCAAGTCACGGGGATCTGCTGCAGAGTGAGAAATCACAGCTAAGCTGGAGGGAGGAAGTTTTCCAGAGGCTGCACTGAGAGAGAGAAATGAGCTGAAAAGCTCAGTACAAGACGCACTGTGCTCCTGTGACCAGACACACAAAAGACCTGGTTTTTTCCCTTGTGCTTTTAAGCAGGGGCCGTTCAGAGGAGCAATGCCACAGTGACTGAGAACACAGGGACTTACGGTGCCTGCCCTGAAAAGCACTGAAATTATTTCAAGCGCCGGGCTACAGAAAAGGAGGGGAGGACTCAGCAGCCCAATCTGCGAATGCCAGGGCGGCTCTTTCCTTTGAGGAGCATAAATACTGCGACAGTATCTGAGGACCAGACGATTGCCATCAGCATCTCTGCGGATCAGGGGCATCACTGCGATAATCAAGCAGTCAGCCTGCCTCTCTGAGCAGATATTAGACCACTGCCATAGCAAAGTTCGACACAGTTTGGAGACAAAAACCAACAGAATAATTGCTGCAATGCCATACAGCATCTGTATTAACACGAGCAAATTATTTTGGTAGGGATTCAATTTCATAAATGTGGCTTCAAAGGCTGTTCCATGAGCACTATAATGCTTTTTTTCTTCTCACCGAAATGAATAAAAACTTTATGATATGTTCAGCACAGTACTTAAGTATTTGTTTTGTTAATTTCTTAAAACAAATTGGATTCCCAGTAAATACAAAACTTGGACAGCTGCATTAAGCAAGCAGTGGGGAAGCAATCTCATAATGATTATCATGCAGAAGCGCATTACGGAAGAATTCCCAGAATTTCATCCAAACTGTTATTTGCTCTATTATAAACCTTCTATAAAACCCAATATAAAAATTCCTGAAGGAAGAGAGAGCATTTTTAAATATTTGCAAATACCCTCCAATGATTAAAGAAATGTGTGAAGGATGAGATGTTAACGAATGACAACAGAATTAGGAGATATGGTCTTTCTCCTAATTTTATTGCACCGAGAGGGAATCAGAGCAGTTGTAACCATTTTCCTTCCAGCTGAACGTTTGTGGGGCCAGACCACCGAGCTTTTGATCATGAACCCTTGCAGGGCAGACTCATCCCTGGTTCTGGCACGAGCTGACTCCATGCACAGCAGGTCTGGGGGGCTCAACCCCATGCTGCGTTGCATTCACCCAGTGAGGCTCTGGGACTTCAGCCATCAACAGGCGTTGGGGTTGAAAGTATTAGAAGTGCTAGTCTTTCGGTTTCAAAGTATAAGAGCATATGGGACTAATGAATCTCAATACCAGCCCATAGTGCCTGGGATTTTGCATAAGGATTTTTGTTGCATTTCTTTATCTAAACGTCTTTATCTATGGCAGCAGGGCAGGAGGAGACAGGACTGGCTAATGCTTGCCTGATGTTCTCACCAAGCACATAGGTACCGATGTACAGACCTGCACTGTCACAACAGCACTGCATCTAGACAGCAAACTCCTCACCTGCTGCCTCTTACCATTTGCACGGAATTTGTCTTTCAGAAACAAAATAGCTGTGCACAGTAGTTTTCATAACACTTCAAGGGGGCTCGTAAGCTTTCCGCAGTGATATATGAACTCACTCCCCTTGGTGCTGCCAGGAGGGAGGTCAGCGAGGAAACATCCCATACAACCGATGGGGTTAGAACATCCACAGCTCCAATTATCATTTATTTAACCTTGAAAAAAAATCCCACCATAAAGCAGAATATTATTAAAAAAACTTTTTTAAAAAACCTGTCATCCTATGGAGCAGCCCTTTGTGGATTTAACAGCTAAGGCAAGCTCCCAGGAAGGAGGGGTTTGGGATCTTTCCAAACAAAAAGATTCGGCCATAAATTTGAAATCTCTCTTCTGTGAGTAACTAATTAGACTTTGACAAGTCTTACAGCCATTAACATCCCCCCGCAGGCCCCGTCAGGACGTGTCTGCACATGCAAGGTGGTTTTAGTGAGCCCCACAACCCCAGGGAAGGAAGGGCACTGTCCGTGCGAGGCAGCAGCACCCAGTCGTGCCTGTGGCAGTGCTAAGCTGTTGCTCAAGCAGTGGCCTCCCAGAAGAGCTGCTTGGCTTGGATGCAGCACCATACTGACACTTCTCCATGGACAAGAGTTTCATCTGGGATAGCTCAATAATTTGTGCACCTTGCTTTTTTAAATTTTTGCTCTTGCTGTTCTGCCTAAACCAGTCCTATTCTGCCCTAACCTTGTGCTGAGTTGAAGACAACTGATACACCTCTCCTTGTTGCTTTTGCTCTCCCCAGCGGTTACTGCCAAATGGACTTCTGTAAAATGCTGCGAAATGAGCAGTGTCCAGTTCTTACAGACCCTCATCCATGCACAGGCTGAACAGTGGACTCCATAAGCCATCATCCAACAGCTTCACAAACTTAATACACCTATCAGCCCTGTAGCATCCAGCTGACATCAGAAGATGAGCTTTTCAACCCACTCACTGTTTTATGGCAGATGATCTTCTGGAGTTCATACTCTTTCCTTGAGGATTTAAGAGCACAAGCCACCACACGGATGTGACATCTGACCACAGCAGCAGAGGTAACTGTCTGTAGGACATGGAGCCATCCAAGTCCCACACTATGCTCATGTGCAGACCCTATAAAACCTAATTCTAAATGTTTGTATACTTCTACATGGAACAGAAAAAAATTTCTCATTTCTACCAGCATAGCAAAACACACCCTTCTTTACACAGAGAAGGCTGCAACAACCAATGAATTTTCACATTTCTCAGCGTAGGAAAGCACAGCAGACGTGAGTGGGGGAGAAATCAGGCCACCAAAGCAGATGTCCTGCACTCCACCTCCATGCTGTCAGGAACGGAGAAGAAGGGCAAAGCCAGTGACCACAGAGTAAATCCAGGGCAATACCATCAAGTTAATAACTACTCAACATTATGCAAGCAGTATACTAATTTACTCACAGGTTAGAAGTGTCTACCGCTGTTTCATTAAATAGTAATTCTTGTAAATTTGAGACCATAACTGTAATCAGCCCTAAGGGGACTGTGTTTCTATTGCCACTATTACTAAACCCCCATACTTATTCCTGCACAGTACAAGGTATATTTAATTTCCTCACTCACATACATCCTGCCTTCTTACAAATTTATAGCAAAAGTTCAAGAGACCATGCTCCCTCCCAGACGCAGTTTTGTACCTACAAGCGTGCACCAAGGCAGAAGGGCCCCATGGGGCCCTAAGCAGAGGCACGTGCCGGGGCTGCTCTCCATCGCAGCTCCAGGACACCTCCCTGACAGCTAGGAAAACATGCTTTTTTGGAAACATTAAAACCCCTGAAGAGTGTTACTAGGAATAGAGACACCTAAAAAACGCCCAACAGCTCAGCCACAGCTTTTAAAAGGTGGACCTGATTCCTGGTTGGGATTTGTGCCTCATTCAAACTGATGAAACTTTCTTCATTTTAGCAAAGTTACACTACAGTACACCGGAAATACTAGACAGATTAATCCAAACCACAACTCAGTACTTTCTTAAAAGTGGTAGAATTTACCCCCCCATTGCCTTTTTCTTTCTTCTTCTTTTTTTTTTTTTTTTTTTTTTTTTTTTTAAAAAAA
>Ga0181612_162510_pt1 | contig 13022 bp, 8 predicted proteins | sample HoacroProtozoa21_FD_119630 | JGI IMG/M metagenome (GOLD analysis project Ga0181612, IMG submission 119630) | Hoatzin crop microbial communities from Cojedes, Venezuel. Combined Assembly of Gp0051906, Gp0051904, Gp0051908
AGCCAGGCAGCCAGCCCAAGATGGCTAACGGAAATATTCCATACCATAGACATCATGCTCAGTATACAAAGGGGGGTTGGCCGGGGGGGGCAGGGAGTTCTTTCTCTTTTCTGTGAGTTCAAACTTTTCTGAGAGTTTGGTCTTTTTTGGGAATCTTGTGAAATTTGTGAAATCCGTGAGTTCCGGGTTCCATGATCACTGCTGGGGTACTGGCTGGAAATTGATCATCAGGCGGTGAGAAGACTGTACTGTATATAGTTTGTTTTGCGTATTCATTATTATAATTATTAGTATTTCCTTTGTTGTCTTATGAACCTGTCTTTATCTCAACCCATCAGTTTTACCTTTTGCCTGTTTCTCCTCCGCATCCCACTGCGGGGCAAGGAGAGGGGTGAGTAAGCGGCTGTCCAGGGCTTAGTTGCCAGCTGCTAGGTTAAAGCACGACAGTCCTTGTCAGTGCCCAATGTCCTAGGCTGCTGCCCATGCCCAAACTGATGAGCACTTTCAAATGGTTGACTGAGCAATGCAACACAGACTCCTATTAAATCCTGCGCTGTTAAGTGCTATGAACAGGGTGCTTAGGCTCATCTTTAATGGCAGAAATGGGAGTTCTTGCCCACATCATTCTCAGACTTCTTGTGTGCACATATCAAATTAATAATAAGTATAGACGAAAAAACTTACCCCTTACCACCTCAACCTTTAAAGCCCAACCATGTTGCAGTACATCAGAGAACAATTTATAAAAACATCAGAATTAACTGGTTCAATGTCTGACCTGACAGTAATTGGGGCATCACCGCTCCTGTTCGTGTAATTTACTATAGCATTGAAGGACTGGTTAATCCACTGCCAGAACACCACTGCTGGTGTCGTTCTTGAAAAGAGAAACAATCACTATTATTAAAAACAGCACAGAGAAATGATGGCAAAGCACGGAAAGACAGTGCAAGCAGTAATCATGCAGAGAGGTTCTTGTTTATGTGAATGAAACCGTACAGTCAAGGAGATACTGTCTTAATAACGAAAAAGTACAAGCTACTTATAAGAACAGGATTTAAAAGCACTGTAATTGAATAGCAAGGCTCACTTGGGACAAAGATTTGTTATAGTACCAAAAGCACTATAGCAAACACCTACAAAAAACCACACAGAGAAATATGAAACTCTCTAATTTCTAGAATACTTCTACAGGGTTATTATTCCTTTACAGTCTATTATTTCTCTTTAGAAGCTCCATAAGTCACTGAGAGGTGGATTTTAGGATACAGGGTTTATCTTCTCAGTCGTCAAAAAGCTAATATGATGTCATTGTTTTAACAAATCCTTGTGACATTAAAACTTTCAGTCACATGTAGAACCAGATAAAAAGATACTTAACTCCAAAATGAAAAGTTATTTTCATGAAAATAACTGCACGTTTAAGAAGTACAGGTACCGCACAGAAATTAATCTGTTTCAGTACAGCATGAACCAGATGACCAGTCATTTAAAAATAAAAAAAGAGCTCCAAGAAATCCTCATAAATTATGTCAGTGCCAGTATGCAGATGCCTTAGGACAAAAAGGCGCTAACTTGTGAGCATGAGTCAGGGGGATTGAAAAAAATATATTCTGTACAAGTTGCAGAATTTACCAAGCTAAACTGCAGATACAATCGCTTTACAAATGGTTATGCTGATATGTAACAAAACTGACAGTCAATTTGTTTCACAAAGTACAGGGCTGTCTTGTGGAGGGATGAATGCCTTGGCTCTCAAACTAGTAGCATACCTAAACAACAGGACAAGCTTACGAAAATCCACCAAGGGCCATTAAATAAAACACATTAAATAAAACACATTTCTTGGTCCACAAATAGTTGGAGGCTAGGACACTATGCCAGGGGAAACCTTTCTTCGTGTACTCACACCGCATACTCTGCCCCCCGTGGAGAAACCACTGAAGATTCTGCTCCACCAGAATTTCACTCAGACCACCAAAAATAAGAGTTGCTATGGAAAACTATTTCCTGACCATTCAAATAACTTTTCATAGGACTTTAAAGCTTATAATTAATTAAATTATTTAATAACACAGGCAGTAATGGCAACAGGAATGTGGTTCTCATTGGAGGGCTGACAGGGAAATGAAGAGTGCTAAACAAGAAGCAGCAGTTTTACCAATTGTTTTGTAACAGGCAGGAAAGCAAAGAGGAGATGCTAGATTAGAAGATGTGTGTCTGTCATGAGGCTTTGGTTCTGAAAAGGGAAGATATGTTATTTCTTTAAATTAGGCCTGCTATAAAGCTCAGGCATGAGTCACATTGCCTTCCTGCATGCCCAAGAGCCCTCACAGGTACGACGAGGGATTTGCTTCTTCCAGTGGCCAGCAATAACCAGCACACAGTCATGTGCAGTAAGACGGAGGCTACACTGCATCACCCAAGGACTTCTATACAATCCTGTTCATGCTGCTGAGGGTTTGGCCCACAGAAAACAATGTCTTCCAGGCTAACAAATGACCTCATTTCAAATCTAAGTGACTCTACCAATAATGCAAAGAAAAGGTTTGTAGCTGCTGTACATATTATAGATAATAACAGAACATGCATAAAAGAATTACCAGTTAACAGGAAGCTGTGCTTGTGAACAGGCAGCTCTACTGATAGTTTTATTCATATTCTCGACTGTTTTTTAAACACATGCATGTATATGCACTGTTCAAAATGGCTCTGCCTTTCTGGAGTGTGAGTCAAGAATTTGTGAAATCTCAGCATCAAAACCGCTATTGTTATTTCCTCTGACCCTCCCACCAGTTCATGCTAACAAAGCATTGTGTCACAAAAAGATTTCTAACATTGAGTCTACGAACAGATGATACTGGCTTCTGCTGTGGACTTCATTGTACTGCTGACTCAAGAACTATTGAGGAAATGGAAGGATCAAACGGGAGCCAGAGTAACTCCACAACTGACGGATTGAAGTATATTGAGTACTCACTTGGCAGACAGAACATCCTACATGCCAGATCTCTAAGATTAGAAATTCCCAGATGTCTCCTCGTCTTTGTCCTCCACACAACTCTCCTACAAGGATGGGATTTTGGAACATTCAACTTTCCCAGTATGAGAAAAAGCGGGATGGTGCAGGAGAGGGGCTAAGGGCTTATCTAACAACTACTTCTAGAGGAAGCCATTAATTGGTGTAAGGGAATGCAGAGACAGAAAAGAAAGCAAAATTTTACATTTAAAAATATTTATTATAAATCTTCTAAAATGCTCTTTTGACAATAACATTGATTTTTCACTTATCTAATCTGTAGGCAAATGTTTTATGAGTTACACTGCCATCACTTACCTATAAAAGGTCATCATACAACCTGTGATAGTCATGTTCATGGGCACCTGAGCTGACATTCGGCCGATCAAGACCATCTTTTCACCAGTGTCTGGGTGAAAGGCTGAATCATAGATATATTTTGCTCTCCACAAGTCATCTTCTGTCAAGCCAGGTGCCACGATACCTTGTCTTGGGACAAGTTAAAAACCAAAACAAGACAACAGCAAAAAGCACAACTGTTAGAAAACGCTCCAACCTCCAGAAACAAATGTGGCATCAGAGGACTTTGGGATGTTCATACTAAGTTAATCTAGCTTATAGTTAGCTTGTAGATCTTCAGCTTTTAAATGGACTGGTGAAATAAAAAGAATCAAAACTCCCAGCACTGGTTATGTTGGCTGAGTCGATATATCCAGCACCAAACTTCCATTTACTCAAACCTGTACTAGATTTTAGAGCTAAAATGTAGAGCTAAAAATCTTTGGAGTCAGTAGTGCGAAACTCTGAAAATTTACTTTGCAGGTATTTAACTAACTACTTCCTCCAACCAATGCAATGCGTAAGAGGAAGTTTTAAACTCTGTTGTCATATTAACTATTTTCAGAATTAGACACTTCTGTATATCAGAATACTTAATAGGGGTTCTCAGATGATATGATATCCCCATTCATTAGGAACTTTGTTTAAAAAAAGAAAAAGAAGGTGTTTAAAGCTCCGAAATAAGAAGAAAGAGTGGTGCAATGAATAAGCGTCTTAAATACTTCCTTTCAAATATATAACTACGTACTTATCATGGACATGGACGACTTTGGGTCAGCAGTAAAAGTGATCTATGCCATACCTGTAATCATGCACAATTTGTCTTGCATTTTCCAGTTGGGCATCAGATAACAAAATATTCCGGGGGTCTGTTACAGTAAAGAAGTGACTGGCTCGTCCAACAAAAGTGCTTTGATCCCATCGGGGTTCCTTGATATTAATATTTAATGGTATATCTGCTGACATCTTCAAAAACTCTGTGAAGAAAACATCAACATTTCCAATTCATAATTCCTCTGGTTTGATAATGTATCTATAACCTGCAAGATGAAAAGTGGTTATGCTTACAGTAAAAAAAAAAAAACAAACAGAGAAAAACCACTGAACAACTTGTGGAACTGAGCTTCAAAGCAGCCAAAGTATCCTCCCAGAAAGCAGATGATGTCAGACACTGTTATGGGTTTTAATGAGGTTGGCATTGATACAAGTGAAAAAGCAAGAACTTAGTTAAATGCCTACAGAAATGTTTCCGTGCCTGTTTCCCCAAGATATTTCTAAGTTACATCTTTGTAAGAGTGCAAGTATCTGATTCTGAGGTAGAGGTAGATCATATACATGTCCAAATACCTGAGGATGAGGCAGATGCAAAGGAAGTACAGAAATTTATTAGTAAGTAGCTGTACTACATCACAATATACTAATTAGAAGTGTGCTTTATTTCAGTGATGAATTAGTGTTTGCTGAAAATACTGTCTTAGAGGGAAGGAGAAATGAAATATTTCAGGAGATGCCTGTAGAGCTGCTATAAAGTGCAGTGACAGAAGAAATATTTAATAAAATCCAGTTAACTTATGTGGCATAGCAAAACAAAACAAAAATTAGGACCACAAACCCAACAGTTTGTTTTAATAAATTTTGTTTCTCTAAGTCCATGTTTTAACAAAACAAAGATTATATAATGCAACAATTTGCCACATTATGAACACATGACCAGATTGCCTAATGATACTTCAAAGATAGTTAAAGAACTACAATGAAGGGCACTGAACTAACATAGTTCTGCATTTATGAGGCCTAAACCACAGAAAATTAGAAATTACTTCAGAATGGCTGTTTACTTCAACTTCTAATGAAAGAAGGACAGTCCCTGTGTAGCACAAGTTATATGAACTTTAATGTTCTTAAAAGAAATTTCTGCAACATATTCAACAGCCAGTTAAAAAAAAAAAAAGCCATCCTCCAAATAATGTCTGTAATTCAAACAGCCAAAGTAAACTGGATCTATAAAAATGCAGATGGTATCACATAGTATTTTATCTCTCTTAATAGGAAAAAGATCACCATTATGAGGACAACTGATATACATGGTGTAAGCTGTCACTGAAGAGTATTTTCATCTTACTTCAAGAGCACCGTGAAGTTGTCTGAGACATTTTGGTCAATTTGATTAAACTTATATGATGTACAACAGAAAAAAAAAAAAATCACAAAAAGAAAGTAACTAATCATGCAAAGTGTGTCCATCGTAAAAAACTGTAAACTTCATGGAAAAGAGAGACCGTTCACGAAATCTGAAGAAGCTATTGTTCATCTCTCAAATGTAATTATGATCCTCCTCCTCCTCTACCTCAAGTGGAAAAACTTGGAAGTCTTTGGAGAAGTTAATTTCTACAGAAAGAAAGGCTTAAGTCTCCCCAGGTATCATAACAAGTCCTAAATCACCAGCTTTGAGGGACAGGAAGGAGGAGGAAACCAATAAATATTTAGAAGACACTACAGAGCAACACTTCTAGCAAAAAAAAAAAAAAAAGAAACTGAATAGTCTACTAGTTGAAAGTGAGCTAAATTGGCTCGATGTAGAAGAAGGAGATTATACACCTTTGTAACATCTCTCACTGGAACCATGAAATCAACTTTGTAAGTCGACGAGGCCTGTGTAAAAATTATTCTGCCTTGAACCACTGTCCAGTCAGAATTGCTGTCCGAGTGGGAAGTACTCAGGGAGAAGACTGTCTTCTCTGCCTTTGCCCAGACTTGTCATTTTTATGCTTATGCAATAGCACAAGCATGACTTTTTTAGGACTTCTGTGGTTGTTTTTATCATTCTGATTTAATTACAATGAAAGCCTAGTGGCCACATACTCTTTTATGGTGTACCGTACAAACATTACGGGAAATATTTGATTTTCTGATATATCATCTGCCAGGAAGAACCGCCAATGACATGCAAATTGCTCAAATTCTTCCCAACATTACAGGGGCTCATGAAGACCACAGAAACTATGTAGGCATAAGCATGATGGCACTGAGCACCAGCCAGGGCTGTAAAGCTGTAAAGATAAGGTTGCAAAAATATGGAGTAATTGCATTACACACGAAGATAAGCAATGTTTACAGAGGATTTGGCTAGTACGTTCTACTCGGCCCTGCAGAATATTCAAGGCAAAGTCCCACAGGTGGTAACGAAGCAAGCAAAGTAACCTACTGCTAGTACACCAAGCTTTGAGAACCCAGCATGGATTAAATAAATAATAATGAAGGGTTGTCCTTCACAATCACAGCATGATTAACAGCTGAATGATGAAAACGTTGTACCTCAGCTAGTATTATTAAATTAGTTTGTTAGAAAATCCTAATTTGGTGTCACTCAACAAAAACGTCCTTCCTTTCATACATTTACTGGTAATTATGCAAAGTTTCTTTAAGTTAAATAATCAGTTTATATTAAAAACCCAAGGAGTTTGTTTTCATAAAATGAAAACAACAAAACAAAGCATTTAGGATGTTTATGCAGTATTTTTATGTTTAGCTTGTATTATTTGCAATAGAATAATGAAAAACGAAAAGCATTTAATAAGCAAGACCTCTGTTTTCCACCAGACTCAAGCTCTTCCTTGAACAAATCATCTCAAATTCTACAGAACAGATCTTATCACTGAATTTTACACAGGCTAAATCACTTTTGTTAAAAGCCGCACAAAAACAATAACTACACACATATTTTTGTTTCCTGCTCTCTAAATGCTCCTGACATGAGGAGAAGCTCAGAGCTGTACTGGCAAAGCAAAGCTGTTTGCCTTTGCAGTGTAGACATCAGTTGTGTAAAACCAAGCTGTGTTTCGACAGATATTGCTGAATTCTGGATCATCATGAACGGACAGCGCAGGCTGCAGGTAGGGCACCAGCAGGATTGCTTTTACCTTGTTCTGATCAACTGTATTAAGAATTTAAACGCTCAATTAATCCTTTCAAGATAACTTTAAAATTACCAGTTTCTACTCCAAGTCATCACGTGCAAGGTCATTTCAAAGACTCCCAAATCAGTATAAATTCTCACAGCTTTTACTGCAGTAACTGACACCCCCCAGCAATCTGACAAAAGCATGAATCATTCCGAATGCTTGGATAAAGGAAAATGTACTGAAATATCCCCAGAAAAATGACACTCTTAAAAGCACGTGATGATTTGAAATCCCAAGGCCAGGGTTATCTGTAACTCTCTCCATCCAACGCAATGCTCTTTCTGTATCAAGATGTGAAAACAGAACAAATTATGCAGTACAGCCAGTTTCCCCTAAGAAAAATTAAGACATTCTTACGACCAGCACTGATCTTACTAAGAACTGAGCACACAGAGCTGGATTTACCCCTTTCTCGGGAGTTAACAAGCTCTGTTCACTTGGCACTGACCCCAACCAGCAGCTCTGAACCCCTGGACACAATGAAGGCTCCAGTAGTGCACCGTCTTCTTTCCCATCAGGTGTACCCTACCTGGAATAGGAGCTATTTGCCGCAGTAAGTTATTGCATAATTTTAGTTTAATACATTAAAATGGCACTGTGAGGTGCAACAGAAAAATACGCTGATTGTATTTGGTGAATGTTAGGAATATTTAAAAGCTATTAGCTCTATAGTGTTTTACCTGTTAAGGAGGTGATCCATTACTGCATAGAAACAGCTGCCAAATATATGTTTCAATGATTAAAATGAACATTGATAAATTTATTTAATATTATTAGATCTGACCTCCTGAATACACTTTCTTGCTCTTTCACTACACCGTTTTCCCTAGTGGCCTTCAATTTTCCTTTGGTACAAGAGACCTAAAGAAAAACATACTGTTCCAAAGGCCTGTTCATGTATTAAAATTTGCAGTAATTAACTCCCATGAGTAAGCATAAAACAAATATACAAGAAGCATCAGCACTGCTGCTCCAACTTACAGCAAATATAGTCGTGCTTCAACCACCCTCAGATCTTGAAGTTTCACCATCAAGTTGGGAAAGGTCCTAAAGCTTCCCAGAATACTAGAAGGCTAATAAATGTGGTGCAGTGCGGGAAACTCATCTTCTTTCCCTCCCTCCATTTCCCATATCCCTCACTGTTAAGTTCATTATTGTACAGCAGCTTTTATTAAGGTCTTTACTACATGCTGAGACAGGATTTCCCTACAGTGAAACAATAAATCTCACAAGCATCAAGAAAATAAGGTGCTGTAGCAATACATAATTTACTGAGCTAACTTTGAAGCACGAAGGCATTTGTATCAGAATTAAACATAATTGACATCAGATCAGTAAAATCTAACACTACTTCTTTTTGCAGCTTACTCCAAAGACATTTAGAGGTGTTATGAGCTTTTCAGCACTCTTAAGGAGCACCATTCTCCCCACACACAGGTAAAAGCAGCAGACAGTTAAATAACATAACTTAGCTCAAGACCACAGGTAAAGTCAGAAACAAGAGCGGAACCTAGACCTCCTGACTATGAACCTGTGTTCTAAGCACTGCTGACACAGCAAGACACAAGTTATTATTTCACAAAAGTAATGATGAGAGACGGAAAGGTGCTGGGTAAGAAGCAGAGACTTCATTCCTCACTTTCAGTTGAATATTCTTGTCCTTTTATTCCACTTTCCTGTTTGCTGCAAGTACTTCCACAGTTACTAAACAGTTTAAAACACCATAACATGGCGACACCTGCAGATTAGTGGGATTATTTTCATGTGACTCATTTCTCACCGGGCATGTTGCAGAATGAACACAGACCATGCAAACAAAAAAAGACTCAGGACAGATTTGGAGAACAGTTCTCATGCAGAGCATTTGAATAGGAGACGCTCCTTAGGGTTTCTCTTCTCTTTCTTAGTACTATACCACTAAAGACACCGTCCTGTGAAGTGGTATGTTGTGAAAAAACAAACCATCTGCTGGTCTAAAATGGTAACAGTTGGTTTTGCAAAGCAGTACTCTATGAAAGTAGGGTGAACTCATTTATTCAAAAATTCTTTTCCACTAAAAAAGAAACTAAATAAATCTGCACATTAGGGATGGTAAGTCACTCTACGAATGCTTCCCGATTCGTATATTATTTGTGAGAAAGTCCAAGTTTCAATATTTTTATAACTATCAGTTTCATTAAGAAAGAATAACATCTGCTTAGGATAGCTTATGTTAATCTGTTTAAAGCTGTCTAATGAATGCTTAATAAAGCAGTCCATAAACAGAAGCTCTTTTCTTTTGTTTCATGACGATCAGCAAGTGCTGAAAATTTGCTTCATATTTACTACTGGGTTGTCTGTGAGTTGTTTTTATTACTTATGATACCTCTGTTCACAAAATGAGTCCTTTCAGTCATAAGAAATCTAAACAATAAGGATCTGCCTTGTCTGCAGATGGTTCATGGTTCAATTTATTATTGTTTCACTCACTCCATTTCATTTAGCCTACTCCAGTGAAGGTGGATCTACAGAAAATAGAAGACTTACCACTTCCATGTCCTCTCTTTACCCCCTCGCCACCTGGTCTACTCTGATCCTCCTTGAATCACATGGCTAATATAACTCACTACCCTAGCAGAAAACTAACGCAGCAGGAAGGAGAGAGGCCAGCTCAGTCTTCCAGACTGGTACGTTCAACTGGCTCAGCAGAAGGTCTGGGAGCATGAAAGGTCTGCGCTCCCGTGCTCCTTCAACAGACTAACCAGTGATCCCCTTGGGTTACCATTTTGCTCCAGTTCAAGGTCTGCAGATGTGGGAGGAGCCAGGCATAACGCAAGCCTTGAAGCCTACCCTTACATCTGCAGCGAAGACAATAAGCAACAGAAAGCATAGATAACTGTAAACGTTTCAGCTTGCCAGAGTCAAGAGATTGAATGTCTACATTACAGACCAAGAAAATATGGGTGCAAGAGAGATCTAACGGTGTAAACTGGAAAAAACTCCCAGTCCTTACGTGTCTACACAGCAAAAAACAAACAAACAAAAAAGGTATGATGGTAGAAAGAGCTAACATGACCTAAGTAGTAGGGGTGAAAGAATATCCAGGGTGGCTGTAACACATGCTGGCAGAGTAAAAGCACCCCAAAGACAACATGCAACCGCTCCAGTTGCCTGCACAAGGTAAAACTCCTGTTTCCATGCCTTTCTCACTGCTGTTACCCATGCTAGCCACACCAAGCTAGCAGAAGCACATCAGCACATGCTTTGGTCTCTCTTTCTCCTTGTAAATCTACCAAAAAACAGTGCCACAGCAGCAAAAAGCAACCCAGCAGGAAAATGGAAAACATACATTTATGGAGGACCCTTGGCATGTGCTGCAACAAAAGATCACGCTTGAAATCACTGTGTCTGTTTAGAAAGATAGCAACAGAAAACATTGACTTTAATATCACTCATCTTAATAAAAAGATAGTATATAGCCTCCAGTCAGAGGATGGGAGGAGATGGGACGTGTGTCCACCCTGCAAAAGGGGATTAAAACTTCAGGTGTCAGCTATTTCAGTACACAAAAACATTTTCTTCTAAATGATGTGTTTGACATAATCTACTTTCACTTCAAGAATATAACAGGAACAATGCTGTTCTAAATAAGTTTAAAATAAAAATAATAAAGACTGTGGGCGGGGACAGACCACCAATGCCCACAGAGAAGGAACAGATGCCATGCATACACGGGAGTGTAAAAAGTTCAGACACCAGAATAATATAATTTGGAGACGCATAAAACCTGCAGTGAAGTAAAAAAGGTCGCTGTTTGCCAGCGTCGGGACTCCGAGTCATAGATCTGTTACAATGGTGACTGTCTTAGAAGAACCAGTGAATTTCTGTCTTGAAAATTTACAAGTTTTCCAGTAAAATATTTTTAGAATAAAATCCCCTCCTCTTGTATTAAAGAGACTGTATGATGCTACTCTGGACTTATCAGCCCCTATTAGTAAATGCTGAAAAGGGAAATAAATCCCATAAAGCAAAACCATAAGCCAATAAAATGCCTATGTACTACTCTTATAAACCAAAATGTCCAACTACAAAGTAAAAATGGTGACTGCGCACAAAAATGGTTTCATCAACATATTGCCCAACAGCCATGCAGTCATCATCATAAACTGCATGGCTTTTTTAAAATCTTGTTTTTATTTAAACAGCGAGACTGTAAAACTGCAAGAAATAGGTACAACACCCTAAACTTAAGCTGCTGCAACAGTATTTTACCCAGCTGTCACCTTAATTTTCAGATACAACTTTAGAGGGGTGCTGCTGTTTGCATAATCCATTCAAATACTCAGTAACAAAAGCATGTAATAAAGCTATTTAAGAATTCATAATTATTTTAACTACAATGCTTTGTCACGGGTGTAGCTCTATGACATTCAGTGATATAATTCTCCACATACACTAAGTGTGCCCAAGATTTAAATTCTCATTATCCATACATCCATAACAAGGTTCTGTAAAGAAATATCTGTAATAGAATTGTGTAAAGAAAAAAAGGACATTTGGGTTAAATCAAATTAAAATAAATCCATCAGAACCCTGAGATAAGTATAAAGTTTCCAAAGGGACTGGAAACTAAATGCACAAATCCTCTAGAACAAAGATAAAAATGTTTGCTTTGTTACAGTCAACTAATGAAGGCAAACTTCAACAACCACTGAACACCCCACTGCCTATATAAAAGCATCCGAATTTATTGTTCCCGCACCTGTTGCTATTCAGTAAGTACCAACACAGGGGAGACCACCTGTGAAATCGGACAAACCTTTGACTCAACAGCACCTCACATTTTAAGGTGGAAAGGTAAGCGGCAAAATTACCCAACGTGGTCTTGAAACAACTCTCTTCCTCAAACAACAACATTAACACAGGATGGGGGAAACAACACTCATTTTACAAAACGCGTAAATTACTGTAATAATCCATACTGAAATGTTATTCTGAGGTCATGTTCACAACACGGGAGGATCAGCACCACTGGAAAGGATAAAAGACAACATCATAATGCAGTTGAACAGTTAACATCCATCATGGAAAATACGCAGTAAGGAAGGAAATCATACATATTTTTGGTGTTTCAAACAACAGATCAGTTAGAAAGGTATTTAATAGAACACTTGTACCTGCAAACCCTGAAGCTGGTAATAGTCCACACTAGTAAATTAAGCCAGTAATAAAGAATGGACTGTGCTCTCCGGCACATTCATATTACTGAACCCTTTCAGTTTCCAGACCAGGGCAGCTGTATCCAAACTGCACATGGAGAACGGCAGCTAAATCCTCCCTTGTGCTGCTGGATTGTCTGGGCGAGCATCAGCTGTGCTGGGCAAAACCGCTCCGCACTGCGCTCCAGGAGTTAACAACATGGGGGACTGCGCTCCCATGACCAGGAGCATTTTTTGGCGCTGTTTAGCTCCCCAGCACTGACAGAGGTTTGATTATCCACCTGTTTCCCACTGCGGCTCTTCCTATGTACCAAGGCATATTTTCAGAATCATAACTGTGATTGCATGTTCATGAAGTTTTTCATAAACATATGAGTGTCAAGCTAAAGAAATGACCACGGCTTGCCCTGTACTTGGCACCAAAAGTTGAGCTGAAGACGTGGTTCTGTAGACTGGAGGCAATTGGATGTGGTGACACAGATGGCAGATCAGAGAGGACACTGC
>Ga0181612_108661_pt1 | contig 13021 bp, 7 predicted proteins | sample HoacroProtozoa21_FD_119630 | JGI IMG/M metagenome (GOLD analysis project Ga0181612, IMG submission 119630) | Hoatzin crop microbial communities from Cojedes, Venezuel. Combined Assembly of Gp0051906, Gp0051904, Gp0051908
AAGCCAGAAAAGGCCTGAAAGTTGATTGCAAAGTCCAAACTGCAAGCACACTTTGGCAATGAATTGCTGTCTTTTTTCATTCTATGTAATCCAGGTTGGGTTTTGTGTTTGTGTGTACCATTTGACTTGCATATGAACAGAAGAACTAAATGAGGAACATAAAAACTAAATGTGAACTGTTAATAATGCTTCTACTCTGTCCAGGAAACCTTTAGTTCTTTCTCACAGTGGGGGTCTGCACTTCTGGTGTAGAATTAAGCACTGTTATCTGTAAACTAGCAAACTAGCATACAATTCAGCGGTAAAGCATGCAGTTGAATGAATATAAGTCTATCAGTCATCTATTTAGAGGGGTTTTGCCGTAGAGATATGTTTAGCTGTCTGTGCTGCTGTGGCTACACAGTACTAATGGTTCTTATTCTTGACAGTTTATAAGTACAGTAGACTGCAATGAAACCAAGATTGCAGGAAAGAGCAAACCCTGCTCTCTTTCTTACACATATGCACTCACACACACCAAATCAAACCTTTTCTAACACACTGAAATTCTTCCTTTTTTTTCTGGGTATAAAGTAAAAGTTAATACCATCTTGATAAAACCTGGCAAGTGTAATTAATAAATGAGTACAGGAAATTACCAACACTAGTGTAGTAATAGGAACTGAGTCATAGCTTCAGCTGATGACCACATCATTTCATATTAATTTTTTAAAGTAAGGCAGTAGTTGCGCAAAACTGATTTTCATCTTTCCTGCCAATTATAGACATAAACTGGGAAACAATTAATAAAGGAGACTGAATATTAGCGGTCAAGTTTTCAATGTGTGCATATAGGAATCTCTTGAAGTCAAAGGTCTCTTATAATACGGAGTGCAGGACGCCATGTAACTGTACTGATGTGTGTCGATTAAAGATCCCCACAAATGTCCTATGATTGTGTAACATGTCATGGACTGATAAGTACACCATGAATTGCAGACATCTCTTTTGAAAATCAAAGAATCACATGCAAACAATGTTTTTGGGTATGCTTATTATTTGAAAGTCTGACTAATCTGTTCAAAAGCTACCACACATCAGGTGTAAAGATGCAGAGAAAGTGACTATTGCAGTATCTATCTATACCACAGTGTAAGTATTATATTCTTTAATAATTTGCCCTTGCAACTGGAAGCCTGGCGTGAGATTTAGGTCTAATACAATTCTGTAAATTCATAGTAGACTCATTTGTTTACTCTGTGTGTCTACATCCAAACAGAATTTCATCTGAATGCTTTATAACATAGACGGATAGTTATAAAATTTCTTCTGAACTGACTGTTAGTTTGTAGGGATTTTTTTCATTTTCTTGTTTGAGGCTTTGATGTTTTCACTGTAAATACGGGAGAGATGTTCTCCACAGCATGAGTATTTCTCAGATTTTAAACAATCCGTTGGCTAGATAGCAGCTATCAAGATTCATAGAAAACAGAAAACAGACACCCGAGAGATGGTGACAAATAATACGAAAAACAAGTGATGTAAAGGTAGATAGCTCCTTCATTCATTTTAGGTGAATCATTCATTTTAGGTGGATTTGCTTTCTGTATTTTGTGTTATTGTTTGTTTGTTTGCTCACTTTTATGGAATGCTTGTTAAATTCTGAGTCTTTTGCAAACGTGTGGCAGCAACACAGGCTTTGCCATCCAGCTGAGATGAATGTGGTATGAGTTGCCTTCCATAAATTAAGATCTCTTGCTTAGTTAATCTGTTATAACAGGCTTTGTATGAATAAAAGCAATTCTGCCTCAAACCCCCCTGTTTCACAGTCAAGTGACACATCTCTTGCCCACCGAAAGGCCCATGGGCAAGGAAATTATAAACAGGCACTGCAGTGACCAAGGACAGCCAAAAAGCAAGCTGACAACAATTAATATTCTCATGAATCAAAGTGCCGAGTTGAATTCATAACGGCTCAGAGGTTCTACGATATCATTTGTCCTCAAATATTTAAACAATCTGCTGGTATTTATAAAGATGATTGAAAATCCCCAAAAAGTCCGGAAATACAACATGATAAACTATACCCTTGAAAGCTCATACTGGAAATGAGATATTAGCATGTATTTCTCTTTTCACATGGGCTTTCTACTACTGCAAACTCTTCGTAGCTCTGTCTGTCCCTTGTAATGTGTTCATACAGCGTGGAGCACAGTGGGACCTTGATTTTTGCCAGGACGTCTTAGCATGTAAACCATGGAAATAATTAATGCAGAAAAATTTCATTATCCTCTGTTTATGATACATCAGTCTTTCAGACTGAGAGTGGGGGGGGGGGAAGGGGGGGAAAAAATGAAGACAAATTTATCTCTTTAGTCTCCCCAGAGTCACAATAGTAGAAGTGTTACTAGCAGCCTTCTTATTCACAATAATTAGTGATGCCATTCTGGTAATGACATCTCACTTTTCTTTAACCTGTTCAACTGATGCACAAAAAGACAGGACTGTTCTTGCTTATGCTGAATTTTTACATCCTTTAAGGATATATTGCAACAGAGCCACTAAGACTTCACCTGAAGCAGAAGACAACACCAAAGGGGGGATAGTAGCAGATTTCTGTTCTCCATAGGAACTTCATGGGATGAGTAGAAAAGCCTAACTTTTCCTTCATTCTCAGTCACTTGTGAGGAAGACTGAACATAGGTCGTTTCTTTAGCTGTTTCTGGAAACTTTAACTGCAAACTCTTCATTACAGATGAACAAGATGGAGAAAGAAGGATGGTCCATAAGCCATTTTCTGTGTCTGTACCAGTAAGATAAAGAAGTCCGAGACCTTTCTCTGGCACAGACCAGATGGAATAGGACCCTCCACTTTCACCCTATAACCTCTCTAAATCTCCAAACAAGTCTAAAATGCTTGTTGGAAAGGTCACTGCCTTGTCTTGCGTTGCAGACTGTACCCATAACTTGTTTAGGAGAGTGTGGGTTACACCAAGGGCTTTTCCAATCATTTAACAGTAGAGATGATCACGTTTTGGTCCCGGCCACCTCTCTGTCCCGGTTCAAATTACTAGGATGTCACCACTGAGGGCAAAAGGAGAATTTTCATGCAAATTGATGCATTTTGGAACATTAGCTAAGCAATCTGCCTTCAGATGAAAAGTCGGGAGCCTTAAACCATTATCATGAGAGCAGCAGAATAATTTTCCATTTTCTTTCTCTCCCTCTCCTCCACACATTGCAAAGTATATGTTAGCATAAACAGAGAAATTAGATATTGCATTTAAAGTGACCTGCTCTACCTGTGAACTGTCCCCTTCAGACCACACCACTAATCGCACCCTGGCTGATAGATCTGCTCTATGCAGAGGTCAGTGCGGTGTGTCCTTAAAATATCCTTTAACCCAGAAAATAAATTCTGCTGGTGTCTGCTGCATTTCTACCACCACACCGACAAGCTCTTTTGCAAACCAAACATGCTTGCTGCCATTCCTTCACATCTGTAACATTTAACTTTAATGCCTCTGCCCCTGAGGAGCTGCAGAGTAGCATTTCAATTCACCATCCATGGATTTGTCCTAAAGAATTAGAGACATGTCAGCTTATCAGTCTGTGACCTTTTCTATTAACATTGTCTTCAGGTTGACTTGGCAGCACACAAGGAGAATAAATCTTGTAACCCAAAGCTGGTCTGGCATGCCAGGATAGTGCAGCTGTGGCACAAATCCGTTAAATTTTTAAATTGCAAGCATTGCTATGACTACATAAAATTTATTAGGCAGAACAATCCCTGGGAAGGGGTGGGGAGGAAAGCAATGGAATAGAAACCACTAAGAAAAGTACGACGGAGGGTGGTTTTTCAAAGCCTGGAAAGTTGCATTGTTTAGCTTATTTACAGCCTGGCCTGACACCCTAGAGATAATGCAGAGTCACCATGTAATTTATATGATCTTTTCATGTTTCAATCTTTGGGAGGTCTACATGAACACACTTCCAACAAGCTGCATGGGCCTTCTTTATCACCTGCTCCCAGACTTTTTCAACCTCTTTTTCTTTCTTGTTGTTTTAATTACAAAGGGATGGTGGGAATTATGGTGACCTCAGGAAGTGATACCATGGATAAGTCTTCTGACATAAACCTGTCCTGGCACTATAGTCCCTGCATTTCTCACTTCTTCAATATTCTGTGACATTCTGTCACAGAGCAATGCACGAACTGCCTGCTCCAGGATGCTCCCCACCATCATGAGGACATTCAGGGCTCAGGATAGCTGGTTAAACATCTAGTGGTTTTTGAGATACACAAAGGTGTCTGAGATACCCACAGCAGATTTGCAGGTTTGAGACAGGTTCTATGTCTCTCTGGCTCCTCAGCTGGTCAGGAGAAAAAGGTGGGCTAAGCTATCTCAAAAGACTTGATTTTTAGACCATTGAATTGAGGTCCAATAGCGGCATTTAGCTGCAGATTAAGACACCTTAATTAGTGCCTGGATTCAGTTAGGTGCTAGACTCCCACTGGAGTCAATGGAGACCGAGTTAATGCATGGAGTAGAACCTAGGGAGGGAGATGAAATCCACCTTAAAGCAGGGACCTGTTTTTGACCACAGTTTTAGTGGCAGCAGGAATTATGCTGCACAGTTCTCCTCTGACTCTAACGGTGGCTTAAACTTCCAACATACATTTAGATATCTACATGAGGACATCTAAATACACTTTACAAACTTGATCAAAATCCCACAGTTCATATTTCCAGGATATCACAACAAAAAAGCAGTAGGAAAGGCTGCTTCCTGTGCACATAACCTTAGTGGAGCCGTGATTCCATTTTTTTTGTTTCTAGCTATAATATTAACCAGGCCTTTAAGTAATAATTTTATTCTCATTCGGGCTCTCCTAGTATGCTTGTACAAGTGTGTGATCTCATCTGTTGTATTTAGACCCTATTGTAACTGTAAAGTATCCTAATTAATGCATTAGGCAGATACTGAATTTAAAAAATTTAAAATTTAAATTACACTAAGCCAGAAAAAACAGAGCAGTTGGTCCATGCTGGTAACTATTTCAGAGCAAGCGTGTTCTGAAACTGTAAAATAAGGCAGTCTTATTCCAGCATAAGTGTCTTTACAAAATCACTTGTGCTGTGATCAGTAAATGCCCTTGAAAGTATTTTCCTTTCATATACTTTCAACCTCAAAAAAAAAAAAGTCTTGTCTAATAAAAAACGAATTTCTGTCAAAATAAGAATTTAAAATACAGTGTGGTCTAGGAGTCCTTTTGGTGTTTTGGTTGCTCTCACTCTTTCCTACAGTACAGAAAGAGATGTTGGATTATGTCTTCCATGATGCACAATACTCTCCCTTTCTTTGTAAAGGGAGGTGACATCCGTCAAGTAATTGGTATAGTGATATCTGGTGGGGAGACAATACACCTGACTGCAGTGCCTCATCTGCATCTTTTGCAGTTCCTGAAAGCATTTGCCTTCAAAATGCTCCTCCCTTCTTGCAGTTGTTCTGCAATTCTTTGTGATCATAATGTTTGTGAAATTGGAGCTATTGCTTAGCTTGTGGAGACAAGCTGAAAACTTCGTTTTTATTCTGTTCAGTTGGGAAACAGCACAGCTTCTACTGCAATTAAGCAAATTAATAGAGAAAAGTTCTACTGAACCAAAAATCAACAGGTAAAACCCCAGAGTCAGGAAGTCCCTGCAGAGCAGATTTCTGGAAGGATACACAGATTGCATCATTGTTACCCTCTTTTGCTGAATGTCTGTTCCTGGCTACTGTCAAATACAGGATTTCAGGCTAGATTTTTAGGTAGGCATTCCTTGTCTGGCTCAAAACACATGTTAGAAGGTGATAGTAAACTGGAAAAATTTCACAATTAATCAGTAATCCCCTTTTCCTAGAGGCTTTTGGGGCTTTCCTTGAAGGTGCCTTACACAAGTACTGAGAAGCACTGGCAAAACAATTTCTTCTGATGGGAAAAGTTCCAAAGTGACAACAGAACATGAACCTTTCTTCAGAAAAGTCACTTGGTCCTACATGTTCCCATGCATTTAGCTACTCACACAAGTACTGAGAAGCACTGGCAAAACAATTTCTTCTGATGGGAAAAGTTCCAAAGTGACAACAGAATATGAACCTTTCTTCAGAAAAGTCACTTGGTCCTACATGTTCCCATGCATTTAGCTACTTTGTATTGGTTTCAAATCAAATCATTTCCATCATTAACTCTAAGGATATACTTCTCAGGATCTTTGTACCATAAGCTTCAAAATCAAGTCACAGTGAATTAGAGTAACTTTGAGCACCTTTTGACAAATTGCAGCTGATGAAATTCAGATCTCTTCATAGTGTTCTCAATACCATGAAATTCCCAAAACCAAACACGGAGAAAAACATCTCAGCTTCAGGTTAAATTTTTTCAAGCCTCTGCAGAGAAGAGCCTGGACCTGCCAGACCACCACCCAAATAACCCAAGGGAAAAAGGCCTTTTAAGTTAAAAGGTAGATTTTTAAGTCAAAATCACTGCTACTGAGTGCTTGGCTTATAATTTTTCAGTGATATTAGCTGGTAATAGTCTTCCTAGTAAATTAGATAGCTGCAGATCTAGGCCATAGATCAGGATATTCTGTCTTCCTCTTTGTGCAGGTACATGTCAGAGTGTCCTAAATAGTTTTGCAAGTGTTGACTGAGTGAAACAGACCACATTTAATTGGAAGATCAGAAATTGAAGTAGCATGCCAAATTGCTGATTACATGGCTGACTGTCCATTGGATTTTCACTAAATAATTTGCTCATTTATAACCTGACTGACTGTAAAAGTTCCTCTCTGCAGCACGAGGGCACCTGCATTTCTCAGTGAGTTGGACAAAAAGCATTATGTTCAGTATTTTACGTAAGGTAGACTAACACTGAGACTGGCACTTTAGGCTTATCTTCACAGCTCCTCACCTCTATGTGCATTGTGTAGAATTTGGGCAGACATTAATGCAGAGACAAAAGGATGGCATCGTATCGTAATACTTCTTTCTCTATATTCAACATGTTTAATCTCTTTTCCTGTTGTCAGAATATCTGTGCATGGATAGTGAAGCATCTCAAATGTCTGAATTACACATATGAGTTATTTTCACTCAGTACTTCTAATGTGCATTTAAAGGTAAGTTAGTATGCATCGTATTGTTGATTATAGCTAACATGCTATTCAGCAGAAAGTATTGAACATCCAACATCTCCAATAAGAACCAGAGCTCTTGTCTAACTATGGATTTGGAAGTTCCTTTTTATTGTCTGTTTACTTTTTCTACAAACAATTTGCACAGTACTTTGAAGCTGTGCTTCTCTTATTGATGGTTATTTCCATAATGTGTAATATCTGACCTATGAGATGTTGTTGAAATTTGTTATACAATTCAAGGAGAAGAGTTCATTTGCTGGGGAAAATGTTTGTCCACTTTTATGCAGATTCACTTACTTAACTTCAATTACCTATATAGTAAACTTGAAACGTCCCTATATAGTAAAGTATTTTTATCACTTCTAAAGGGTTTTTAACCTGATTAAGACCTTAATCAGGCTCCAGATTTACCTTACTGTTCCAGTATATGAAATGCAGGATGAATAGGGACTCAGCTTATAATATTCTGGTATGCTAAGTTTAAGTAGGATGAATATGTGTCTTTCAAGATGAATCTTTAACATTTGATGATTCTGACACAATTTTTCAAGACCATTTGTAAACAAAAACATATGGAGAGCTTTCATACTTCAGGAAAATTAATACTGAATGAAACAGATATAGCCAAACTATCTGATTAAGAATTAGAAAAAATATTTGCAGAAACTTAATTCACTTTTCCCTAAGTTTGGGCTCTAAGAACAGGAGGTAAAAAATTACATTTATACGCTCCATTTTCTCCACAGTCTTTGCCACTTCAAGATATTCTTCACGTTTCTTTTCACATCAGCTTGCTCATATATATTTAAACCTTATTTCAGTAAGTCTATTCATCATTATTTAAACCTATTCATTTATCTTTTTCTCTGTGATATATATTTTTTTTAACTCTGAAAACTATTTTGGGAGAGAGACTTTGTATGAAACACTACAGAGAAGAATTCACATTGTCACCATCAGGCAGCCATTTCTTAGTCTGAGCTTCTAATTAAGTTATTTTTGGTTCCTGCAGAGAAATACTAATGATATATTTCTAGGGATACGAGGGTTAATTGTCTGCCTAGTCTGTTGGGACTGCACTTCTTTAACTAGCACAGATGGCTAAAAAAAAGTAACTGAAACTCTCTGGAACAGAATTATAATTTTACAAACAAGAGCTATATTTGAAGTATCTTCTTGGAGGTCCACAGCAGAAGACTTAACATGAGGTCAATATTGAAAGAAAAAGGACAGATGGAGCAAATAATAGTTCATCTTGATGGAGGGATAAAGTCAAAGTATTGCATTTGGATGTTTATGTGTCACTGTCATTGGACAGTTGTTCATACGCAAGTTAGCACGGTCAACAGTTACTAAACGAAATGAGAGATTGGGGAGACAAGATCAGGCTTGGGCATTTGTTCATCCAAATAGGAATGAACAGCCCTATGTAATCTTTCCATGACGCAGAATTGACCAAAGTGTACTTAGATAAGACATTTCTACATCAGCAATAGACACCGTTTCTGTAGATGCAGGAATAGCCACATAAGGCAGTGTTAAGTACATGGCTAAGATAGTCAGGAAACACTTTCTATGTAGTGTAAGAGAGCGATGGGTCACTCATGTGCTGGAGTAGTCACACATGACTGTGGACCAGCTGAATGTAAGAACTGAGAAAAGCAGGAGTCTCACCTGATACAGCCGAAGATAAGGTTGCAAAGACCCTTGCAATGGAAATTCACTTAACCAACCAGAAAACAGTTAAACAACCTGTCTGAGAGATTTGATTCCCCAGGTGGGCTTTACCCTGTGCAAAGATGCCAATAAATTATGATCTATTGTTTTTTCTTTTTTTAACAGCTACTCTGTCTGTGAATGCCTGTGTAACACAGACATCACAGCAGGTGAATGCTTACCCCGGCACTGCACCCTGCAGAAGCACAGTCCAAGGTGCTAGGCGGTAAGAAACTGACCCAAATTTGAACCAAGGTTTCCGTCCTTCCTATAACCCGTTCGCAATCTGTCAGAACACTTTGCTGGAAGTAGAATACTACCACCGCTACTGTAATTACATTGTGCTCATGGGCTTCAAGCTGCTTATAGGAATCCGTTCAAATCACAGCTTAAAATAAACTCCCATCTCCTAGGGAGCTGGTGACGTGTATAGTGAGAGTATTTTACTAAGCTGACCTGGGCTTTTCCCTAAACATTAGAGAGCAACCATGCAGAAGTTTAGCTTAGTTTCTCTGCTCTCTTCATTCAGACTTGCTTATTGTGTCTTGAATGAGATCGTGGCTGACAGCAATCACAGAGCGAGCCTTGACATGTGAATGGGATAGCTGCTGTTACGTCAGCCTAAGAATAACCCACCCTGCCTCTCCTTCTGGACCGGTTGTGTTCCAGCTGTGAAGAATGGGTGGCAAGCTGGGCTGGGTGTCAGACACTATTACAACTGAGATGCTGCTGCTGTGTTTGTTTCACGCCCCGTGGGACTTTACCTCACTTACTTCAAAAATAAAACTGAATACATTAAATCATTTAGCAGCACGGTAGCCAGCTCAGTAACCTGACAGAAGCAATTTCTTCCACATATTTTAGATCTTTCAAAGCATAATGCAGAGTATAAGCCCTTTTATAACAATAAAACTCAATAAATGGCCAGTGTGACTTTTTCTGTTAGCTACTGGATAAAGCCTTTGGCCAAGCACTTTTTTTTGTGTGCTTTTTGATTTTTTTGCACATCTACAGGCGAATGTAGCGTAGGTCTACACAATTGTCACCTGCTGCTCTGCTCATGGGTTTTTGGGTTCAACTACTTCTCAGTTATTAAATAGTGATTGATTTTCAAGGGATGTACTTGTAGAGGAGGGAAAAAGTCTACAAAAAGGTGATCTAAATTTTTAGGATCTAGTCATTATGTGCTACTCTTTGTTAGTCTATAGAGATACTCCTGTACACTTTCTTTGGAGGATTTGTATATCACTTCAAACAATAATTGGAGTATTTTCAGAAACAGATGTTTCAGATAGCTAATATATTCAGAAATCTAGGCATCAGAGTAAGAATTCTATTGACTTTCAAACAAATTTAGATGCATAACTGGTAAAAATTCAGACCAGAGTGTTACCGGAAGTAGAGCCATGATGGCATGTGATATTAGATTCTGTCCAGCTGTAACCTGGACGTGTTGTTACAGCGCAGGTGAATGTTACTGCTCACACACCACATTGGCAGGACAGGGGTGTAAGCACTTCTCATCTCATCCATCACAAAGTCAGACAGCTCAGTCTTAGTATAATTTTTAAAAAGCTTTTGGCACTTTACTTATCTGAGGCACAAGAAGAAAGAAGACAAGTGAGTATGAGTTATGTAGACCAGACACAAGTTTGCAATTTAATTAAAGCACATTGCAGCCTACAAAGTGCAGTTTTATTTAAAAATATGTTTTTAATATATGCTGAGATCTTCATGCTGTTGAGAAGATCTGAAGACGTTGTTCTCCAGAAATGAATGGGATTTATTGCATGTGCATCTTTAAGATGGCTTTGAAATCCTCACATATACTTTTTAGGATCTTTCGAACTGAAAATTTCTCAGTGATTCAAAATACTAGTTAACTCATAGTTCAAAGCTTATTCCCTCGAGACCTACAGTGAGGAAGCAACATAAGAAACATGTTCATCTAGCAATAATTTCACTTAGAGCTGAAATAAATCTATCTCTTCAGAATACAGAAACAAAGAAAAGGCCAGCATTCAGGCTAATTTTCAGTAATCCAGATTTGCTCAGTTCCTGCACAGGCGGTACAGCATTTGCTTACATACTTCTATACCAAAAGCTTCACTCTGCTTACTTTGTTATTCATTATTACATGAGACTAAAACTACAGCACATCTTAGAAGAAAAAATAAAAGAAGTGTCATAACTCTTTGCTAAATACCTAACACTTTCACTAAGCAAAATATAACCGTCTGAAGTGGAAAGCTAACAGGTGACTTTGGCTATTAGCCCCTAGCATCTCAAACAAATAACTAATCATTGTCTTCTAATTCACCCGATATGCTTTTTTCCTTACGCTTTTGCTTCTCATCTGAATATGTTTTCTTAATAATTTTTTAAAACTGTTCCTGAGACAATATAATACAGCACTTTCTGATATTCCCTAACCAGATAGGCATAATAATTTAATCTCTGCACTGCCCTGCTCGTGTTGTTAATATAAATTCATAATTATCTCACTCCCAACCTATTCAGTGAGCTTTGGATCAGATCTTTTGTGGTCTTTCTGTTCTGCAACAGATCATTATTTTTTAACAGTAGAATGACTTTTTCTGTTTCAAAGTTCTTCTCTGGAGATGACCTCTAGGGATTTCACAGACTTTTGTAGCTGTTGCGTGAGACTCCTCATTCTTTTAAAATCCATAATAAATGCCTGTCAGATATTGCTGCAACAAGATAATGTATTACCTCTACACTGGGATCAATCAAATCCCAGGCCCTGAGATTCAATATGTCTTGTCTTAAAGATGTGAAATTTGCTGAATAAATTAAGGGGGAAGTTTAAAGACTTCATGGACATAAATTAGGAAATCTAGCTGATACACATCGAGGATGCAAAATCCTCACGCATGTGTAGTTAATGAGCCGTGTGAGTGCTTAAAAACAATGTATAGTTCCAGAAACAGAGGCAGAGCTGTGAAGGCCACACACAGTTTTGCTAATTATAATGTATTCCTTTCCATAGTTGTAATTATGACTTCACTGGCATATCAATCTATCACTGTAGCAATCTCATGTGAATTCACGCCACTTCAAGGCACTATTACTTGGTGCTTTTCAGCTGTTTGTACCACTGCATATTTTGTGCAAAAAGAGGCTAGATCAGATGTGTTTTGATTTTGTACTGGAATAAATGGCTTCTTCAAGTAAAAGCGAGATCCTCTGTAGCTCATCTTGGCCTTGCTGTTGGATTATCATGACTTTTTAAAGTACTTGTCCAGGTCACAGTTTCCCCACTATAAAAAAGAAATTGATGACACCTGAAATGTATGTATTTTGAGTGACTGACTTGCTATAGGATTGTATTTAGCCATTTTCCCTTTTCCTGAACTTTCCTTCCTCTTTATCTCTCTCTGTTCTGTATTTGATCTCATCTTCTTTTAAAGACAGGGAAAAAGACTTACGAGCAATTTACTGTAGAGAAGGGAATCAGAGAAGAAGTGGAAGGTTAACTAGACAGAATCAGTTTGTTCTGCATAATAGTGTATTAATGTTCTGTATGTATAGTTTGGATGCAAATTGTATAGCGCTTTAAAGTGAATCACTGAAATCTGTATCTAGGCAGATATAGCCCCTGCTTTTAACCTCAACCCAGCAGTGCTTTTTCACATCAACACTGACAGGATGATCATGGCTTGAATTACTATGCCCAAAGAAAGGCAACGCGAGCTCTGAGAGTCTAAAATCCCAGTTACCCTTTCAGTGGGCAAAGTCAAACTCTTCTCAGAAAACTCTCAGCTCAGCTGTGACCACATGACACTGCTGCAAGGACAGAGAGAGTACTCTGAGACGACTGGAACTAGCAACGTTAAGTCATCTGCACCGTACATAGGTGTGCACAAGAATCCTTGTGAAAAGATAGCAATGGTGTTTCCCCCATGCACATACAGTAAAGACGGATAGCCTGTAAACTCAAATTCTAGCAAAGACATGCATTAGGAAGTGCTAACAAACAGAACTACTACTCATTGTTACTAAGAGCAACAGCATACAATTCTCTTCATTTTGCTTTTCGTAGGAGTCATTTTTGGGTGATTTGAGATTTTTTTTCATTTCTTAGAATGGAGAATTTGACTTTCAAAGGTGGCAGCAAAAAAAAT
>Ga0181612_161866_pt1 | contig 13021 bp, 15 predicted proteins | sample HoacroProtozoa21_FD_119630 | JGI IMG/M metagenome (GOLD analysis project Ga0181612, IMG submission 119630) | Hoatzin crop microbial communities from Cojedes, Venezuel. Combined Assembly of Gp0051906, Gp0051904, Gp0051908
ATTCTTCCTCATGTTCAGGCTGGAACTTCCTGTGCTTCAGTTTGTGCCCGTTGCCCCTTGTCCTGTCGCTGGGCACTACTGAAAAGAGTTTGGCCCCATCCTCCTGACACCCACACTTCAGATATTTGTAAGCTTATATTAGGTCCCCTCGCAGCCTTCTCTTCTTCAGGCTGAACAAGCCCAGCTCCCTCAGCCTCTCCTCGTAGGAGAGATGTTCCAGTCCCCTCACCATCCTCGTAGCCCTACGAGGGCTTTCCTACAGTCTTATTGGTAACCTGGGTCCTGGCATGGGAGAAGGTACATACCCAAAGCTCTCGCTTCTCACCATTGTGCTGAGACCTCCCTGGGAAACACTTGGCAAAGCCAAGAAGCTTGGATGCTGAGTAAAACTGAGAGGAGCAGGTATTTTACTTGCAAAGAAAGCTCTACCACTCCAGCAAGCTTTTTTCATCATTTTTTTTCCTATCTCCTTCCCTTCAGCTGGAGGAATGCAGCTCTGTGTCTGTGTCTGAGGATGTGTGTTGGACACGCGCGGGCTGCAAAAACAACACAGGGCTGGTGTTAGCTGTTGGAAGAAATTCTCAGTCTCTTGGTGCTTCCTTTGCTATCGAAGGCTTAAGGGCACCTTCTGCAGGCTTTAGCTGGGTGCTTTGTGTGTCTTTTGATTGGACTGGGGCTGTGCTTTTTGCCAGAGCTTGCAGGTCTCCCCAGTGGTCCTTTTCAACAGAGAATAAGCAGTGTTTTATTTGAAGCCTTGCATAAGCTTTAACAGGGCTCCTTCCTCCCCCAGGAAAAAGGGCACTGCGAGTAGACCAGAGCCCAGACCTCTCTGGCTGATCCCCAGGGGAAACTTCCAAGGGAAATTTCTGTCTCCGGAGACTCAGCATCTTCAACAAATCTCGGGAAAGACCTCGCTGAGGCTTAGCTTCTGAGAGCTGCATTAATGCTTCTGTTTATTAGAGAGCAAGAATGAGCCATGCATCAAATTCTGGAGCCAAGTAGCATCAGCATTTTTAACGGAGCATACCTTTGGAAGAGAAAAGCCTTGCTATAAATAATTAAGGGCTGAGGAGGCATCAAGCTCTCAGATGGCCTTTCCTTTGAAGTGGATGGCTGGGTTTCCACAGAGTGCTTGGGGGGGTGGGGGGTGTCAAACTACACATGGGGTGCTGGTTGTGGGATGTCTGGTGGTGATAACACGTTTGTGAGTCCAGCCTCTTTATGATGGCTTTAGGTAATCTGGAAGCAAATGGGTGTAATAGAGGTGGAGGGAATTTCTGTCTAATCAGCCAGAGACACAGGCATTTTTTTCCTCCCCCTTCTTCAGAAGAGATGAATGGGGATGGTGCAGGCTTATGCTAGCAGGTGCAATTTCGTAGGAGTTTCGTAGTCTCACTTACAACATCTATGAAGCTTATTGCAGAAATGCATCTTTTAATCATGAGTTACCCCTGTATTGTCTGATGGGAGAGAGGAGGCTTTTGTAAGCATGCAGGTAGGCAGCGCTGTATCTCTGCTCCCACTGGCAATATTCTGAAGCTGGTGCTGAAGCACACAGGATTTGACTGACTTGTGTGCTGGTCATCAGTGCACAAGACTTCCAAGTACTTCAGAAAGTGGGATCCTGTTTCCTTGTGCCTTTTTGTTTGTTTGGGAAGAAGCCTGGAACAGTGATGTCCTTCTGATCTTCCTTTTTTGTGCTTTTAGTACTGTTGATGTGACTGCTGCACAGCCTTTGAGCAGTCTCTTCATCAATCTTGCTATGTAACCCCAAGAAAAGAGGCAGGGGAGTTGTTTCCAAGTGAATTGTCATAATATCTCTTCACTTCATCATCACACGTATTTTGTGCAGAAGTAATTTTGCTTCTTGAGTTTACTTCTTTGTTAAGTTACCACGTGATACAGACTGTGGGATGTCCAAACTACAGGTTTGCTGATACACATGGCAAGTCAGCACTACTGGCCAACCCCCTGTATTTAGAAATGGAAAAGGCTGTATGAGAAGTGTCTTCAGATTCTCTCTTGTTTTGCAGATACTGTAGCAAATGCTTCCGGTCCTTTACTAGTTGAAATAGCAAAGTCTCCGGGGTCTACGCTAGGAATCACACTGATGACAAGCACGCACCGGAACAAGCAGGTTATTGTCATCGATAAGATCAAGCCGGCCAGCGTGGTGGACAGGTACAGACCTGAACAGGCTGCTCCTAGCTCTGCTTTTCCTTGCTCTGCTGCTTTTTTGTCCCCTTGTTAGTTATATACCGTTCCTTCCTGCTTTGTCTTGAAATGGCCATGCCCACATGTTCTTAGCACTAAGTGTGCTAAAAATATCTGACCCAACACCAGTGGACACTCCTCACCAGGAATGAATGTAACTCAGTCCATGCGAAAGCTGAGCTCTGTTTTAAGAATCTTAGATCCGGCTGCCCTGGAGCTGTGGAATGGCTAAAACCTATTCTGGAAACTTCTGGGTAGAGCCTTTTCCTGATGGGTAAGTCAGCTAGTCGCCATCTACATGGGGACGCAGAAAGACAGACTGTTACGCAGCCCTGGCTGCGGTTAGTCATGTCGCTGAGCTGAACTGCTGGCTCGTAGGACTTAACTACACGGCTGGGTGGGCCCTCAGCCATCCACACTAGCTATGAGTGGGCAGTATTAAAAACTGAAAAGATCTTTCCCAAGCCACCAGCAGCACTGACTCAAGCATGAACCATCTTAGCTGGTATTTTGGGCAACACTTGAACCTAAGGTTCAAATCGGAAGTAAAAAAATGATATATGAAAAACAATTCATGTAATAATTCAAAGTTGGATTGTGTATGTGTCTGCTCCCAACTGTAAGGACATAGATTTTGGCCATGTGCATAATTACCTCTCTTGCTGTTTCCTTTGCAGATGTGGCGCATTGCATGTTGGTGACCATATTCTCTCCATTGATGGCACGAGCACAGAGCACTGCTCCTTATTAGAGGCAACTCAGCTTTTAGCTGCCACTTCAGAAAACGTCAAACTAGAGATATTACCTGTTCATCAAAGCAGGCTGCCTTTGAAGCCTCCAGAAACAGGTCTGTCCTCTGTGCAAACACTGTTGGTCGCCCTCAAAATTCACTTGAGGTCTCTACTGGGGTTCCTGCTGCTTTTGAATGCTGGCAACAGGCTCCAGAGACATCTGTGGAGGGGGGAAGGAAAAAAAAAAAAAAGACATTTTGATGAAATGCATGTGATTAGATAATGTTCTTCAAGGATGTGAATGGGAAAAAAGGTAACATCTGTGCTTGAATGGGGACACTGGAGTTGGGAATCCCAGGGTTTTGCAGTGCTGAGTGCTTTGCAAGCTGCTTCTTTAGTACCTCAGATAAGAGACTTTAATGGAGAGGGAGGAGAACAACCTTGGTGCTGGCAAATGTATTTCCAAGCTCAGTTTTCATTTGCTGATGCCTGGTAAGGCTTTGTAAAGGACATGTCAGTAGCTAGGCAAGGTGCTGCTGGACTTCCTTAGGAAACAAAGCTGTAACATAAGTGTTCATCTTCCAGACCAGCCTGTTTGAACAGCAGCTGTGTCTGAGCAGCCAGGGGTAGAGTGAATGCATCCATAGCTACTGCTTTCCACCACCCCCACCAAAGAAATAGTGGGGAAAAAAAATTCTGGCTCCAGTGAAATCAAGCCCCAAATGCCTGTAAACATAATTAGGAATTCACCCTGGTGAGCATCCTTATTGCTCACCTTTAGTTTCTCTTTCCACGTGAAAGGCTGACTCAGGCTCTCATATAAACTACATTGTGAACAGACCCTTAGTACTAGTAGATTTGTTGCAACTCCTGCCTACAGTTTTGTCGGTGGTCTTGTAATTCAGGTGTTTCAGGCACGACTCTTCAGTACCAGCCCCTTCTGCAACCATTTTCAATCACCTGTCTCTCAGGGACATGCATTTTAATAGTATTGGTGCACAGTAGCCCTGGGCACAGCTCTTCTTTCCATTCTTCTAGGGTGGTTTGGCGAAAGGAGGAAAATATCTGTGTTGTCTTCTTTAACGTGACACAGAGAAACATAAAATCTAATAACATCTCCATGTCTAGAAATAAATCTCTTACATGTCCAGTTCAATTTGTGCAGAATTAAAGCAGTTTAACAAAGAGGATGGATGACTTGACCTTTGTGCCAAAGAAAAAATGGAAAGCTATAATCCTTTTTCAATGGCTGTTAAAATGAACTGTTCTCCTCCTTCCATTAGTGCTCCAGTCCTAATCTTCTTTCAGAATCACAGAATCACAGAATAGTAGGGGTTGGAAGGGACCTCTGTGGGTCATCTAGTCCAACCCCCCTGCCGAAGCAGGGTCACCTACAGTAGTAGGCTGCACAGGATCTTGTCCAGGCGGGTCTTGAATATCTCCAGAGAAGGAGACTCCACAGAATATATGCATTTAGCAGCAGCTGAGAAGGGGGATCTGAGGAAGGACAGCTCAGTGTGCTCAGCACCTTTTTAGCCAAACCTCCATACATCAGATCAATTTGCTGTGGCAGAAATACAGAACACAAACTTGGGAGAATAATTGCAACAAATGAATATGAAAAATAAGGGACATAACAATTGTTCCAGCTTTTGATTAAACTCTTTAACACATGGGGGATTATAGGGAAGGATGCTGTTCATCCGTATGGCTATTAGGAGGCGGAGGTGTGTGGTTGGAGACCAGTGCTTGGGCTTGGAGCATCACCAGTGCTGACGGAGATGGGAAAGGGAGGTGGTGGGGATAGGAAGGGGAGCACTTTGGGTGAAAGGAGCAGCTCACAAAGCAGTGCTCCTCAGTGGTGTAACCAGCCACAGCACCATGCAGCCCATGGTGAGTAGCTGAGGAAACGCACTGCAGTTGACCAACTGCGTTTGAACCTGGGAGAGACGCTGCCTTCTGCTCCAGATGCCGAGTGCCAACTCCACAGGCTGATTTTTCTGTGTTTGGGGAAACAAACAGGCACAGTAAGGAAAAATGGGCCATGCAAAAGCAAACTGTCGTGGTTGGCAGGAAAGCGAAGACTGGGGAAAGCAGCCGAGGAGAAGAGACTCTGCAGGCACGTCCCTGCTCAGCACTTGCATTACTGGGTCCTTCTAGCGTGTGCCTGCATGGGGCTTGTCATTATATTTTTTAAACGTGGCTTCTCATGCAATCAGAATCCAGTTATTGAGGAAGTGGAAAGGGATCTGCAGCCACAGCTGCCACATAAAATATGGTCTAATGCTGAAGCACAGGATTTGTCAAACTGAGTTTGCTTCTCCGTGACTCTGGGGGCTTTTGGAGAGCTTGTGGGAGGATTATGCCCAGCTCACAAGATCAACGGGAGCGGATGGAGCCCAGAAGCAGTACTGGGATGGATGGGTTTCCTCAGGCAGGGATGATGTGTGAAAGCTTGGGGAAGGCTGTTGTACATTTTTATTATAGAATTGTCCAAAATCTCTTCCCCAGTGCACTGACAGCAGAGTTTCAAAGGCACTTTTTGCTGTTGTCAGATAGGAGCTAAGAATTTATAGACAAATGGGAGAGTTTTAATTACTGTAAATGGATTAAATGATTTTGTATATATGCCCATAAGCTCTGCCCCTCATGTTCAAAGTGTTTAATTTTATTAAGAACTTTCCTTTTTGTCTAGATACAGCTACATTTATTATTTTGATTTTTGTTGTTAAAAGCTGCTTGGCTCTGAATTTACTTTTGAATCCACAAAATAGAAACCCCAGTGTATTGTTTTTTACTGTATTTTTTAAGAGCTTGATAGATGAAGTGCTAAACTCACTCAATGTTTAGCAAAGATTAAATATAATTGCTATATTGGTTGGAAAACCTGACCTAAATGATTTGATGCCTGTGAAGCATGCACACAAAATGGATTTCTGCTGTTAAAGGCAATAACAGATGACCTTTAGATGAGATCTCTGGGTGGACTCACTAAATAAACAGAGTCCCTGTGCCAGGTTTGCATCCTCAGAAAGCTCTGGTAGTACCAGTGCTGGCAGTGTTTCTGCCTTCTTGGAGGACACAGAGCCTGGAGGAGATCTCATCCTGGAAAGGCGGTTGCCAGTCAGTGCAAGTGGTTGTGAGGTTAAGAGATCTGGGATAACTCGTGGCTACAGTGATGCTCCGCTGTGGGATGCCATTCATGCTTAGCTGAATAAAAGAGATGCTTGCAGTCTTGTTTGTTAGCCAGCAATTCCTCTCAGAAGAAGATAAATGTAGACAGCATGGTGCAGAGATTCGAGAGAGAAACCCCAGTGCTGTTGGGCAAGCAAAACTAAATTGACCCTGTGCTACCTAGGGGCAAAAGGAGCATCAGTGAGAACAGACAAGGGATCTGTGGCTGGGGACGTGTTTGAGGCACTTCAGAGGAGACTTGAGGCATCAGGACCTGATGTTGCAAACCCACAGTTCTTGGGACAAAGGATTTCCAGATGATGGATGTCATGCTGCAACAGATTTCTGCGAACATGCTGGGCTGGGGTTGGGGTTGAAGCTAAAGCAGTTATGTGCCCTTGAATAGAATCTGCCATGTTGGTGCCATGTTTTAATTTACAGTTTGCCACAGCATTGGCATCTCTTCCTGTGTTGGTGGCCCTCTGTAATTGCCTTTAAGCAGTGGCGTATAAAATTCCTTTTCTCCTGGTGAGCTGAATGAAGCCCTGTGCTATTCCTCTCTTTGTTCCATATGTTCACCTGTGATGGATTCCCAGCCAAGAGCAGCTGCTAAACAACCACACGCTGAAGCCAAGCAAAGTGCTCAAAGCAGTCCTTGGCATGTGTGGAAGGTGTTGTGCCTTGTCCCTGGGAGGGCAGCTCTGGCAGTAAGGTGGGAAACAGCACAAGCAGGTTTCCCCGGTGCTGTCAGGTAATGCTGATGGCCTCTGCAGGAAACTTATGTCTGGAGGGAGCTTCTGCACGTCACACAACCAACTGCAAATGGTAATGACATCTGTGTGCTGCCAGCATGGCTTAGTCAGGCCAGTGGCTCAGGATATGGAGATTTTTATGGGAAGGGGGTGGATATCTGCCACTTTGCATGAAGTGTCATGAGGTTACATGGGGATGCGTTTTTGCTGCTGGAGCTTGACACATTGTGGCTGGGTTCTGACTTGGTCACAGCCAGTATGAGGCTCTTTTCTACAATCTGCTGGCTTATGCTCCTTACCTTTTCTTTCTCTCACTTATCCTCCATGCCTGTGGTGATTTCTGCTCCCCTGGGTGCCATCAGTCAAGGTGCAGAAGAGTGACCACCACCACTGCTGGGACCCCTGTGTCAACTACTGTCACACCCACCACCCCGGGCACTGCAAGACGCCCACGTGGAACCAGACATCTGGACAGGATTACTGCAAATGTAACCCCAGCACACGGTTGTTTCCCCCATCCCTGCGCGTGTTTGTTCATATTGTGCCCCTCCATTTCCGTGATACCCAACTCCACAGCCACAAGTGTCACTCATTGCCTCCTTGGTCACCTGGGGCTGTTTTCACAGGTCCAGTGCTGAGGTGCAAAATCAGTATCTGAAGCACAGCATGTGCAGATCTTGTAACTGCAGTGAGAGTGCTGTGCTGGGCAGACCCGTGCTCCCACCCTCTAACCCCACACCCCAGTACCCGGTTTCATATGGGCAAGGGCACAGACGAGTTGATGTGGGACAAGGAGGGTAGCTCTGGTAGCATGTAGGAACATCAACATCAACGCATCCAGCTCAGCCCTAATGACACACAACGTGTTAGCAGCAGGATTACGGCTGCTTCAAAATCTGTCTGTAAGCCCACCTCTTGCAGGAAGCAGGCTCTGTTCAGCCCCAGGTTTCTTGTCTTCTGACAGTAGGATAGGGATGAAATGTTACACTGCGTGTTGGGAAGCAAACAGGGTAGCCCAGTTGCCCAGCAGCTCAAATTCAAGCTGTGGTTTCTCTTTCTATGTATTTAAGGTTCACTAGTGCCATTGTGCCAACTTGCTGTTAGCTGCCTTGCATACATGATGCACTTCTCATCTGGTGGCCTGGGTGCTGCTGTGACAGCCCAGTCACTGGACTCGCTGCACACCAGACAGCAATGTCCAGCTGGAGCCCAAGCCCACTCTCATGGCTCTCCTGGAGCTGCAAACCCAGGACAAGGTTCTGACCTCAATCTTGAGCCCTGGAGCTGGGAAAAAGGAGCTAGTCCAAACGCACTAGGTGTTTGATGAACACCCATTAGATGAACTTGCTGCTGCACTTCTCTGTGCACATCCTTAACCCACTCTGTATTTCCCCAGCTCTGGTGGCTGCCAACTTCTCTTCTCCCACCATGAACGTGCAGGGCTTCCCCTGCCAGAACTCGAACACGCTACCTCGCAGCACCCACCCCATGAGCCCCCGCACCACCATGCTGAGGAGGAGGCAGAAGAAGAAGGAGCACAAGAGCTCACGTAAGAGTGATGGTGGGCTGGGATAGATGGGGTGTGCATGCTTGCCTTGCTGTCCTTATTGTCCTTATTGTTGACTGCTAACTGGGGTAGGACCACTCATCTCGGCACTGTCAGTGCCTCGCTCATCGTTGATCACTGTCCCCACCACTGCCAGACCGAGGTCTGTGACCAGACCTGCTATGTTGACTGTGACTTCCCTGATCTTCTGCCTCTCTCCTCCTCTCAGTGTCCCTGGCCTCCAGCACAGTGGGTCCTGGCGGGCAGATAGTCCACACGGAGACAACAGAGGTCGTGCTCAGGGGAGACCCTTTGAATGGCTTCGGACTTCAGCTCCAGGGAGGCATCTTTGCTACTGAAACCCTGTCTTCCCCACCTCTCGTCCGTTTTATTGAGCCTGACAGCCCGGCAGAGAGGTTAGAGACCTTGCCCTTGGATGCTGATGGTGCTGCTGCTGAACATTTCATGGTTTGGTTTGTTTTCTCTCCTCAGAGGCTCATTTAGATATTTACTATCATCCTTGTAATATCTCCCATTCTTCACTGGGCATGGTTTACTGTCACTGCCATTTCTGCACTCGTCGGCTGACCGTGGCCTCCCTCGCATCCCAGGTGAACGTCTTGGCACCAGGCTGCAGCTGTTCTGGGAGGAGGAGGAGGAAGGGAGCGTGTGTCTGTGTGAGAGAGCCATTCCCGTTCCTTTTTTTTTTCTTTATGTTTGAAAGATAAAGCTTTTATCTGGGTGCAGAAAGGGGAAAGATCTAAACAAGCGGGCTCAGCAGTGTGTTTTCTGCCTGGTTTCATTGTAGCAGAGCCCAGCTACATAAATTGGCCTTAAAGCCAAGGTTTTGCGCTGCAGAGGAGGGCTCTGGTTGAGGAGCAGGTAAGGTGCTGCACTTAAGCACTCTTGCTTTTGGCTCTGTAATGCTAGGAAAAGAGCAGAATGGAGGAGCAGTGTTATCTGCTGTGTGCCACCCCGGGGATACTGGGAGCAATGTCTCCTCCAGTGACCAAGCCTCGGCTCAGGAGCTCTGGCTAAACTTTTTCCAATACCCTTGCTGGCTGGATTTAAAGTCTGCTCGAGTGTCTGTGCACTACCATGTAGATGCCCTCCAGCAAGGCTTTTCTTACAGATCAGGTCCCAGCATGGCTTGAGCTCTTGCGGGGTGGAAAGGAGAGCTGGTTTTGTTAGGCAGATGAAATAGTGAGGAGTGAGCGAGCTGGCACTTATGCCCCTGTGCTGGTTTCTCTTCCCACCTGTGGTTTCCACTGGTGGTCTGTCCTGCCTAGGGGTGTCTGAGGTGCAACGACATGGCAGTGCTCAGCGCCTGCTGCTGACCCTTCCTTGGGAGCAGAAGTCTCCAAGGGCCTCATCTTCATGTGCTGATGGATTGGGTGTCCCCAGGCCAGCCAGGGAAAACAGCACATGGGGGAGTCGTGTGTCAGGGAAAGCACCTGCAAAAGGAGAAGCAAGTCCTTGCCGTGCAGAGTGGTCTCGGAGTGGTAGCTTCTTCAGGTGGCCGATGCAGGGGCAGGGAGGAGCAGGAGTGCCTGGTGCTTGGGTCTGTGGAAGGACAGGGACAAGGGGCTGGCACAGGAGAAAGAGTTGTCCTGAGTGATACAGGTTAAGAAAGGTTTCAAAAGCCTTTTATGCATTTTGTTTGTTTCCCAACAAGGTTTAAAAAGGGAAGTGATGGTGATTTGGTTTTTTATCCTCTATTACCAGGGTGAATTTGGCTCACATTGCAAAGCACCAAACTCACTTTATAAATCAGGCAACAACAAAGCCTGCTGTCCCACGGGACGAGGAGGATGTGCTGAAATCCGCCTGGCTTGCTTTATCCTCTTGCCAAGCCTGGAGCGAAAGCAAAGACTCGCGGTGCAGTCTTCCTTGGCTCTAATGTGTCGCACACACTGCTCTCCCTCTCAGCTGCCCACCCAGCAGGATTTGCGCTCTCCTGGTTGCTGCTTTCTGGCGACAGGGAGAAATCTTCTCTGCGTTTGCAGCCTGGATTTGATTTGGGGATTAAAGCTCTGCTGCGTATTTCTTCGTTTCCTAGACAGTGCTGCTCTTCCTAGCTGGCAGGAAAACACTGTTTTTCCTCCCCATCTTGAAGTGATAAGTGCACTGGGTTTGCAGTGGGTTGAAAAAACAGTTTTATGTTTTCAGTTCACTTTTTGTTTCTTGCTATCCCACAAAGCTTGTTTGCTCCGTCTTTCCTAGACATCTTATTCCCTGCCCTTAAGAGGTTCTGCTGTAACTGCAGCCCAAGACATTAGAGCCATTTTTTCCCCCTCTACCAAGCTGGGCTCTCGGCTGAGACTGGGCTATGCTCTTTCTCGTGCTGCAGTTGTTGCTCTCTGCAAAAGAGGGTGAGCGGTGGGGCTACAGGGATCAGGCTCAGCAGCCTGGGCCTGTCCTGCGTGATCACATACTCCTGTGCAAGACCTGTGAATCTGAATGTGCTGTTGCACAAGGGCATGATCCACAATCGCTTTGCCATCTGGCTTGTCGCGGAGGAGCTGCCTCTTGGGAGTTTAGCAAATTTGAGTGCTGCCAGGAGGAGGACAGTACCGCTCTCTTTTCAGGGAGGTTGGACTGCCTCCCTTTTATTATCTGCTTCATGCTAGCTCGTGGCAGGCGGTTTGAAGCAAAAGCTCTCACCTCGCTGACTTGTGATTTGTTTTACAGCCAATAGCCTCTAATAGACCTCCCTCCCCACCTGTTGTTTTGTTTCCTGGGTGCAAGATGAAGCCCTTGGGCTCAAACGGAGACAGTGATTCAGCCCCTGTTATCAGCAGGGAGGGTGGAATAGGAAAATGGCTGACGTCCCCTCTTGGCTGCCTTGAAACATGCAGCTTTTGTGTCCTTCCTCCCCCAGCTGTCATTGACAGCAGTGGGAGAGTATCTGGCTTCTCCATCCCAGTATCCAAAATCAATGCTTCCTGCTGAGTTACATGTTTTCTAGCTCTGCTCAGACACAGTTGTTTGATCATTGTGTTTCTGGCTTTTAAGTTTGAATAGTTTGTAAGAGAAAAGTTTAGCAGCTGGGTGAAGCTGTCAGTGAAGCTTTGATCTTTTGGGGGCTGGGACCTGCCCACCAATGTGGAGACAGGGATGTACAGATATACACAGATGTGCACGTCTGACCTGTGCAGGCCAACTCGGGGGCGTGCGAGGGCATGACGGATCGGTTTCTGCAGCTAGCTGTGGTCACAGCTGCTGCTGCTCACCCCACAGCTGGAGTGACCGAGCAGATGCTGATGATGCTGAGTGAGATCTTCAGTGCATACCCTGCCCAAGGCTTGAATATGCGCTGCTCTGTGTCTAGCAAGACACCTCCACTGCTCCTTGGCTGTCTTTGAGCCGGAGGAATGAGTCACGACAAAATGCAAATCTCTGCAGCCCCAGGGAGACATTCTCATCGTGGACTCTAACAAGTCCATAGGGCTGTCTTTCACTCCAGGAGATGCCTGTACTCTTGTTCTTTCTGATTTTAAAGCACTTATCCTCCCATGATCTCAAAGCACTTTGTAAGCTCTGATGTTAGACTGCACATCTGTGAGACAAACGCCCTCTCTTTGGGAAAGCCATCCAAAAGATTTGTGTAGGATCCCACAGCAGTGCCAAGGAGAGGTCTGCAGGAGCCTTGGCTTCCAGGACCCTGCTCCCAATGCAAGGGCACATGCCATTTGGACACTAGTTTCTCTGAAATTATTCTGAAGTGTTAGCAAGGCATGTCGGGTCTCCTTGCACTTGTGGAGGGAGCCAGAAGGTTGCAGCTTCACTCCACAAACTTTTATAAACCTGCAAGACCGGGGCTTAAACAACCGTGATTGACTGAGGCTAATAGTAAAAGAAATAAAATACTTCTGACCTAACAGAGCTATTGGCTGTAAAACAGCCAGTGAAATCTACCCTGTGAGAAGAAACACGAGAAATGGTTGTTTTGTGAGGAGGTAGCTCCAGTGGGAAAGGTGGCTAATGTTTGCTTTGATGCTGTGTAAAAGTATCCTGTGATCTTCCAGCCCTTGCGGCTGAACCACTGGTGCCAAAATAGATTGTGTCCTTGTGTGACCTTGAAATGACAGTGATGTCTGTGTGATGCAGACGTTGATCCCTCCTTTTCCGAAAGGTGCAGTGTGGCCATAGCAGGAGAGCTCTCAGTGCTGGAGGAGGCATCTCTGTTGTACTCCTTGCCATCTTCATATTTATAAGTTGGTATTTCCAAGTGCATCTATGTGGCTGCACAGGCACAAGTCTAGTAAAAGACTGTAATTAAACTTGATGTAATTTATTCACAAGGACAGATTCATTTATACACTATGGAGTTGTCTGTCCTAATCCAAGTCTCCTTGAACAAACAATTCTGAATTTACATCTCATAAAATAGCCAGCGTTTGTCCATGGACAGCATGAACTCGGGAAGCAGCGTAAATATACTGCAAGTTTAATACACTCCTACCAGTAAAATAACCTCTCTAGGCTCTCTCCAAACTTGCTCATATCTCAGCTTTTGATGGGCCACCGGCAAAAACTGTTTGTGCAGTTCTCTTGAATTTGGACATGTGTATTTTTTCTTGACAACCTGGCCTTTCATATAC
>Ga0181612_135589_pt1 | contig 13020 bp, 9 predicted proteins | sample HoacroProtozoa21_FD_119630 | JGI IMG/M metagenome (GOLD analysis project Ga0181612, IMG submission 119630) | Hoatzin crop microbial communities from Cojedes, Venezuel. Combined Assembly of Gp0051906, Gp0051904, Gp0051908
CCGAGCACCGCTTCACCTTCCCCTTCCAAGGCAGGGAACCAGGCTTGGGTAAGAGACCAAACGGGAACCACCCAGCGAAGCCAAACGTTCTGTCTGTGCTCGTTTCCAAAGCTAAAAACTACTCCAAGCCCTGGCTGACGCGACTGCAGAATCTGCCAGACTCAAGCAAGGTTTGCTTTGGTTAAATCCTTCCAGTGCCCAAACCCGACGCTGAAATGGCAGCCTCGGGAACGCGACTCCGAGCTGCTCCTCAAGCCGGACGGTGAGCCCAAGGCGGGACAGGCGAGGACGGGAGCTGGCAGCAGGAAGGTAACCGCAGCAGCACCGCAGCTCCTCTGCCCCGGAGCCCTGCAGGGCCATTCCCTAGGCAGAAACAAACCAACAAAAGTGTGTGCAGCGCAAGTGGAAACAGATACTGATAGGAAATCTAAGGGGTTGGCATCGGCTTGAAGACATTCGAGGCCTAGAACAAGGGGTCAGCCCCAGTGCGGCGTGCTGGGGGGTGTGGGTGCACGGAACGGGCGCTGCGGTCCTGCTTTTCCAGGACAGCAGCAGAATGGCTTTGTATTTCTGCTGCCAGCACGCTGGCAGGTAAACTCCCAGGAAAATGGCATTTCAGTAAGTCCATTCCTTGAGTTCTTTTTTTATTTTTTTAAATGGTTCCTTTTTTTTTTTTTTTAAAAAAAAAAAAAGGGGGAACCATTTCACTACATTTATTCCCTCTCCGAAGGTTGGCCCCCCCCACCAACCACTCTGCAGACAGAGTGTGATTCCCCATTAAACGCAGAACTCTTCAGCAAGGCTGTGGGGTTCAGCGAATGCACGGCCATTTCATTTCCTCCACACCAAGTCCATAAAGACATGAGTTGCTCTCTGCAAGTTCCCATCACTTCCCACCCCAGACCCTTCCCCCAGGAGAGCCTGTGTGTTTTTGCAGTTGCTTGCCCCCCTCCTCCAGGACAGAGCTGCTGCTTACCCAGACAGAGCTGGAACATTTCTCCAGTAACACGGCTCAGCCCTGCAAATCATTCCGGGTGCGCAGCAACCCCAGCCCAGCGATGAGCCGGCACCACTGGTAGCGAACACGGCTCTCAAGAATAAATTTCTGGATGAAACGCTTAGGGAAGTCAGTGAACATTGCTCCCACCACGGCTTGGACCCTTCCCTAACCCCCAACTGCTTTTCAGCTCTACCAGTCACTGTATTCACATTCTTTCCAACCACAGCTGCTGGAGAAGTCAGATGAGTTAAACAACATGAACGTGTGCTGGACCAGGCTGGGTGCATGAAGCTATTTGGCAAGTCACAGTTAAAAAAAAAAGAAAAAAAAAATCATGAAAAAACCATTATTCATTCTTTTCCTAAATCTTTCAGCTGTGGAATCAATACCCAAGTCTACATACTGGATACAGCTGGCAATTAGATGTGCCAGATAATAAGTAATTAAAAAATATTTGTCTCGGTCTCTGGCAAAGGCCTGTGGCACCTCAGACACTGCGCAGCCACGCCACTAACCACATAATCTTCCGATAATTTCTCTGCTCTCATTTTCTCATCGGCCGTGACTTGCAGAAGCGACTGGAAGCCAGAGACAGTGTGAGCAAAGGGAGCAGCGGGGAGTTGTTAACTGCCCATAAAGCACCCAGCTCCCCGCGCTGCGGCTTCACCCCGTTCCCGCTGATGTTTTAACACGGTCTTCTCACGAAATCAAGCTAGGGGCAGGGGGAGCAGGAAGGAGGTGAAAGAGTATCGCTAGGGGCCTGTTGCTGCCGTTCGCCGTGCTGTCCAAGCCCTGTGCTCTACACCGTCACGCCATCTTCTCCGGCGTCTGCAAAGCCAAGCGGCAGACCCGCAGCACTGCTGCTCTGCGCCTTCCCAGCGCTGCGCACAGGTAACAGTCCTGAAACGGAGACAGCAGCGATTACCGGGATTAGAGCGATGAAAGGGTACGAGCCAGGACTCCGCGGGCAATCCCACAGCGCACATTTAACAGCTGGAGCTGGGGCAGGGGGAGCTGGCTGGCAACGGGATGCTCACGGGAGCAGCACCGGTCGGCACCCGAGCACCCGCTGCGGTGCGGACCCAACGCCACAGCCCCCGCACGCACCCTAAGGGGACCCTCGGCACAACGCTGTTTTCTACTGCAGACAAAGACATGATTTCTTCTACATATGGTAAATTAGTTTTTATAGACCTCTGGCTATGTTACAGCAGATTTAAACTAAAAAAAATCCTTTAAAGGTGCTATTATTAAGCGAAGTCAGTAATTACAGTAAGTCAAAACAATACGTGGAACCAATCAAGGTAAAACATTTAAATTCCTCTTTAGTTTCCCTCTTTTTAAACCTATTTAGGTTCCTACCAGCATTCACTTTATTCAGATGACATTAATCTTAGAGGCACTACTGGCTACAAAATCAGTAGCCTCAGCAGTAATGTTGCAAACTCCATGCTGTAGCTGCTCAAAAAACCCGGCACACCATTCTACCAAAGCCTTGTTTTTCACATCGTGCTTCAATGGCAAGTGAGCCTCGCCACGGGTCAGACCTTCTCCAGGAACACATCCACGGCAGCAGGCAACGACCAGACCGGGTGCAGCCCGAGACCCCACCAAAGCAGCCCTTGACAGCCCTTACGGCTTCTGGCAGCCCCTCTTCTACTGACAGCTCATGCAGATCTCCTCAAATTCACGTCACAGCCGGACCCAGCTTCTTAATCGGGTTCATCTCCACCTGCCCCTTCAGTCCACCGCACCCTCTCAGACTGATGCATGGGTTTTGGAGCAGATGTGGCCAGGAGCACACTCCAACCCCCTTGGACACCCTACAGCGACTGCGTTCTGTGCTCCTACTTGCCCCTTCAAAAAGGCCAGGCTAAATCAACAGCACACAACCCACCGCCACCTGCACTTACCTCAACCAAGACAAGGAACCCCCTGCTGCAGAGCACCCAGCTGCAGGTCTCGGGGACTAAGGCGTCACCCTCGTCCTTCCCAACCATGCCAAACGCCAGGCAAGTCGCTGGCCCCTCTCCAGGGCTGCGGCCAAACCAAAAGCCGTGCGAGGGGAAACCTTACACACACTGGGGGGGGGGAGACGCTAAACGATTCATTTCTGACATCAGCCATGATTAAATTTTAACCTCCCAAACAAAAATATGGTTCTCATTAGCCTCATTAGTTCCCAGTTGTACTGCAAGGCAACAGTGTCACATGGTATTAATCTCTGTTTTCATTAATATGTCATATCAACTGCTCAGAGCATTCTTTGAAACCGATACGCGGCTTCTCCTCTGTGCGGGTAGGAAGTGCCAAAAAGCAGCTTCCTCCGCAGGAAGGATGACCCCCTGAGATCGATCAGCTTTTGGTTTATGTTTCCAGAGATAATCTTTTCTTTCTGGGGAAAGAGGGAGTGGAGTTCGGAGTAAAGGGATGCGAGGCTGCGATCCACAATAACAAAGGAATTCCTGAGGGTTATTGCCAAGGCCAGGGCCAGATAAAGCAAGAAGATATTCTAAGTTTTCTTGTTGTTGTTGTCATTGGGATATTTTGGAGAGCTAGAAAAATAAACCCAGGTAGCAAAAAGAGTTCTTTGCAAGAGGGTTATTTGCAAAGCCCCTAGCAGCCTTCACATGACTCCACTTTAGCACACGCATCAAGGTGATATCTGTTAATGTGATTCACCTAAAAACCTATTTTTTTTAAACACAAAAAAATTGTACACTGCATTCAGCTACAACATTAATTTTTCCTTGCACTTCAAACTTTAATATCTGTAAAGCTGATATCAATTAAGCCTTACAGTCCCTCAGTACAAGCTCGTATTACTTCCAGACAGGCAGATAAAGCAGGATACACCGATGGAGAGACCTTGCCAAGGTCCCACACTTACGTACAGCCCAGCACATCCATTCCTCACCGTACAGCGAGGTCTCCGTGCACTTCCCAAGTGAACCAAGCATGCTGATGAAACCCAGCACACAGAAGTCCCTGTTCCCTACTTGCACAGCTCCCGATCTTTCAATGTTTGCTGCTCAGGGGCAGTCAAAAAAGCCTTACTGAATTACCCACGCTACTTAATAAAATGTGCATTAGCTCAAATGCACCCGTGTGGATACGTTCATTCACCCTTGATCCGTCTCTGGTCTGCTGGAAGCTCAACGGGCGATTCTTTCATCTGTGTTTTGCATGTCAGACCAGGACGGATCTCCGTAAGAGGGTCACAAACCACCACACTCCAAAACGGGGGTGACGACTTGCCAAACCCAGCCCACAACTCATACGCTGGCTGTTTTACAAGACAGAATAAGAAACTCCAACGAGATCTGTTTGTAACCTTTACTGGGTGGGATGACACCAGACAAAACCCCAAGTGCTTTACACTGAAAAGGCAAAGCTGTAGAATATAAGAGGGGAAAAAAGTAGGGAAGAGGTCCATTTAATGGTTACTCACGCCCTCCCTGAGAGCAAAAACACAGCCCTGAGCATCTCATCAGCCCCCCAGCATTTAATGGAGTTCAGCCTGAACCATTCACCAGCTCATCTGCCAGCACAGAGAAGACTCTGATTGAAGTCCTACATAGGTCAAGTGGTTTTTAATGAGACATATAAACCACAAAACCTCCATGACATACAAAGCCTTTCTTCTTTCTCTATTGTAAACGGACTTCTGAGGATGGTAATTTAATCGCAATTAAATTACAAGCCTCGGAGACATGCTTTCATGCTGCAGCATACCTGTCCCTTCAGTAAGTCTTTAATATTAAAGTTAAAAGCCATTAATATTACTTTCAATCAGCTAAATATGAAAAAACATCTTGGAAACCAGCTGGGCATGCGGCCACCGAAGGGCACATGAGCACAACTCAACGGACACTCGCCTGCAACCTCTGGGGCTGCACGGTGGAAAAGCACCACTCGGTTTCATGTTCCTGGCAGGAAAAAAGGTGTGCTGCTTTGTCTTATTTTACCCTAAATACCTGTTAGCAGCAGCTCCACCAACATTTTCCACTAGGGAAGAACACACTGAAAAGAACGCTGCAGCCACCTCATGCTATAACGTTTTATTTATTGGCTTGTTTAACCTATTCCCTTGAGCTGCTGTAACTCTACCAGAGTCTTAGTCATGAAAGGAAAAAATGGCAATAGGATTTAGAAAAACACAAATCTAGCTTTTGTATCAAGTGTCTTACAAACTGTACTCTCCAACAGTGGGCAATACGCTTTGTAAAATGAAACAACACAATAGCCAAGGGAAAGGGTTTTCAGATGCCATTTGAAAATGCGGGGCTGGGAGGGTGGTTCAGTGAGGAAACAACAGAAGAAGAAACAGGAGATCAGTGGCAGAATAGTTTTAGAGTTTGTTTATATAAGAAAATGTAATAGCTCTCTGGAGACACCTTACTGGGGGATAAAAGCAATTTTATTCCAGAGTTATGAATTCACTTCAGAAGCGCATTAGTTATTCTGGTACAAAAACGATTTCTCTCTCCCGGAGAGCTCGTCCTGACAAAGGACCTCTACCACTGATGGTCCATCCCTGCAGGCATCTGCCCCAGCAGAAACCACGGCGAATGAAACCACAAATGGAGGTTTCACGAGGTCACCTACAACAAGTATTTTTAAACAAAGGGGCAGCTTTTCCCATTTGTGTTTAAATGTACCACCATCCACTCTATAGATATTCAGGAGGGAAGAAGTGGGGAGAAAGGCAAAGCTGTTCCTGTTGGACCTGTGGAGCTGCACTCTCCTTCCAAAGACTGAACCTACACGAGCAGGACTCGCTGTCTACAAAATGGACGCTAAAGTATGAGGAATTCCCACAAAATCTTTCTAAGCATCCTTAGCTTCATTAAATAGCTTCTATTCTACTCAAACTGGGACCACTATTATTATTTTACTGAAATTAGGCATAGTCTGCAGAATTTACAAGAAAAATCCAGGCTAAAATTAACAAAGTGATTAAGCACTTCACCCAGCCTACGGGTCAGATATTAAATATTCTTCTGCACTGACAGATTTTTAGATTCTTGACAGTCTCCCTCTACTTCAAAAGCAAAAGTTCAAAATGGCAGAGGGGAAAAAAAAAAAATGCAGTATTTTAAGACAGACACACCGAGCTTGCGATGCAAGCGCTGCACCATTCTACGCTTGCCCCATGACTCGGAGAACACCTCCAGCTTCAGTCTGAGCAGACCCCGAATACCACAGACGTTTTGGGAATCGAGCGCCCAGAATTACCAAAGCTTCCCTGTGCATTCCACATTCAGATCTGGCGAAGGCAATCTCGGCCCCGCTTTTCGCAGGTACCGAGATCAGTATGCTGTTCTCTGAAAGCCAGCCTAGCTCTGAGACGCGCCGAAGTACATCTTGTTTCAGACCGCTGACTCGCACGTTGGCAGAGCCAACAGCAAACTGACAAAGTCAAGAATTCAGGGCCAGGACAACATCCCAGCCCCAGTTCTCAGGATTTCAGGTTGCCAAAGTAATCCTTAGCCTGCAAAATCCATCACAAAGAGTTCACATCAGCCTGTTCCAGAAGCAGCTTTCCTGCGGGTTGTCACACCCTCCAAGCCCTTCGGCTGGTCCCCTCCTATGCTGTCACCGCAGGCTCTGCTGTCCCCAGACACACAGCGTATTCCCCAGCTCACAGGCGGAGATCTGCAGTACCGGGGCGGGCAGGCGACGCGTCCTGCCCTTCAAAGGAGACTGTTTGGTCTTCTAAAGCTTCCTCTGACTCTGAGCCCACGCCAGCTGGACGGCAGTTGAAAGACTCGCTCCTTCAGCAGCGCTTGGTATCTGGAGACTCCAGCCCAAAACAAATAAAAACATTTAAAATTAAAATAGAAAAAGAAACGGCGATAAAAGGAATAAATTGTTCCTCACTGGCCTAAAGAGAACTCTATTCCTCCTTATCACCCCCTATCTTCCTTGAACTGGCTTCCCAGGCAACTACTGCAAAGGACTTTGCTGGATTGGGTCAGCCCCCGGGTCCATGCCCAGCCCAGCAGTTCTGGCTCGCAGGAGTCCATTCCTTCCAGCTGCACAGGAACATGAAGAATAGACCATACAGTAACTACAAAACAATGTGGCCACAGGAGGAATTTCTTCCTCATTTCGGACATCTCTTTGCTGAGCCATCTCATAACTCTGATCAGGAATGCTCGACAACATTGTCCTTTCCCCCTTCACAAGAAGTCACTGTGGTCTTCAGCAGATGCTTTGGAGAAGAATCAGAACTCATCAACACCTGCAATTTGCCCAAAGTTGAGAGTAAGACAAGGTTAACAGGCCACCTAACCCCACCCACAAACCAGTGTGAAAGGGGAGTTTAAAGCCCACCTCCGTGTTAAGGCCAATGCTGGCACCCAGCCACCCACGATCAGCAGCACAATTCAAGAGATTTCAGGTCCTCTCAGCTCCTCCCTCATGCCACCACAACTCCCTGAAGCACAGGGAGAAATCAGTTCACTCCCCCCTTCGCTCCTTCCCCGTGTTTACTCGCACTGCAAGCACCTAGGGACCCAGCGTCCCCTTCTCCAGGAACTGAGCGTCACACTGCATGCACAATAATAATCTGGTTTTGACCATGCAGTGACCCATTTCGGAGGATCTAATGAAAAATGTAACCACAGCTGAATGAACTGTACTGCTGGGTTGCTTTGATTCGTCTCCCTCACCCCTTTACTTCAACCACCTAATTTCCTGTTTAATATAGTCAATGCCACAATTAAGAAGAGCTGAAGTTGAGGCAACGCCTCCTATCCCCCCCCTCTTTTCTCTCTCTCTCCTTCCCCAGAAGGACCTGACCCATTCCCTCAGTGTGCTGTTGCTGCACACCAGGAATCACCTGCTTGTGCCAGAGCAACTTTTGAGCTCCAAACGTGAAGCAGCAAAGGAGGAAAAAATACAGCCTTATCTCAAATACCAAGAGTCAATTCCTTCCAACCACAGCATCCACAAGAGGCAAGCTGCGGGCTCCGCTCGCATTCCTGCTGGCCAGCTCATTGTCTGCAGAGCTGCAGAGACCCAGCGCTCGGCCGTGAGCTTCTGACCCCACTCACAAAGAGGGGTTTGGACACGGTCTGCTGGACACCGGTGGTGGTTCGGTGCAGCAAGAGAAACAGGCTCCACTCTCTATCCCCCACCCTTCACCTCTCCCTTAAAGACTTGAAAGATGACAAACCAGCCACAAGTGGATTTCTTTGGGAAAAACTCCAGAGTTCTGCAGGGCTGTCACCCCTCCGGCAGAGAAGATGTCACACCTCTGCCTACAGTCTGCCTGCACCAGCAAAAGCAACGGGGAGCAGAGGACCAGCACAGAACGTGACTGCCCAATGAGACACAGAGGACACGTTCCAGCTAGCTTTTTTTAAAATCAAAACTATAATGATATTACAGCACCACTACCACCATAGTACCAGGACTCCAGAGTGCCTCGTGGGCACTAACAAAGAAACCCTGTCATGCTACTGTCTTTGTTAGCCCACTACTTCAAGAGCAAGCAAGATGAAGCCTTCAGCCTCAGGAGTCACTGCAGGTCCAGCTTTCAGCTACAAAAGCTCTGCAGCCTGAGGGGGAGGTTGTTAGGGTTCCCCTCCTCCCCCCAAACAGAAACGCAAAGAGAATGAAGTTAAGGAACACATCCAGATTTCGCTGCTACAATGACACAGGTTCCTGCATCTCTGGAAACGAGAGCGGGATGATGCTTGAATTCTTGCCCTGTAACATGAAACATCTAGAAAAAGAGAGAGGCAATTCAGGAATAATTTGGAAATGGGCAAAGGGAAACTATCCACCACGTTATTTTTCATATTTCGTGGCTTTCTTTCACAGTCATAAGTTCACGCTGAGTTAAGAGCTCAGAGAATAGAGTTTTTCAGAACACTGAAGCTGTTCTCCTTCACCCACTTACATACCATCCAGAGTAGGACAGGAACGAATGGAACAGGACAAGACACAGGGCTGCCCAAGCACAGGCAGATCCTTGAAATTAAATTCACTGAGCCCAGCTATAGTGAAGGTGCCCTGTCATGTGCTGTAGAGCCAGAAGATTTGGGAAGAACATCCCAGTGACACAGCTGTATCATGTCCACTTGGGCACCTCTTCATGTCATAGCCCTTCACCTCCTCAAAGTTACCACGTCATCTCTGCTACAGGCAGAGAGGTACCTGAAGAGGTGAACTAAGGAAATTTGGGTTGCTACAGGCCCATCTTCTTTTAACCAATGTACTTGGGGCCTTAACAAGCGTGAGGACCACGTAAAGCCTCTCCCTTTGCACCACAGCCTTTCCCTGCAGCAAGGCAATACGCAGACAGTCACTGTTCTCCTTTATTATTTCCCTACAGCTTTATGCACTTACCTTCAGCGTTCCAGCTTTCTTTTGGATAGAATTGAAAATGGAGAAACCATCTCAAAGGTAATTATTAGGGAAATTCCTTTGTGACAGCCACGAGGGGAAGTACTCCACAGCAGGGACAAGGTGTAGCATGGCACGTTATGCAGTCAATTTGCTCTCACAGGGGACAACAGAAATCAGTGCAGATATCCAAGGTAAGAGAGAGAGCAAGGGGCTTGCCCATAACTCATTTCTGCCAAATGCTTTCCTTATCTCACATTCCTATATTGCTCCTTACCAGATTACCAACCTCAACCGGTTATAGAAAGCCAATGTGTACAACGAACAGCAACAGCTTACAGAGAAAAACAAAGCAGAGAGATTGTTAACCTACCAGATCTGTCCAACATTGACCAACGAGAGGTAGAGCACCCACAGGACAGCCATGAGGACCATGTTCGCACATCCAGTTATCAACACGAAGGTTGAAGTTGCCAGGCCAAAGAGGGAGAGGTAGTCCAAGGTGCGGTCCATGTCTGACCAGTCCAGAAACCAGATGATTGTTGGTGCATAGCTCAGAGCATCCATGTTTACCTTCCCTTTGAAATACTTCTTGACATTCTGCAAGTACAGTTTACAAGGGAGCAGCCCCTTCTCTCCTATTAGCTGCTTGTTTTGATGATACGCCACCAGGAAGGCCACAACTAGAGGAAACCAAGGAGAGTGGAAAAAAAACAGTATTAGACATAATCCAAGCTGAAGTACATACTTTGAGTCCAGAGTTACAGAACTATAGTCATGCCTTGAGAAGGAATTTATTCATACATCCTCATCTCAGTCCTTTCTATTAACCGCGACGCAGAAGGCAAAGGAATTCTCTAAACACCATCTCTGCCTTCACACCAGGAAACGACAGAGTCTGTTCTGAGATAATCTTCTCAACAGCAGCCATAAGGGACGTGCCACTTGCTTCAGGCAAACTCTTCTGGGAGAAGCTCCCAGTACGAGGGAGCTGACCCAGTGCAGAAAGAGGAGGCTCAGCCCTGCTCGGTCAGACTCTGCGTGACCCTAGGTTAGCCACATACGCTATCCATCACCTCATGCAGATGAGGAGCAACGCTTAATCACACTGAGAGAAAGCAATGCATTAATTTCAAGACTTTCAGACGGAATTTCCTTTCTACAGAAAGCATTTGGAAAGGAGACGCCGAGAAGCCCTCGGCTCCCGCACAGATCCCGGGGAGCGCAGCCGCAGCAGCCCGCGGAGCACACGCGGCTCTGCTCGGCGCTGCAGCAGCACAGATGCAGCCGTGCTTGCCGATCCCTCCGATTCCAGTGCCACAGAACACTCTGCAGTGTCAACAGACACCTGCTCCAGCACGGGTTTTGTTGCTGATGGTGATTTACAATGTAAAGTGCACATAACCCACAGCAGCCTGACGGCAGATCATGCCTGCAAAGTTACGCCTTCACTTGAGAGAACAACGTATCTCCATTTTTACATAACGCTGTCTCCGCATCCATCAAGTACTGGAATTATTTCCTTATATTGAAAAAGCTTAATATTTCAAAATATTGTTAATGAGAGAGCTTGAACCCATACGCCCCATTAACGAGGCTTTCAAAGGACACCTTAATTCTTTTGGCAGCACAATGGCTAATGGTTATTCATCGCAACTGCAAAAGATGGTAGTTGTGCTACGGGCTGACCTGGATCCTCTCACATCCTGGTAGGCTGGAAATATAAAGTCTCAATACTTTCCCGTCCTCTAAATTGCTACTTTTTACATGTCACTACAGCTCTCTCGTTTATAGTGCCTACGCTCTTGCACTGCACAATCTTAGAACAGCAGATGCTTTTTTTAACAGCACATAAGCAATTTAATTACAGATTATAGACCTAGAATTTGATGTTCTACAGAGAAAGTTGGTCAGCTTCTAGGGATTATCTCATATTTTAGGAATCTCCTCCAGTTACCAATTTGCAGTTCGTAACTGCAGCAATCTCCATTTCTCAGAAAAAAAATGATGAAGGCCAACATTTCCTGATTAGGCTCCATACATTTTGCTCCCAGCAGCTAACTCGCCCATCTTTCAAACATTATCCAAACACCAGCCACGTCACATGCAGCAATACCAGAGGTCTTGCAAAAGGCCGATTTGTTTCCCCCCAATCCTCCTTAGTTAATGATCAAATCTGTTTCTTTCCTTATCTGAATACTGTCATTCTGCAAACAAGAATTCTGGTGTTCATCTGGTTGGTGCCTCTCACTGGGAACGCTGGCGGAAAGTCTATGTGAAACCATACCCCGAGTTCAGGCCCAAATTCCCATTGCTTTGAAGTTCCACAATCAAAAGTCTGCAGCCCCAGGGAATGAAAATAAATGTCCCGTGCCCCCCAGGCAAGCACAAAGGTCTCCAATGGATTTCAGTTAATCCACTTAGCACTTACTCCGTCTCTGTGCACACGGCATCTATTTTGTCCTCATTTGAAAAACCACTGAAAGTCGCAATCCAACGCATATCTGAGGTCACTGGGAGGGTTCCCATTGATTTCACCAGATCCTGAATCACAGCGCTAACACAATAAAGTTGGGAGTTTGATTGGTTGGATCTCTTCCCATCCAGCTTTTATACACAGTGAAGGATTTTACAAACTAATAAAAGACATGCAGAATATTTTACTCAATTATGGACAAGGAGGGACAAGAGAAAAAAAATGATCGCAGCACTAAAGAATCAGCTTTGGACCACAAATTAAGTGGTTTATACTTTAGAGCATTCATGTTTTTCTACCAACACTCTGCTCGGCACAACTGCGTAATCAGAAAGCCCAACACACGAAACTGGCAGAAATACAATGCTTCCGAGCCTCAGCCAACTTAATATCTTCATTTCTGGTTTTTAAAATAAAAAGAAATAAAGACCAACTCCAGCTTAAAACTCCACGGCTTGATTTCCCTTGATTAGCACTGCAAATTGCTGCACAGTTTTCCAAAAGTGCTAATCAAATTCACCTCTAAATGCTACAGAAATTGCTGCCCCAACCCATAACTGCTAAGCAGGTTTTTTTCCTAAAAAAAAAAATCTAAATTAGACCCCTGCACAGTATGCAAGACAAACAAGGAAAGGGTAAATTAGGAAAAACAAACTATAGCAATTGCAGAAAAGTACACATTGTACGCACAAAATACTGTACAGCCTTTTTAAGTCTGAAAGCAGCAAAGACTGCATTATAGGCTGGCACGACCAGCACATCGAAAGCCTGCCCAGCTTGGGCTCCAAAGTGGTTTTCCCCCAGAGCATCGATTTCTCACAAGACGCTGCACTTCATATTTCACATGTTACCATTTCACAACCAAATCCCATCGGCCACCACCCTAATTCGATGAAGAACTCATTGAACCCAAACCCCATCCACGTTGCGACCCACCACCCTCGCAAGCCATCGGGGCCCACGTCCGCCAAGCGGTGTTCATCGCTCTGACGCATGCAGCGTTCCCCGGATGTGGTGCCCAGCGACAGGACAAGGGGCAACGGGCACAAACTGAAGCTGAGGAAGCTCCAGCTGAACACGAGGAAGAACTTCTTCCCTCTGAGGGTGATGGAGCCCTGGCCCAGGCTGCCCAGGGAGGTTGTGGAGTCTCCTTCTCTGGAGATATTCCAGACCCGCCTGGCCGCGG
>Ga0181612_168710_pt1 | contig 13020 bp, 9 predicted proteins | sample HoacroProtozoa21_FD_119630 | JGI IMG/M metagenome (GOLD analysis project Ga0181612, IMG submission 119630) | Hoatzin crop microbial communities from Cojedes, Venezuel. Combined Assembly of Gp0051906, Gp0051904, Gp0051908
ATAGTAGATTCCTACCACAAGTGTTAAGCGAAACAAAGTGGGCATCTGAAATATTATATTTTATATTTTCCAAGTGCCTTCTGTTTCTTGAGAAATGTACTATTCTCTAAGAAATGTGCATTCAGGAAAGAATTAAGTAATTATGGTAGACATTGGGAATTATGTTATTCTAGACACCAAGAAAGTATCCTGGTCAGATCCAGGTCAATGTGCCACGTTTCACTAACAGGGTTAGCACAGGAGAGTAGAGGTTTCCATTTTAAAGACTCCTCATCACTTTTAAAAAGTGTGAAATAACAGGAGTGTGAAGAGCAGGAATGGCAGAGGGAAGTGACGGTTCAGCATCTGCTTGCCTGTGCTGTGCATGTGTCTTCCCTCACTTTTCCCCAATCACCAGCTTTCCCATCCAACTGCAATTACAGGCTAAAATGGAAAGCCACATTGGAACAGCATAATTCTCTCATTATTCCCAGTCTTTAGCATCAGCACGTGTTAAGAAAGCAAAAGCCTGTCTTCAGTTTCTTTGAAGGTGATAGCGGCTTTTGAACTGAATTGAGAAACTTTGCACTACCACTAGTGCTACAATGTCTCTTCCCTGCTTGCTCTCAGAAAACCTTGAGAAAAGTCCCCAGTCTGGCCTATGGATTTTTTTAAAATTCTCATCCAGCACTGTGTTACTAAGCATTTAATTATTAGGGGTGTGAAATACAGCAACACCTAACACATTAGTAGAAGGAACTAATTATAGCCTGCTCAGCACATGGTTTACCCTTCACTTATAAACTGTCTTGTCATTTATTTGTCCTTTAAATGACTTCTTGTAATACCTTAATCAGGACAAACGGATCCTTCACAAGAGAGACAATGACCCCAGACTGGCACAGAAAGATTTGATTAAAAGTTATACTCCTCTGTGGCATCCTAAAGATCCCAGGGGATCTGCCGTGCTCAGCAGAGTACAGGAAACACCAGACAGGGAAAATGCTTTCTGTCTGAGACAAAAAGATTTTATTGCTAACGTGCTGACATCCACTCTCTGTAGGACCATCCTCTGATCAGTCTCTCGTTTCCTTTAAAACTCAGTGTCAGAAGTTTGGTTCCAGTGTGATTAATTTCCCCTTTACTGATTGTGTGTCATTTACTTTAAAGTAAGATTTTTATAAATGAGGCAAAACAAAGACAGAGATGAAGCTTGTGCGGAGATAAACATTTGTGCTGCTGGGACTCCCACTGACTCGGGCACAGCAGGGGCCAGAAGTGATGGGGATTCACAGGCATCATGATTAGACCTCTCGCTGTGAACAGGTAATTGAAACACTATAGCCCATCACCAGCATTTACAAAACAGCAAGCCATGAAGGTATTTAGTTTAAAGCAGACCCTGAACAAACCAGAGGCTTCACATGCTCCCTCTGCCATTATGTACAAGCAAAGCATAAGCTGAGCCAACGGATAATACACACTTGTGTCTGCATAGACAGGACTCCTCCGACATCAGCCCTGGCGTTGTCCCTTGCGCAATGGCTATTTCTTTGCAGGCTGTGGGCGATGCATGAGCTGTCTGCCTGCCTTTGGAGGCAGGAGGGCGTGAGGCAGAAGCTGAGGGGCCCTGGGAAGAAATATGGCAAGTTGCCTTGACTAAAGGCAACTCAGCCCAGGTTTGCTGCAAGGCACTGACAGAGGAGGGGTATGTGTCAGGCAGGGACCTGGCCTCAACCTTCATGGGAGCATTCGAAAGCTCCCTCAGAGACTGGGAGTCTGATAGTTCGCTGCCACCCTCAGTGCAGATAAGGCAGCAGCAGTCTTGAGGCCCAAAGCCTGGCTGGGGTATCATGGCAATATCCAGTGTGTTGCGTAGCACAGGTAACCATGCTGCCTCCAGACACTCACCTCTTGGTTTGTCTCCTGATATAGACCTCAGCATCACTGACTAGCTTCCTGCAATAGCGTCTGTAAAAGTGTGATTGATGCAAATGTGTGAAGTAGGTGAGAAATTTTTGGATTTATGCCTCATTTTCACTACTCAGTAATCATTAGATCTCATGAAAGCCCCTAAATAAACCTTTTTGCTTGTAGTGCTTTAGTAGTGGAGTACACCTCATCAACCTGGGCCAAACTCCACTAAAAAGTTACTGATGTCTCAAGCAGATGTTTCTAGTTTTTAAGACAAAGGAAGATTAATAAACTAATTTGGGTTTTCTTCACTCCCATTTGAGAATAAACATAAAGTGAAACCTTATGCACAGATGGAGAAAGAAGTAATTGTCATATGGAGCTGAGACACAGACCTACAACACCAGACTTTCTGGATCCTCTGTTCACTTTTGCTGTTGTCCAGACATCTCTGGTTGATGCATGACAGATTACCTGTCCGTATTTTGGCAGCACAGATCATAATAGTTTTCAGCAGTTCCAGGGGTTATTTAGGTGTTGGTAGCAAGCTTTGTCGTTCCTACATAAAAGTACTTATTCCTATTAAAAAGCACATGGTGACATTTAAAATCTTAGCACAATCATTCAAATGAGCTGAACACCTAATTATTGCACTATATACAGCTACCATAGCTAGATAAAAAGATCAACAAACACTGTGATCATTAGCAAGAGTTCAAGTGGCACATCACCAAATTTGTAATTGAAATCCATAGTGAGAAGAAGGAGGAATACTTTTTGTCTAGGTAATTGCACAAATGACAGGACCTGACAGGAATTGTGAATATAATGAGACTTCAGTGATTACAGTGCCAAAAGGGGATTCTGAAAATCTAGATCCATTCTGCAAGTCTTTTTCTGACTGCGGGAGATAACCTGATTTTGGTGCATCAGTCCCTTAGCTGTAAAACGAAGGTTTTTAACTATTTGTTATTTCCATCACTGCTTGCTCCAAGACTGTATATACTAAAGACTTTGTACTGGTTTGACACGACCATAGCAGAGCACATATTCCTCAGGTGTGGTCAAAAGGAATGGCGTAAAAAGCTGCGAAGGTCAACAATATTGGTGAAATAATGAATGTTACTGCCTGTACGAGCACACCACATATGATTGCAAGAACCCCCAGTGAATGTTCTCCGTTGCTACACAATACCTTTTCATTAAAACTGTTCATTTTTTTCTATGCAAGAGAGAGACAACTTTTTCTGGCTGTAGCAACTGTGGATCTGATCACATCTAATGTTCTGGTGTTTGTAAACGTGGTGTGCTATAGATCCAACACAAGTCTACATGACCAATAAACACACAGAATACTCTAATTATTATTTTTAATCCTCCATAATTTTTAAAAGAAATAGCAAAACACAGCACAATTCTAATCTTACCAATACGGTTATAGTTTGCAATAAAAAAAGTCATCTCAATTATTAGCAGTGCTGCTGAATCACTGGCCTGATTTGAAGTCTTCCATCTGGAATTGTAAGTTAAGGACAGTTTATCAGAGTGGTGATTTATTGTGTGAACAGATCCTGCTCCTGGCATGTAGAAAACTTAGCTGCCTGCCACTCAACCAGATTCTTTTATCACACTTGACTCAAGCTTCCAACCTTGACTTATTAGTTAATAACATCTGAGCAAAAGCTAAATGTATTGTTTAAGTAAACTTTGAAACAGAAGAACAGTGCCTTAGATACCAGACTTAGTGCTTGCCTTGGGCAAAGCATTTTTCTTTTAGCATGGCATTGTAATAGAACAGAATTAAGATTTGTGACTAATTCCATCTCTTACTGCCTGTATAACTTACCTAATGGCAGAATGAGCTATTCTTTCCTTGTTCACGTATTGTAGCGCTGATAGCCATCATGCTGTAACTGACCATAGGTCAACTGTGCCCATGCAGACATGCACAAATCGCAAAATCTACAAGTAACACATCTGTGGTTTCTGTATCGGGAAACTGATACCGTCCTTTCTTTATCATGTCATCTGTTTTATCATTGGAGCCTGAGGGAACCCATGAATTTCTTCATCGTGGTCACTTGTAGCTAATTTAGAGAAGGTTGTTATTTGAATGAAAGGAATAACCATAACTTGTCCTCTGTCAACAATGTCTTAGCATTGAGTACTTACACTACTGTAATAATACTACCAGCCAACAGATGCCAGCATAAGCGTGCAGGCACTAGGTGACTGCTTTATGCTAAAAGGCAAGGACAGTGCAGACCTCTCCGGTCACTATGCAGTTACAGTCACACTAAGAGTAGAAGTGCACTTTCTCTTAGCTGTTTCAGTGTCATATAGAAATAAGAGATCTGACCATCAAGTCAGATCCACATGGTGATGTACAAAAGTCCATCTTGGATTTAAACAGACCACTTACTGGAGAAAGGACTGTATCTCTGGCCTACCTGGTAATTGCGTTCTCTGTTCAAAACTGGGTTATTTCCATATGGAACTTTGAGTGGAATTCTAGCCTAGTAGATCTGGTTTTTTACTAAATTGAGAATCCTTAATATCAGATCTTCTATTTGTGTAAGCCTGCACAGAATATGCCAAAATCACTCTGTCATCTCTTCAGGGTAGTGTGGACCTTCCAGAAACATCACACTCGTGGCTGCAGGCATGCAAACAGTGTAGGCAGGAAGAATCAAAGGCCAGGTACTCATGGTGCAAACATACTGCAACACTTTCAAGCACACTTTCCGATTTTGCCAGGGCTCCTGCCAGAAGCATTTGCAACACCATTAAGTAGTCACAGCCTTTTGAAATTAAGTGAATTATGGAAATCACTTCTGACAGATTTCTTCCAGAGCAGAAAATTTTGGTCCCAAAGTGTTCAAAAAATCAACAGGCAAGTCCTCACTGCCAATGGAGACAGAGCAGAAGGAGTCACTTCGCTCTAGTCCTCCTTCCTCAGCATAGCTGTAAGGTTTATAGATGGACCCGTAATCTTCCAGTGTGTTTTGGTAATACAGTTTCTACAGAAGGAAAGAAAAAATACAAATCACCATGGCAGCTCCTATTGCCCTTTCAGAAAGTAAAGGAATTCATGGTATGCAAATTAGGCAGGTAAGCCAGGAGGTTACAGTGAAAGGTATTAGTCTTTCTCGGATAAGGAGAAGTTTCACTGAAACTCTCTGCTGCATAAGCACCAGAGGTGAACTTTCCCTAGAGTACAAATGAGGCAGCAAGGAGAATTTGATCTGCCCTGGGCCAGCCAGCTATCAAGTAACCATGACTGCGTGGAGGCATGCAGTTTGGCCCAAGGAGGCATGAGGGACAGGTCTGTGAAAGTGCAGCGGCCAGACAGGACATGGCAAGAGGAACTAAGATTTCCTGGCTAGCACAGAAGTCGAAGAGCAGGCAGCCAGATTTTAACCCTGCACAGCGACAGAAAGCATTTCAGCCCCACCTTCCCTCCCCGTCTCCAAGAATTTGTTCCCAGTGGCAGACCCCCAGGCTTGCAGTAACTGCTGGGTGAGCAGCCAGAGGCAGCAAGAAGTCTAGAAGACAAAATATTTTCAACAAGAAAGAGTCTTCAATGTCTCCCCATCAAATATACCCCTTGCTTTTGATTGCAATGCTTCTTAGATGTGGGCTGAGAGAGCAGCTGAAGCCACAGCAGCTTTCCAGTTTTGCATGGAAGAAGTTTCCTACTCTTGCAAGCCAGCTTGGTAAAGGAGGGATTCAACATTCATTTCTTACCTGACCCAGTGTTCTGTCCACTGTCCGTATAATGCAATCAAGGTGTCTTAGTTGGAATGTCTCGCAATTAGCACACAGGCTGTCCTGGAAGACAGACACAGTATCTCAGGTTTGACCAGTATAAAGTCACCCACTGACATTTCTTTCGGATACAAATAAATCCAGCTATCTTTCTCTGTTACATTCATTTCTCTTGTGCTGTCTTCTCCAGTTACACTGCAGCGTTTTCCATTCAGGGACTGTTTCTTCTTGTGAGTACATACTCCATGTGTACGTGGAGCCACCAACTGTAGGCATTCTTCGTAATATCCAATAATTAAATATGTTTCTTCCTCTACATTTATTGGATTCTTTTTCATTAGCGGCACCAAACACGACCTCAGAACTTTATAATGTCTACTCATACAGGTAATCCTAGCTCCTAAATAGGCTCTTAAGGATTGTGGAACTGGGTTCTCACATAGATAAAAAAGACCATTTTACATTTTCTTTGCCCGCTGTAAGACAGAGATTGTTCTTGGAGTCTCTAGAGTGATCACTACGCACTTATGAACAGAGCACATGGCAGTCACCTACTGAAGCAGAGCAGAATTTCCTTCAGGCATTCTTTACAATAAAAATAGACATCTGTTAGATAATATAGTACAAAAATCCACAAAACAAACTCAAAAGCCTTCAAACCCCCAGAAGTACATCCTGTAGTCATAAAAATACTCTTAAATCCTGTCCACACTTTTGCAGTATGTTAAGTAGAAGATGTTTACCAGCAAGTTTTTGATAGATATCTGAAGAACAATGGTTCCATTTCACTTATACCAAGAACTGAATAAAATCTTGTGCGTATCAATTCAGGTATTGTGATAAGAATTCTGGAAAAAATTACACTTCCAAATATTTAGAACAATAACTAATGAAAAGAAGCACCAGTCTCAAACTGAAAGCTGTTAGGAAAAAATAAGTTGTCGAAACTATTTTAAATAGCAGTGGAATCTCCAAGTGATATTTATTTTCTAATTGAAGTATATTGCATTATTCTTCCCACTGTCATTAATACTAAACCTCATTCTTGGGATTACCAATTTCTGTGGTATTAAAAGGGCACTTAAATAAGGAAATGGACAGTTACCTCAGCAATCACTTCTTTTCCAGTCTCAACAGAAACAGGTGGTAGAGCAGCATAATCTGTAATATCCAGTTTAGCCTGCATACAGGGAGAGGGATGATATTACTAAGAAACTGAAGTAGGCTGTGAAGGATCACACTTTATTGCAGACTATTCCCTTTTTCACTTTCATTTACTTCCTTGCTGAAAACACTAGTATGTGCAGTGGGACAAGAGATGATGTGCCTCCCCATCTGTTGGATTGATCAGTAGGATGAGGCACCTGGGAACGTCCTGCTGATGCTGAAAAATGGTAGTCTGTCACCAGAGTAGCATTATCTAGTTCATGCAGAATACCACTCCCCAGATCTCCTTAGTGGCAAAAAAGCTTTATTTCGCTCAGTACCAAAACCAGAGGAAACAATAAAAGATATGACTGATACCAGATTCAGCCACAAAACACTGATGGGGTAATGTGAATATATGCTTTTGCACTTACTTGAGATAAAGAGATCCTGCTCTCTTCATTATAGTTGATTAAACTCTGTTCACCTTCTTGAGGTAGAACAATGGCTTTGCTTTTAGATCCTGGCACGTAAAACCAGCAAAGTAGAATACTGGAAACTGTTGAAACAAGTTGAAATGAGCATTGTGAATAGATCTGTACGGCTCAATACCATGGGTTGGTGAGGTACCTAGCCTAGTTCCAAACAAGCTAACGCAGAAACCTCCAGCAATGTAGCTGTGCAGATGCAATGCTTGCCCTGGAGTGCTTAGCTTGCTTTAGCAAATCAAGCTGTTATCTCCACAGAGTGCTGCACTGAGCAGGCAGACATACTAGATCAATCACAGGCAACCAGAGGAATAGTGGTCAGATAATCTGTTAATTTTTGCTTCATATAGAGAATCAGTAGTTCATCTCTTCAGCAGTGAACAACATGAGCTGTTACAGAGGAAGCAGCTCTGTAACGAGCTGTTGCCATGTAGTGTAACCCTATGGGAAAAACTCATTACTTCCAGTTAGCCAGTAACTGGTTAATGTAAAAAAAGTCAAGTATTCAATTTTATTCAATTTACTTTGTGGTACTGGAGTTCAGCTTAAACAACACATTTACATTTGCCAGTCGTCTTCCACCCACAATATAATGATTTTCACAAGTAACAAGCTGAAAAACTCCATGTGTTAACATTACATTTCTGTTCTCTCAGTTTAGATATTTTCTTTCTTCTAGGTTACATACTTGTGTTTATTATTGTTCATACAACAGTATTCCATGCATCCATGTTATCTTCCATTTTTCACTTCTCTATAATACACAGTCCTCACCTTTTCACATCCCCCACACAAGTGCAGATAAGTTTCACTAATCTTTCTAGTGTCTTTTACCCTGTGTTGTCAGCCTTCAATACTACCTTCCTCTGCATTACACGTTTTATCGTAGTGCCTAGTAATTTCAAAGTTTTCTTGGATATCAAAAAAGATCTCTTCAGTTACTAAATGGAAATGGCAATGTCTTGTGTCAGACAACTAAGGTCTTTCTTTGTAAAATTTGAAGAGAGAATGGGTCATGGACCAGAACACATGGATGGCAGCGCCACAAGGAGTGCAAGTATTAACCGCTTGCACCTTGATTGTATACACACTAATACATTACGGCAAATGGTCTTTCTTGTTAAGGCTGGTAGATTTGAGCACATGTTCACGAGCTGCAATTGCAATGAGCTCCAATGGGCAGATGACAGATAACTTGCATGCATAAGTTCGGAGGTTACTTACCCAGTAGTAATAAGAAAGCCGTCATTATTACTGCAATGGCACCACCTCCAAGTCTCACTGCTGCTTGTGGAAGTGATGAATCTTCGCATGTATGTCCATCTGTGCAAAAGCAGAGCCTAACGTGCTGATTCTGCTTTGTAGAAAATCCTTGCCAGTCCTGAATAATCATGGGCACCAAGTAGCTACCTTGTGGAAGGCTTCTTAACATTAAAAGTTCAACTGATTGCCCTAAAAAGAAGACAAGCAAATCATTCTAAGACTCATACAAAGAATTCTGACATTCTACAGTCCCTACTCTTGATAAGCAAAGGGAAACTCATTTGCACCCCAATTTCAAATACTTTTTCCAGCCTTAACGCGCCATAGTAAATAGGACAAAATGACATCCCACTTTATCGCCTTGCCGAACCTTCTGGACAAAGAGATCTGTCCCAGTCTTGCTGCATTCTGGCATAGCTGCACTGATAATCTCTAGAACTCATTAGGAAGTTAATCAAATGCAGAAGGGGTTCCTCAGTTGTCTTATCCCCCTTTCTGCAATTTGAGCACATTCCTTCTGCTCTGTCCTCAGCAGAGATGAAGAACAATGCAACTTTTTTCCAAATTGCAGTAACTTGGTATTTTGAAAGCTGTTTTTCCATGTCCTTTCAGTCTCATTGAGACTAATCAATAACAAACCATAACAGTAAGAGACAGTGAAATAACTAGAGGGCATGTAAGTGACAATAAACTTCTCGTGAAGGACATGAAAGGAAAAACTCACCAAAGTTCCTTCCTAATTTCCAGTTATGCTTCATATCTTCGGAGTCCTCAGCCAGCTCAAATGTAAATGGCCCAGAATGTGAATAGACCGGAGCAGACTTAGCTTTTATAATGAGCGGTGTCCCTACTTTTTTGTCACATACATCTAAAAAAGGAGCCACTAATGTTGGCATATGACCATTAATATCAGACAAGTAAAGCAGGATGGTGCCCGTACCAGTCTGTGGTGGAACACCTAGATAGGAGCAAAAGAAACAGAAAAATACTCGTAACTGGGTATTGACAAAAGCCAGTTCACTGGCAGGATCTCTGTCTGGTTTATCCTATTAGGCACACAGCACAAGTTTTAAATATTAGGGTATTCTGCATTACCATTCTGCACCCAGATCCACAGTCTTGCTATCATTTTATCTAACATGCACCTCATCTCAAACAGCCCACACACTGCTCGAGTATTTTCTGACTGGTTACTTACCATGATCAATGGCATGAACAATGATGGTGTACAGGCTGTTGTTCACATAAGAGGATTCTTGATCAAACTCTTTTGCCACAGTAAGAACTCCGGAATTCTCATCCACACTCAGCCAACCATCTGGGTCATGGGCTAGTTCATATCTTAAAAAGAAAGGAAAAAGTAACAAGTGCCATATTTTCTTAAATGGATTTTGAAGAACAGAAAATTTCTGCTGCACTTGTCTTTGTCCTTTTGAGCTCAGTAGGTATTTTTACTTGGTAGTTATGCTTACTTTTGTTGCTTACTTTTTGTTTTACTATGACAAGCTGTGTGTTTCAACACAGCCCATACAAGTCCCCATACCTTGTACAGGCCCATCAAAACTGTTCCTAGGGGCTAAGGCAGTATCTAATTTCCACATCAGATTACCATTCTTATAGCCAAGCATAACCTAGTCCTTTCTACAGCATCAAAATTTTGTTGTCAAAAGTACAATGTAACTAATGCAACCTAGTTTTAGGCAAAACTATTTCGAAAACAACAGAAACATTGAGCAACTGAGGACTGACTGCACCTTTAAATTGTATCTTACAGAACCAGCTATCTGGATCTGCAGTATCATCAGTAGTAAACCTGCACCTCTAATGCATATGGTCATATAACTGTAAATATATGTACGCATATGTATATTTACATATGTACATACACCAAATTAAACTTGAAAACCTCATTATATTCCTAAGCTATTTCTTATTCTGAGATTTAGAAGGATCTCCACTTACTTTATCTTATTTGGCACACCATCTGGATATGTGGCAGGATACCTTCTAAATACCCTCCCAGGCTTCATTGAATCTTCTTTTTGGACAATAAGCATAGGAGGATGAAACCTAGGAGCACTTTGTGACTGTAAGACCTTTATGTTCACAGTTGTATTCATGGATTCTAGGCTTGAGATCATCACAATACCATTTTTACATGAGAAGAAAGGTTCTTCATTTGCTACAGAAATGACGAGTCTCATGTCAGAGCCATCTTCATAGTTGAGAGGCTGAAAAACCCAGACAAAAGTCTGATTAGCAGTTATGACCTTTGGTTTGGCAGTCATCTCTATATACCTGGAACTCAGAGGTGAGCTGAGCTCACCAAACTCAGCAAGATTCTAAGCTATTGGTCTTGTAATCAGACAGGCTCCACTAAACATTGCCATGCTGTAGCTCATCTATCACTGCCTCTTTACCTTGATAATATTCAGAATGCCTTCATTTGTGTCTGGATCTGTCTCAATGGTGAACTGTTCCTTTTCATTGCCTTTTGTTAATCTGTATTTTGCTCTCCAAGCTGGAGTGTTGGGAAAGTCTTTATCTTCCACTTGGAGCCGTAGTACAGCTGGATGTTCTTGACCTGCTGAAATCTGTAGCTGGTACTGTGAGAGGAAATGAAACAAGTGAAGACTACTTCTAAAGAGGAAGAAGCTTGTTAGCCAGTTTTGAGACAGAGTTCCACCACCAGATCATGGGGAGCTACTTCTGCACACACTGTGGTTGTTCACAGTGGTTCATGTGTCCCCACTCAGTGACAGAGAACCCCTATGGGAGTTACAGAACTCACCTTCCTCCAACATATTCCAACTGACTTCATAAAGAACTTACTACTAAACCTGATCTTTGTCTAAAACCAGGAGACTACTTGTCTCTCCTAATATTGACTATAGCAATATGCCCATAAATGCCACTAGGGCTTTTCATCCAGGATTGTCTTCTGCCATGTAGAAGATACTGGTGCATACAGGCTTAGGCCAGAACCAGTCTGCAGATGTTACACACCTGACCTTGTAGGAAGGAAGTACATGTGAGATTTTAGGTAATTTCCTGTCGTGGTTTAACCCCAGCCAGCAACTAAGCCCTAGACAGCCGCTTACTCACCCCTCTCCTTCCCCCCCAGCAGGACGAAGAGGAGAAATGGACAAAAGGGAAAACTCGTGGGTTGAGACAAAAATAATTTAGTAGGAATAACAAAATAATACTAATATATTAATAGTAATATACTGATAATAATACCACTAATAATATATAAAAGAAAATGCAATTCCTCACAAGCTCCACCCATGTCAAGCAGCCAGTCCTGGGAAAACCGCACTCTGGTCCAGAATAGCTGATCCCATGGAGAGAGCAAAGACCCACAAAGGCAGGAGGGCCCAAAGGCCAACTGCAAAATGGCAGAATGGCAAAAGGCCGAACTAACGAAACTAACCGAACAGAATTGAACCGGACTGGTTGTGCCTGGAACAGTCCTCCCAAAAAGCACTGTTGTGACGAGTTGGAAAAGCTGAGTCCAGTTATATACAAAGCATGATGCTGGTGGTATGGAATACTTTCATGGATCAGCCTGGACGTCCGCCAAGGTCTGTCCCTCCATGCCCCACTTCCTAGCTGCCCCACACCTGACAGATAGGAAGTTGAGGAAGACCTTGGTTTCCCTGGTAATGGCTGAGATACCAGTAAGTTCTTACATTCCTTCTTGAACTAAACCCAAACAACGACCATGCTAGCTATGAGAAAGAAAAGTTTCTAACTGCATGAAGAAAATTAACTCTATTTCAGTCAAACCACCACATTTCTCACAATGGTTTAAGTTTTTGATGGTGCAGTGTAGCCACCAGCTTGCCTAACTGGCACTCCAAAGACAGGCTGAGAAATGCAAATTAAATCACCTAAGGCAGAAATATATATGTTTTAAAAGATGAGATGGTAATAGAATGTAAATTGTGTTTATTTTCTTCATATAAGTTCATCACTGGTTGAGATCTGAAAATTCAGACTCTTGCCTTCTAATATGTAAACAACACTGTCCTTGCATGACAACTTTTAAAAATGATGTAAAGAATAATACATGTACTCAGGCAGAGGGAACAGATCACTGCTGTGAGAAGGCTGGGAATTTTGCTAGCCTGGAGTTAATGATGATGAAGCACAAAATTCTTGTATAAACCTGTTTTGACAGATCATCTAACCTTATTCCCTCAAGTCTTCCAAACAGCATTCTGCAGGTAGGAGACCTACCATAGTAACACACTAGTAAGTGTGTTTGCTTTTGTAGGTGACTGTACCCACTGTTGTAACCCAGTATCTATTCTTACTGTTCGCAACTTCAAATACTGTCACCTACCAGTGCTTGACACAACTCCGCACGCTGGATGAGTGTACAGGTTTTGGCTGGGATAGTTAATTTTCTTCATAGCAGCTTGTATGGTGCTATGTTTTGGATTTGTGATGAAAGCAG
>Ga0181612_128651_pt1 | contig 13018 bp, 5 predicted proteins | sample HoacroProtozoa21_FD_119630 | JGI IMG/M metagenome (GOLD analysis project Ga0181612, IMG submission 119630) | Hoatzin crop microbial communities from Cojedes, Venezuel. Combined Assembly of Gp0051906, Gp0051904, Gp0051908
CTGGATTTGTGCTTGGGATTGCCTCGACCCATGTACAGGACCTTGCTCTTGGCCTTGTCGAACTTCATGAGGTTTGCATGGACCCACCTCTCCAGCCTGTCCAGATCCCTCTGGCTGGCATCCCTTCCCTCCAGCGTGTCAACCACACCACTCAGATTGGTGTCATCAGCAAACCTGCTGAGGGGGCACTCGATCCCACTGTCCATGTCACCGACAAAGGTGTTAAACAGCGCTGATCCCAATACCGACCCCTGAGGAGCGCCACTAGTCACTGGTCTCCATGAAGACCAGAGTTGGCTACAGAAGCCTTCAGCACATGCAAGACTGATCTGTGGTATTTCTTATTCCACATCAGACATTCCTGGCAAGCCTTCTGTAGGAAGAGTCTTGAGCATCTAGGTGTATCTGCATTTGTTTCGACATCCACGCCACAATTATTTTGGCAGTTGATGCAGGTGGGATATGTTGAATCCTATTTCAGAGTCAGGAAGGGATCTAGTGGGATATAAAAGCCTTTTGCTGCTGCCTTCCCATTATATTAGCAGATTAGAGGGAGGAAAGATATTTTGTTCCCTTCCCTTTATATTGAGCAGTCTGGGTACTCTGCCTGCTCCCAGATCAATCCAGGGGAGCTGCTTCACATCAGACTTTTGCAGTGGCCCCACAAAGGGTGTGCAGAGTAAGACAGATTGGAAAAATACCAGACCCCAAAAGGTAGACATGATACCACTTCAACTCTCATGTGTGAGGATAAGTCCTTCAAAAAGGCTATCTGGTCTCTCTATAACTTACGGAGAGAGATCTGTTGCCTCCTAATGTGCAGGCCATGCTCTGGAGCGGCCTCTCTGCCCTCTGGTCACTGAGAAGCCTAGATGACCACTTGGACAATACAGTTAACGTAACAGAGCACCAGTCAGCTGTATCGACCCACACTGTACGTCCCTTCTCCCCACTGGTGGGTGAAAATCCATATGCAGCTGTCACTCCTGTTTATAGTATTTGTGAAGAATCGTCAGCTACCCTGTGAGGATGATTTTCCACCCATCTTGATCTCATGCAGAACAAACCGAGTATAATCAGCGACTAGAATTCAATAAAAAAATATACTGACACTCTGAAAGATCCACTGACTTGGCATTCTGCAGATACGACCTTTGGAAAGTTAATGCAAGACTGCTTTAGATTGGAAGGTCAGCCTGAAGATTAAACAAAAGCAACTTGTGCATGAAAGACTTGGCAGTGGAAAAAGATACTCTCCCTATAAAGACTCAGCTGCAGATTTTGAAATTGGATACATATACAAATGCTGTTGACAGTGTGGCAGAGAAATCTGAAAAACATCGTTTTGCCTCTGTGATATTGAAAGATGCAGAGCTCAAGAAGCTGCAGAACTGGCGCCTCTGCTATCATCTGCCTGGTGTGGTCGAGCACCCACAGCTCTGAGATTTTAATAATTAATCTTTTCCCTGTCTCAGATGTGGAAACTGAAGCTATGTCTAGATTTAGCAGCATAAATAGCACAGTGCAGCAAACGATCTTCAAAATGTGATACGTGCTTTCACTAAGGGGTTTGGGTACTCAAAACTCTCGTAGAGCTGCCTTGTCTTCCTGTCAGGAGATACTACACACAGCCTCATCTGCAGTAGCTGTTCTGCTGTGAGCTCATGAAGGAGGGTGAAACGAGCCCTTTTATCTATCTTGCATTTGCTGCAGGCTGATGGGATGTACGTAGAAAATTATTACCGCTCAGCTGATGCATGGCAAGTTTTTACCCACTGGTCACTTTGCAAATGTAAAGAGGCATGGCTTGTCTGGGGGAAAAGAAAAGAAGAAGCAACAGCCACAAGAAGTTGTGCGAGTCAGTCAAGTAGTCTGAAGGCTGTAGAACTACTATGCGAACTCAGTAAGGCTGTCAATCTTTTGCCAAGGTTTGCTGAACGAAGGTGGCTGATCATGCCTGAGGTCTTTGCTGGCATCAGGGGCACAGCAGAGCACAGTCCACCTTCCTCACAGTAAAAGGAAGGCATTTGGCATCCCGGGTGGGGTGTTGAAGACCGCGTAGGTGGCTAATTCCTGGCGCTAAGCTGGTGGAAGGCAATGAGCTAAGGAGCCACAACCCAAGAAAATTTGGGCTTTCTCACCCCGCATCCATCTCCCCTGTTGTCTGCTTCTGGATGCGCTGCTTTTCATGGCAGGTTTACAGTCCTGTGACCACACCAGCTTTTGCCCTTTAGTTGCACTTCACCATATGATAACTCCTTGATAGCATGCTGGCTGTCTTCAGGCACTTCCAACCCACCATGGCACAAAGCTGAAGTGACACAGACTATGGGGAAGGGGAAAGAGAGGTCCTAGTGACCCACACAGTCCACAGTCAAAGGATCAAAGCTTTTTAATTTATAATACATGGAGGTAGTTGTCAGTGCCAAAGGTACTTCTGAAGAGATTTGGAATGGATTTATTTACAAATAAGATGACTATTTTTCTTTCATAAATGATGACCTCTCTTGATGTCTTTTGAATCAGACAATGGATGTATCCAAAGTTTTGAAGATATTTTCACAGCTCTTGGCCATTGGTCAGTCAATTCAATGCTGACCCAGCTCTTGCTGAGGATGGTGTCTGCAGTTCCTAGTCCTGCAGAGGTTCTGGAGTGCTTCTGCAGAGTGCCTGCGAGCCTTGCCTCCAAGGGGACAGGGGAATCACAGGGACACACTGTGAAGTCAAATCTACTAGAGGAGACCCTGTGGCGGTGTCTGGATCCCCTTTGCCTCACTGTCCTTTAGGATCTGGTCAGCGTTTTGGCCTCTTGTTGAAAGCAACAGAAATCCAGATATGACCAATGAATGGGTCTACAGAAGCTGAATGTAGGTCCACAGTTTCGAATTTTTTTTTCAGACAAGAAACAACAATTGCCATGATTGTGTCTGGTGTCTTACACAACCCTGGCAAGTTCTCCTAGTGATTCTTTTAACTTATTAAACCCAAGCTAGAACAGATCACTTAGAATGACAATCATTCTCAGATTCGAGTTAGACAGGTAGTTAGGCAGCTGTAGTCCATTTACCACATTCATCTCACAAGTTAGACAAACAACACGAAAGGAATCTTTGAGTCGAGTGGAATAAGATGAGTCCGTTTCTTCATAAGAGGAGTTGAACTCTGGTGGATGTAACCTGCATGGGTTAACTGTGAATGGAGGGCTGAAGTTACATTCATAAACAGAGATTTCTTTTGCATGGCCCTGACTATTTTTATAAAGAAGGTTGTACATTCCTGTTATGTGATTTTCTTGCTTCAAAATATTTCAGCTCCCAGATGGGACAATTTCAGTCCAGTAATCCATTTAGTTTTGCTCATCACACAGCTATGACTTTTTGCACTTCCACACTCCTGCACTGATCTCTGCTTGGGAATGTCCCAGGCCCCGAATCAAAGCCAAAGAGAACATTTTGGAAAATCCGATAATTTCCCCTCCCTATATTTAAAGGTGGTAAATTTTTTTTCAAAATTTCTTGTTCGGATTTATATTCCATGCTTCTGCACTAATTAATGAAACTAATTTTCTCCAGATTAAAAAAAGTCTGTACCAGTCATGTCTAAATGTTGTATTTAAGGGACGTCCTTGCTTACTGGCAGAAGTCAGGACTTAAAACAATGATGAATAGGTAAAAAGGCATTTTTTCCCTTAATGAAAGAGTTCCATTTTATTGAAAAATAGCCTGACTTGTAACAAGAATTGTAGTCTAATGAAATTTAACTCCGCAATAAGTTAAATTATGGAAATGAGAAATGTGTAGTTTGGAAACCAGAGTTAGAACAATAATGAAGCTCGAAATATTCTCAGTTAACAGCAAAAACACAAACCTCATTTTCTCCACATAAGTTATATACATATATTTATTTATAAACATATACACAGGGTTGTATATCTGCTTATTTATACCTCCTAAATGATGGAAACTGAACTACACAGATGGGATTTCTGAGAAAACCAGTAATTTTTCGCTTAATACATCACTACTGACTTTTTTTGCGTGGCTGTGAATCTGGTCTAGCACTGTATTTTGCACTTTTCCCTAGTTAACAGAGTTTTCTGTGGCAGAAAACATTCCATTTTCACCATTTTATTACAAGAATGCTTCCCGTTTCACTCCCAGAAAGTGTAACTCTCTGTTTTGGTGCTCCCCTTTGCATTTTCATCAAAAATTGAAAGCCACCTTCATCAACAGGTGGAGATTTTTCTCCCAGGCTTTCACTGCTGGTGTGCAAGCTCGATAGAAAGGGCTTGCAGCTTACTAAGGAAAGCAAACTGCCAGTGCCTTCTAACAGAAATGAAAGCGTCTGAGCAACGTGAAGCTTCCACTCTTTAGTTCTGCTTGAAAAGAAAATGTAAAAGCTCTTTGTACTGCACGTATTGTTAAAAATCCAGGCTGTTTCAAGTTTCAAGAAATACCAAATTGTTTAGACTAAAGAGAGAAAAAAACCACATTTAAACATAGAAATACTTATATTAGCACATAATCTTGTAGACGTGTTACAGCCTCTGCTGTGCTTTTCTCTTTGCCATTCTGCTCTAAGGAAAGTCTGATTCAATTCAGGTAAAGGGACAACTAACGGGATATATCTAGTAAGAACACTGGAGAATTTTTAGAAACTAATTCCCAGAAAACAAGAAGTAATGGCCACTGTTATAAATTTAGTGAAGCAAGAAGTGCAGACTGTAAAGACCATAGTGCATCTGGTTTAAAAAACCCTCTGGTTTTAGGAAACTGCTATTCCTAAATTGTTGCGGTTCAAAGCATGGAGGATACTGCTGGAATTAGCATCCTCTCTAGAGCAAGACCACACTGCTACTGTGAATGTGCTCACCCTGTGTGTTGCGATGAAGAACAAACCTTCTTCCCACCTTTGAAGGCTGGAGTGCAGCAAAGTAAGACAAGAATAGGTAAGTGATGGAGATGAGAGGAAGTCCCCCGTCTTAAAGGCGGGGAGAAAGGAGATAAAGAAAGGTTCAAGGAGAGGGACAAGGACTTTGGAGCATCTCAGTACATACAGAGGGATTGATGTCTGATCTGAAAAACTTCCCACCATTTACCAAAATACATGGAAATCTACCTACCCCAAAAAGACTCGGCTCTGTGACATCCAAGGACTGGCTTCTCCCTGACGACAGGGAACAAGGAAATGTTTGTGTGTGCCTCCTGTGGCAAGCAGGAGATTTGGGCTAGCCTAGAAGAGAGAAGGAAAGAAACTCCTTCCAAAAATACTCGCCCTTCTCTAAAACATGCTCATTTTTACAGCCCAACTCATTCCTCCACCCAGGTAAAAGTTTGAGAGACTTGGAGGAAAGAGGAAAAGAAAGGAACGGTTTTAATTTTACTTTCAGTGTGTTACTTCCTTAGCTAATCAAAGACTTTCAGCTTTGCAAAGGCGAGAACATGAAAAAAGAAAGAGACAATTTGAGCTTTTGAAACTAGTAATTTAAACGAACAAATCCTGATAATTAGAGATGGAGATTTGGTTGAACACATTTGAAAGGTGACGTGCATTGGTCACGTAATATCTAGTTGGGAGTAATTTCCGTGATGGATTTAAGTTTCTAGGCAATTTTCAGAAAAATCTGAGATTTTAAGGTTTACTCTGAGGCTAGGTATCACTGCTAAGTTTCATTCCAGTTCCAATGCAATCTGCTGCAGTTTGACATGATATGGATCAGGGTAACAGCAACACTGCATGTAGAAATGGAGCACCCTTAGCACGGGCACCCTTTTATCCACCGCTTTTTTCCCCTCACCCTGGTTTTTAGCACTGCTGGTTCCACAGGAATGATCCTTACCATGAATCCCTTGAAAGTCCAGGTCAGAGTAGCAGTCCGTCTCTCATCCATCCTGCAGTGATCCATGGCTGTAACTTGGATACCAGAGCAGAGTCTGCATCCTGCAACAAAAGCAGGCATGCCTGGAGCTTGAATGGAAAACCAAAAAAAAAGGGCACAGACCAAAGTCTAGCTGAATGCAAGCAAGCAAAGCTCAAGCAGATGACTAAACTGGGTTTGGTCAAGAAGAGGAGAAGTAGCTAAACAGGCATGGTGAGGAAAAATGAGAAGCAACAGTAAGGAAAAACGAGAAGCACCTCCTGGTGCTGCTGTCACTGACACCAGTGACCAAAACCTGCCAGATTTCTGACGAAGTCTTGCCTCCTACAAAAAGCTCCAACCCGATGAGGAGGAGAATGAGTATGCTCAATAAGAGGGCTTCAAATGTAACATTAGTTCTGTGCCTTGTAGGAAGCAAGAAGACGATTGCGGCGATATTAAAACTGTTAGAAAAGTGTCTCAAGCTGTCCTACAAATTATCTCCTGCTGTCTCAGCTCTCCAAGATCCTGAAAGCAGAATAATTTAAGTACAAATACACTGTATAGAATCATTAAAACCACTTTGGAGGAACTCAGAAGGCCTCGGAGAAAATGTTATTTATCATCATACAGTGATATAATGAGGTAAATTGCTGATGTCATCAATTCTTTTCTCTTCTAGCTACAAACAGTAGGGTTCTCAGATGCACAGCTTCAGTCAAATGAAATTTAATATAGGCACCATGACACTATTTTAAGTTTATTTGATTCATTTCTTGCCAGATTCCATTTGCTGATGCTTGTTTTTTTCTGCAGGAGAATCATATTAAAGAGATAGCTATGGAAGCAAAATTTGGAGATAGTGATCTTTAAAATAATTGATGTAGGGAAGCCAACCCTGAATATAGTAAGTCAACCGCCTGCTCAATTTAACAATTATGTGTTAAAGCTGGCTCAAATCAGAACCACTCCTAGGTCAGGGAAGCTTGTTGGGAAGGTCCATTGTCCCTGAACGGGAAGGATAACATCATAAGGCTAGAAGGGTCTCTTGGGTAATCAAGTAATTTCAAAATTTAACATGACAGTCTCCTGGATTATAAAGTTACTGAGCTGTATCACAGACTAAAAGTCTAGCACAGAGTCCCTGATCTACAACTTATGCATGTAGAAGGACGCTTGCTGCTGAATTCTGGCCCTGCTGGATCAGACCCTAAACAATTTCGGTGTACAGATTTGTTTCTAAGGCTTATCTAGGAGCTGAGATTTTTCATCAAGGATCACTGGTGCACAGAAATTGTTGAGACTTCCTTCTCTGAGTGTACCCGCATTGGGCTTATTTTCCTCATTTGCAGCACTTCTTCAGGACAAATCACCCCTTCGACTCAAATCAACACATCCCTAGACTTCTCTGAATAAATCCAACAGCTGGAAGAGTGTCTAATCCTGAAACTTCACTGTAGGAGTAGACTGACCTAATAACACCCAGTAAGAACCAGGATGAAGGCCCAGGTTGCATGTACAAGAACAACAGAAGTGTGCTTTCCACTGCAGACTGGAACATGGTTTAACCCATCTATTTAGGGCTATTTTGCAATCATACAGATAAAAGTCAGCTTTCGTTTCTCTGTGTTATTTCTGCAGTTTACTTAGTAATTGAAGTCAATGCACAGCTCAGATTACCTCAGCTCCCTGTCACCTTGAAATCTCTGTTCTTCTGCAGCTGAAAGTGCAGCAGAGAAATCAAGAGGTACAGACTTGAGTGATTTGCTGTAAATGCCAACCCCCTCCAGCTGAGTTGTTGATGTATATGTTGGATATAGCCGCGTGGTGGGTGCACTGAACTGACTGTTCCAGAATATATTAGAATTGTTAATCATTGTATTTATCAGATCCTACCCCAGATGCATTTGGAGTTCATCAGTACAATCTGAAATATTCTGCTCTTGAAGACTTCTAGCTACAAAGCGGTTCAGCAATACATCAAAAAAATAGAGACGAGGAAGGTTATGTGTAAGAGGGCAGGAGCAGCAAAGAAAGACGTCAGCAACCAGGGAAGAATTAAAGTTCCCTCTTACCTTAACTCTTCATAGGAAGAGTCATCACACCATGTGGGACCCATGTCTCAGAGAGAGGCCTCTAACCACAAAGTGATAATTAAGGCCAGCACAGCAAGAAGACTTCAAACCAAGTAGAAACATCCTCCCCACAGGTCTGCACACACCAAGCTTCACCAGGGTTTTTACACTCAGCTGCTGGTGCTGGATGGGTCCACCTTAGGCCATTCTCTTAGGAGAAGTGTGGCGGGGGTCTGGGTCAAAGTGGCTTTAGGTGCCTCGTGATGGACTGGGCATATGGATAACTGTGGATTTCCCCTGCATGGGTCACCAGCAGTTGCTCACCTGGAAAGACTCATCAGGGTAGGAAACAGCTCGTTGTATAGATCTGTGTTGGGTACTTGGGAACTCCCTATGGTTGGTGTGGGACTGGGCAGGGAGGTGAGACATGAAGGGTTAAGTGGGAGATAAAATACCTGCTAGGACAGAAGCCTTTTAGCCTGAAATTGTCAAACTCAATGAACATTCTCATAGTTTCTCAATTATCATCTCCTGGAGCGTCATCCTCCTCCTCCTACTTTCTTTTTTAATCTCCTTTGCTGTCATTACTTTGACTGATGCAGTCTGGATAACTGCCTGCCCAGGCTAAATTCAAAGCAAATTGGAGTGTCCTGCTTGCTGGATGCAATTTCTGCGTGTGTATAGTCACTTAGTGGGATTAAAGGAAAGTAAGAAAAACAGGCATACCCGTTTCAGGGAACAAACCTCAGAAAACTTCATGCCTGCTGGATCTTCAAAACCTGGCCAGTCATTTTGCTTGTCGAGAGCCCAGTGCTGGTCTGGAGTCAGATTCAGTGTTATGCTAAGACGGATGTGCAGAAAATACAAGGAACACCCCGAGCTAGCACTCACCGACAGGAGGTCAAGAGAAGATCACAGAAATGAAGCTCAAGACCACTGCGGGTCTCCTCTGGATGTGGTGGCAGGGAAGCGCTTGCTGGCTGCATACTCTTTTGCAGTGAGTGTAACACTGCCAAGGTCCCATTTCTCTTGCCTTATTGGTCTTGGTGACACCATACCATAAACCTGTCAATGAGGGGAAAACCCAGTGCTCCTTTTGTACCATCTCTTCTCTGGGCAAGAGGAGGTCTGTGTAGTCCTGCGCCCACTCCTTTGAATTTAGCGGGGATTTGGCATTGGTTGAGGGATATTTGGTGGGCACATACTGCAGTTCTGGCCAGTGCTCACCTTGCTGACTGTCCACGGCAAGGTATGAGATCCTGACCTTCAGTTGTGTCATAAGATCACTGGATTGAAAGACAAATACTGGATAAATGAATCTGGTCCAATTTCAGTGTATCAAGCGGGACATGAAGACAGCTAGGTCTGCTTTTCCTTCCCACTAGTAGGGGAAACTCTTCAGAAACTCTCTTCCCTATCTGCCAGGAACTTATTTCAGCCTATGTGTAGTCAAAGTCACCTTAAACCCACTTCTTTTTGTGTTTTCATTGCTCACTGGAGCAATTGCCAGTGCCACGGGAGGGAGAGATGAAAGTCAGGCTGTGCCGGTATGAATATGCTTAGAGCACTTCCCCTCCTTGTTTCTGTCATATTGTTGGTAATGATTAACGAGGTGCCTCACTTGGCACCAATAATTATGAGACTTCATTGTTACACAATAGGAAGGGTAACAGTCAGTGGAGGAAAAAGCTGGGGAGGAAGAGTGAGGGCTCTGCCGTGTGTTTTGCCACAACTGCAGAAATGAACAGCCAAGTGTCTTTAAGCAAGATGTCCTAAGGATGGCACGTATCTGCCCAAGCTCTGAATGGCCGAACTACTGCATCGCTTTTCCTTTCACTCTCTTAAATGTGTCCTGCAGATGTTTTGTGATACGTACTAATTTCCCCTACTGGTCCCAATTTTCTGCTTTCCATCTGTACTTTTTTTTTCTCCTATCCAGTAGATCTTCAGTCCTATTCGTAGAAGAAGCCTATTCATAACAAACTTTAAAACAGGTGGTTAAAAACCAACTTTTGCATAAATCCTTGGCTTTTGTTAGAGCTTTAGCCTATGACAGCACAGGAAAATCATGCAGTCAAGCCTCTTCTGCTTTTCTTTCATCCATGTGGAGCCTACCATCTTGCCTCCCTGTGGATTGCCTTTCATCTTCTCTTTTGTGCCACTCTGCAAAGGTCAGTGTTGACCTGGGGCATAGCAGCAGTTGTGCTTGGATTCTTTCTGCATTCCTTCTCCTGAGATAATTTTTAAAAGTCTTGAAGCCACTTTGTACGCTTAGGGATGATCTTTGTGGTTCTGATTCAATGCCCACTCATGCTCCATCATCGAGCCTTTTAAATGATAGTAAAGAAACGATGTCAGATCACAGGACAGTTGGATAAACTCAAAGACAATGGTACATTGGACATCACAATTGGTTTGGGCAGACTCCTGATGTCAGTGGTTATATGCAAAAAAACTCCCCCAAATCTTTGCTTCCAAGTCAGTATAAGTAAAAGCGGAAACTACTTTCAAAATCAATCTTTTTTTTCCCAAAGTATTTCTGTGTTTCAGCATGCTTAGAAATTGTGTAAAAGACACTCAGCTAGTGATATTCTCATAAGTTGCATTGTAATTAATCCTGCCTCTTGAGAATCAGACCTAAAATGCATATACAATAGGAAATTTCTACAAAATTAAACATGGTCACAATAACACTCTTTCAGAAAATAAATGAGCAACAAAGCTATTGTTTTCTCCCCGATTCTGGCACAACTAATTAAGCATATTTATCTGACTAAATAGCTTGGTGTACTGCTATAAAATGATTCTGTGTTGCACTGGTCCTCAGTGGTAGTTTATTTTTAGTCTCCTTTTGCTTGGCTATGTTATTTCCATGCAAGAAGTGGAAGATTTGCAAGTATGTTCATTTGAATTCATTTTAGTTTGGGGGCAGCCTGGCTTACAGGGGTCTTTACGTGTCCATTCCCAGTAGTTTTCTGATTGCTTAGAATAACGGATATTTAGAAGTTTAACAGAGGAGCTTTGATCAGCTGGACATCTTTGTCTTTTGACAGCCCAACAAATTGCTTGCCAATTTATGGGTAGTTTGCCTGAACAGTAGCCCAGCATTGCAAGACCCTCTTGCTCGTTATACTCAGGGGGTCTGTATAACAAGCAGTATATTAAAGTTTTTTCCGCATGTTGATGTTTCCCATTGCAAATCCAAAGAAACAGAAATACCCCAGGGAGCTGCTGACAGATCTGATTCTAAAATAGAGATAGACAAAAGATTTGCAAGAACTCCCCCAACAACCCAAGGTGATGAATTTTTACAATTTGTCTATTAGTGATTTACTGGTGAAAATAAATATTTTAAATATTTATTCACTCAATGAACTGTGGTTGGTCTCTGCCCATGAGTTGCTTGTGTAAATTATTTGTTTTAATGGCACCATGAGCTCTGTCTTTGGTCGTAAAGAATGCATCTTTCAAATACAAAAGACCGAAACCCCAACGTCTGCTCTCCTCATGAATGCCAAAAACAGATGAGAAATGGAGAGAAAGCACTAAAGATGTCTTTTAGACTTTTTTCCTTTCTTTTCCCCCTAACATTCCCTTAATTAAAGCTGATAAATGCCAGTCTAAACAGGAAGATTTGCTGAGAAGCAGGGCTTAAGTGAAGACCAAACAGTAGGAGCAGGACAGAAAACTGGAGTAACCTCTTCTCTTTTTCTAAGGAGGTTCTGGGAAAAGGAAGCATTGAGACAGTTGCTTATTCTGTCTCAGGCAATGGGTGTTCAAGCCCTGTCTTGGGAGAGGAAAAATATTGTCTCTGTTGTCTGAATAGAAAGTTGAAGCCATTTTAACTCTTCCCCTTTCTTGTTTCTTATTGTCTACTTCTATATGCATGTTTACAAAAGAAGGACTGGTTTTTGCCTATTTGACAGAATAAATGCACAGCATAGTGCATGTGAAGTGGCGGGTTTATTGACAAGCCCTTTCTAACCACACCTGCTCTGGACTCCAAGCTCCAAGCTTACAAATCGTGCAACGAAAAAGCAGTACCTTGGAAGTACTGTGTATTTCTCAACTGACAAGTGAGCCAACTACCTGTCTGTTCATGCAGTCAACGCTCCCTCTCCGTAAGAAGTCCGAACATGTCGTTTCTAATGCACCGGGATACCTATCTGCCTTTGCATCCTACCTGTTTGAATAAGTCACCACAGGTAAAGGGAATGATGTTTCAGGAAGATGCATCGGTGACATCACCTCGCAATGGCACCTGCATTGGCTAGAGCTGAGTTCTCTTTTCTCTCTGCAGACTGTATCATCACAAGAATTTGTTATGACTTCAGTTGTCATTTCAGTCCTATCATATTTCATTGAAAGGTGAGGTTACAGTAACAGAAGAAAACTTGAGCATTTGCAACTTTACCTAATTTTACTGCCAGTTTCTCTGCATGACCTGGATTGTTATGCTGGTTAGAGTACCAGTCAAACTACCACTGGCTACTTGGACCTGTACCATTAGATTAGAGCACCTTCTGCATTTTGACTGCAGTAGCACTTTTTTCTCCATCATCCACACACCAAGCTTGGGGTTAGTTTGTGGTGATTCACAGCGCTGGGCATTAAACTAGATTTGTGCAGAACCAGAACTGACGGGAACCCTCTGAGCCTGACCTCTTCTGGGAGGATTGCTGACTCTAGGGGACTGCATAAAGGCATTTAGATATATTCTTTGACACCTCCTCATCTTTTTGAAAGTTTTTTCATGATGTAGAGATTTCTTGTTGTGTGAATCAATCATCTTTGCAAATGTTTAAAATTCCTTAGAATTGTGGTATAGTCGAATGAACTGAAACCGGTTCATTGATAACATTTGTGTTAAAGACTACTTTTCATATGGAAGGCAGGTATCTGACTGAGGCATTGTTTAGCTGAGTTGTTTGGAAACAGCAAGTCTATCTAATTTACAGCTCTCAGCAGACTCTGGTTTCCTTTGCTCTCAAAGAGCTGAACTGGCTGGTGCTGCCATGCTGTTGGGTTGAGGTCCAAACTGTCCCTCCTGAGCTGTTTGCAGAATCACCAGGTACATTTTCTTCAA
>Ga0181612_139690_pt1 | contig 13018 bp, 8 predicted proteins | sample HoacroProtozoa21_FD_119630 | JGI IMG/M metagenome (GOLD analysis project Ga0181612, IMG submission 119630) | Hoatzin crop microbial communities from Cojedes, Venezuel. Combined Assembly of Gp0051906, Gp0051904, Gp0051908
AAATTCAGCTTGAATTAAAAAAAAAAAAAAAAAATTGTACTACCAGTTCATCCAACTGGATTTCTTGTTAAAGATAGAGGCACACTTCCATCATGTCCTAGGCTAGGAAATTATAATTAACTCGGATTTATAGCAAACTTTGATGATTGCTTAGGAGCTTTGGTTGCCCTAAGCCATTTTCACTTCATGATTTATACTTTTGTTTGTTTTCCTCAACTAAATTGCTTTTTTTTTCCCACGGTGGAATGATAGGGGAAGTGAGTACCAAAATTCTGAATTAAATGAGACATACTCAATGAATTATGCCATTACCTCATCGCAATAGTTAAAGATCCACAGACATAATTTCACCCTCAAGACAACATATCGAAGCATGACAGCCAAAATCAAAACATTCTTAACGAAAGGCTCCCACCCCGCAACATATTCTCTGTGGACATCTTCTGTGGTGCATGGACCTCTGGCAATGGCTGAACATTAGTCAACAGCCCTCTACAATTTCCCCAATTTGTCTAGTCTTTGTATGGAACTTCAGGATGCTGTATGCTAACCTCCAGCTACGTGGAAAACAGACCACTTGCTGTCCCCTTCTTGGGCTGTGGACTGCTGATCCTTATTTCTTACCCGTTGGATACACCCATTCAATAATGCACACAACATTTTACATCACCATCCTACAGGAAGTCAATGGAGTTTGGACAGTCAAAGCTCCTTGTTTATGAATTGTTAAAAGTAGAGGTCAAACTCACGTAGACCTCTTAAATCCTTTCCTCCCAACTCTGTTTAAAGATTTTGGCTCTCAGTTCAGACAACAGGCCATAATAAACCCCAAGGAACAAGAGGTAATGCAGAATAGCTCGATCAAATTGCCTCACATTGGGAAGCAGATCCAAAATTCAGTTCATGTAAGTGCAGTTCTCCCCAGAAAATTAATTGGTTGACTGTTTGCACCATGAGTCTGTGCATGCACATGGACACGGTTCACTTGGGACTGACGTCTCCTTGCAGGCGATATGAACATCCTTTCCCTATATGGCAATACGGAGCAATGCAATTATGTTAAAGCCTCCGGGCTTTCAGCTTAGCTCATGCGCTTCAACCATTTATGTAATTGCAGTCTGCTTTGCCAAATGAAAAAAAGGGTCACAGGAGTTCTTCGCAAACCAGGGCAAGGCATCCAGAAACGTTACCTGGGGCTGCCCCAAAAGGGATCATGGAGTTCTACATTTGCTTTTTGGAAATCATACACTAAATAAAGCATTTTAAATTTAAACGATAACTTCTGAATGAAGAGTCGATTTTCAGCAGGAAGGATATGTGTGAAGGAAGAGGTCCTTTCCGAAAGCTGGTTGCTATGTCTGCTTCCCTTGCTCTATAAAGAACAGAGACTCTTTCCTTTTCGTATGTGTAACTGCAAATGTATTATTTCTCATCACAGTTCTAATCTAAGTAAATGGGAATCCTTCGATTCACATTCATGAGTTTTCAATGTAATAAAAAAAAAATCTCTCTTTAACAGAAAATGGTTGTATCTTCTCACGTCAAAGAAATTAAAATACCTACTGCACCACCTAAAAGAAAAACATACGTAAGTTTGGTCTCACTAACTTTAGAACGATCTTTCCCTGCAGCGCTCAGCTCTGTACTACAGGGTCACTGTAAAAATGCGGTGTTACTCAGTTTCCATCTCCGAGGCTGGTCAGAAATCAAGAATTGGATTTCCCAACTGCAAGACTTGCCCAGTGTCTGAGCCAGATATTATACCTAAACACCGTCCTTGAGGGAAACGCAGTAAAATCCAAGCTCTCAAACACACGGACCCTGCACTATGCTCTCTAATATGGCTGGGCAGCAGTGGTGCCAAAGTCTGCCGCACACCCCAGCAGTGCCATCCCAACAGCCTGCGGAGATTAAAACTTCTATGAAGACAGAAAATTATATGCTAACACATCTACCTGTGCACAGATTCCAACTGCATACAGTACTTTGATAGTGTGAGTTTCACCATCATCACTCATCATTTCTGACTGGTGTATAACTGGATAGGTTTGTCTCAGGTGGTGCCAAGATTTTGTCTGAGATTTAAAACCTTGAATGCCAAATGGCAAGTTATTTTAAAAGCCTGAATGGCAAGTACATCATCACTGATTATTTCTTTTATCAATGTACTCTTGAGGTATTGTAATAACCTAGAAATCTTACTATCAGGGTGTTCAGGCAAATCTCACAAATTAAGTAACTCCCAGGACACTGCACACAATCCTGAAACTTGAGCTCAATTAGCTCCAACATGTATCTACCACAGACGCTCTAAACTTTTGCATTTTGACATTTAAAGCCAACAAACACATTGATAAAGTACCTGGGCATGTGATGGTGGGAGTCCTCTTCTTATGTAAACACCAAAAAGAGCATCCTTCCCTAAGGATATGTTGAACTTCAGGAACTGCGGCTGGCTGATATGGATCTGGGATCGCCAGAAAACTCCGGGCGGCACTTCCTGGGTGACCTTGCGGCCAACTTCTGTTTCTCCGCTATCTATGCTGCTGTTCCTAGCAACCCATGGTCCTACAAAATAAAAGCAAACGTAAATCAAACGAGATAACTGCTTTTAATAAAGGTGTTTTTACTTATTTACGATGAACATTTGTGGCAATGCCATTTTTTAAATCATACTCTAACTTTGCTTTCTTGTTCTGATGCAATCTGCCCTGCTGTTTCAATCAGTATGTAAGAATTTGGCCCCTGTATTTGAAGCAAGAAGGCTGTGAACCTTTTTCTGTGGAGTATCTGCAATCTTCTAATCCCTCCAACCCTTTAATTCTGCAATTGGTCTTTACTGATCAAATACAGTAACAGTAGAGAGTCGATTAAGCACATACGAATCTCCCTGTGCTCTTTTCAGTTGCATCTTGTATGCAACCAGGGTATTAAAAAAATAATCAGAAAGGTGAACTGAAGGGGTAACTTCACTCCAAATGAACTGATTTTAAATTGCTTTATGCAGCAAAGTAGTCCAGCAAACTCCAGGTAACAGACAAGAGAGCTGACAGAAGAAATGAAATGCCCAGGAAGGGATTTGGAGGGCAGCTTCCGTACTCTAACACCCACCTTCTCCTTCTTGAAAGTAAGTTAGTACAGCTCCATGAACTGCCTTCCAAGTTGTCTCTGCTTGAAGCAGGGACCATCTAACAGGTCCTTCTGCCTTGCGCTGTGGTTAGCCAGGATCCATCACTTATAGAATCATTAAGGCTGGAAAAGACCCCAAGGATCATCAAGTCCAACCGTCAACCCAGCACCACCGTGCCTGCTAAGCCATGTCCCGAATTGCAGTATCTACACATTTTTTGAACTTGACGGTTCTTCAGCACGCAGTAGTGACGACAAGATACAAGACCTTTCTGTCCGAGTGCTCTGGCTTCCAGCCCATGAAATAGCCAACGTTTAACACATGGTGCAAAGCCCTTCCGTTCTCAGCTGAACAGGATGGTTCTGAGGCTACACATATGTTAAACACGGAGTGCGACGCGTGAAGAGCTAGTGGTGCTTTCAAGCTACAGTATGTAAAAATGTTTGATTGTGTGTTCCACGGTCCCAAACAACACGGGAATAAATTCATTTTAAAATTATTACAGCAGACACTATAAAGACCAGAAAACCACAGGAAATATCTGTTAACAATCACAGAAATTTAAAAGTATCATTAATAACACTATTAACACACACAGGATGATAGTGATACCTCTGTAGAACCTGACAGTATCTGACAAAAGGTCAATGTTAACGTCATGTTTTTGTCATGGCGTAATGCTATTTTCAATAAATGGCAAGTTACTCTCAAAATACATTCCAGCACTGTACGACTGTAACAGGATGGCACAGAATGACATATAATTCCAGCAGGTAAGTACATAACAGCTTTTCTGTCTTGACTATCTTTAATTGAGAGAGCTGCAATAGCACGGTTTCAATTATAGATTCCAAATTATCTACGTTCGCAGCAGTTACACTTGCAGATAATGAAACAGATATTATGTTGGCAGTGTTTTGAAATGGTAAAAGAGCGCTCTGAATACCAACTGCTATACAGTTTTTGGCAACTTGCTTGGTTTTTTCATTTTCTATGTTAATAGATCTACAACAACATCACAGCACTAAGCAGAAAAGAAAGCAGAAGCAGCTGCAAAGACAGGCTGCAAAGCAAGGGGAAATGGCTGAGAACGTCAAGCAACACCCCTTTAGAGCTGCCCAAGAACACAGCTATCGACCAGATTCAAACACGTAATGTTTCATAAAAGTGACATGATTTCAATTCTAATGGATTACTGCAACAGAGGATATCTCAAAGTTCCCACCTCAGTGAAGCCAGGCACCATCTTGCTAGAATTTGAATTAGTCCTTATCCACACGGACAGAAAAACCAGGTCCAGAGCACATAAAATCACCCACTGAATGCTATGCTGCAATCAGGGGCAGAGCTGGGAAGTCAGCGTTAAGACTGAGAGCTCCATCGTCTCCTTTGAGCACAACACTACACTCACTTCACAATTCCAAGTTCTGGCAATAAACTATGATTTTTTTTTTTCAACATTCTTAAAAAGTGTGCTGTAAATTACTCCTCCGGAAGCAGACTGCGCGTACCTAAACGAACACCAACTGTACCTAATCTGTGAACAGACTCCGTGACACACTCTGAAGAACCTCGTTCGGCAGGATCAGGATATTCATAGTCAAAGGGAAACAGTCAAAGAAAAAGCTATGTCCAGGAAGTATTACAGTGGGCATTATTATTATTGCATTAAAAGCTGAAAAAGTAATAAAGGTGGGAAGATTAATAGACCATTGCCTCTTCCAGTACTCTCTGTGCACAGACTCCTTACACTCGATGAACTATCTGCATTCTATATTTTTCCAGTGTGGTTAACTTCACGCCTACCACCGAGCTGCTCCAGTCCAGGGAAGCCAGCGCAAATCTCCGACGTGAAGAACACCGAAGTCAGCAGGCATAACCTATTTCTGAAATCCACACGTAGAGAGGGTGGGAATCTGGAGCTAGGGTCTGTCTGAATTCAATAGCCTCCCCCCATGCTGGAATCTGCTTCTCGTCTAGTTTCTTTTTAAGCATTACTTTATCTTTATACTTTTTAACACAGTAAAGATATAATACTTTATACTTTTAAATACAGTTCCAGAATTCAGTGGAGCAGTGGTCATGCATATTCAGAGATATGGCTTCTATTAGCAGCACAAATCTCATATTCCAATTAGTTACAAAAATAAGCAGCTTCTAGCCACTTGCCTAATGCCATAAACATACATATAACACATATATAAACATGTCTATATCAGGGCTATGCCGTACTGAAACAACTACTAATACACACAGATAGCCTATGCCACGGAAGAAGTTTTAGCAAAACGAACCCTTGCCAGAGCACTGTAAGAAGTGACGCGGTGTTACAACACCCTCGTGCATATATCTGCCTCACAAATTGCCAAGTCACATGTTTCTCATCTACATCAAATAGAAATTACACTGAACATTGCTTCAGCCGCTGAACCTCACTTTTATCCAGCACAGCAAGCTTACTGAGCTCGCAAGTGGGAGGAGCACCATCATCTTTGCTGGAGATTATGGTTTCATTGGCTATCAAAGCAGCTCCACACCACCACCACCAAGGACTTCCGCAAACTACACTGCTTCCAAGACTGCCGAGTACACATTTCCTAGAATTATAACTTTGAAAATAAATTCAAATTCTCAAGGAGGAAGAATTTTAGTGTTTCTGGCTGAATTTAGCCTTAAGCCTCCTTTGGTTTTCCAAAACTCTGTTCTGCATTTCTACCTGGGAAAGGGCATTTTTCAGGAGTTGAGAATCCTCAGTTACATCAATTAGGCTAAAAAGAGAATATTCCAGTCATCAGGAGGCCCAGAGTTACATCCACACTACTTCAGCATGCAGCTCACAGGTAAACAAATATATTGGATGTTAAACTTTACCGACAAACACTTTCTAGAAAAAGACCATTCGTTTAGATTTCTCATGAAAGTTTTGAAGCTATAGGCTTAAAAATTGCTGAAAACTGAAGACAATTGAATTTGTAATTCTGAATCAGCCTAGAGACAAGACTCAGCTTCCTAATACCAAAACGCTTCAGTTCAGATTGGCATTATCTTTGGAAGCACCTTCCCACAGGTGCTCTTTTTTTGTTCTACAACATAAATGAGCTGGTTTTCAGTTGTCCAAACCACTCCTTCTGCAATATTTCAGTGCCTCAGGAAAACGCACCTCGGTAGAGAACCGTGACAGCTGTAGGGGCTCAACACAGCAGAGGATTTTAAGAGCAGGTTACGTGAGCAACTATCACACGTGATCAATGACAGACTTCACCTGCAACCAAGAGCGGAACGGCTGGATGACCCCTTCTTGTCCAGCCTGTACTTCTGTAGGATGGCACGTCTCTGCTCTACAGCCAGCCTGTGCCACGTCTGGGAGAAGCAGCTGCTGCCTCACCTCCGGCATGCTGAAAGGGATCCTTCGCTTTGCTTTTAAGAATTAAATACATGACAGCCTGTTTTTATGGCTCTACTTTACTACACTGAAATAACACAATTTAGCAATGCTTCAAGTTGTACTAAAATATAAGTTTTATATTTTCAAGTTTAACTAACAACTTAAAAAGTTTTAAGTCCAGCAAGCAATCAGAGCTCTGAAGATTACACGTTATTGAACCATACTCTCATCGATTCCTGCTGAGTTCCCTTCTCGGTATCAGACATAAAACTGGTGAGAGCACCTTGGTTCTACTCCTTGCTTTGACACAGCCAGTGCACCTGAGCTGGTCACGATCTCGACATTCCCAGATGACTACTTTTAAAACAGAAATATTAACAATGACCTATTAGAAATTCTCCCCTTGAAGATGAGTAATGCAGAGCAGTCACATAAAAATACCCGAGGAGTTGCCTCAGCGCTGGCCTCCTCCTCCTCCTTCCTCTCCAAGTCAGAAACACAGAAATGAAATGGAGAGTAGATACGGCTACCGAACCTCTTTTCTTAGTCAACAGGCCTAAGTTTCTTTTCTTAAACCTGAGGAGCAGAACATCAGCCTAGCTTTCCATTTGCAATGCCTTTTTCTACACTAATGGCTTCACTTATAAACTCTGTCTCTAGAGACTCTTAAAGCAAACTTTTTTTTTCAAGCTCCCTTCCGTCGTCACCTCCTAATGCAGAGAATGCATCTTGCCACCTGACTGACTCCCCTCCAGCTATTTTTAGAAGCCTTCCCGTTTTGATGGACCACTGATCACATTCAAAGAACATCAACTGCGTTTAAGTGAAGTTACGGATGTGACAACCTGACAATTCTGGGAAGAAAGACTAACCCAAACAACTCGCACTGTTGCGAACAAATAAATCCCAACCTCATTATCTCTGCTGTGGGTGACTGTTTTAGAGTTTCTTCTGTTCATCTCATAAACCCACGGATACTTGATTTTTTTTCTGTGATTTCCTCTTTGTAAACGTCTACAGAAGAGAGTTTTAAAAGCATACTTCTTCATCTTACCCAGGGGAGCTATTTCAATCACTCAGTCAAACATATATTTATCAACTAAATAACACATATTCATTTAAACTGCTGTGTTATTTACCCAGTTAAATTACTATTTTGGCATATACATTTGTAAATTCCGTTTTCGCGCTGAAGTGTGTTTGCCTTGGAAGCTATCAAACAGGCAACACATGACAACAGCCACGCCAACCCCCCCCGCTACCTTGTCAGCGGGCTGCATCTCGGAGCCGGAGGTCAGCTCCAAGGTGGCGGCTGACAGCATGTGCCCAGTCACCTTTAACTGGTGGCAAGCAGTGCCAGCTCGGGAGGCAGATCTACACCGAAACCAGCTATACTTGAGTATTTATTACAGGCTCCTCTCCCATAATGTAGTTAAAATTCAAAAGTAAAAATGAAATCTGGCTACCAGCAGTGTCACGCTACAGACATCACATTTAAATAGCAATTAACTCCAGTGCTTTGACTGCGTGCCTCTACAACGGTGATGACTGTAAATTGCGTCTTGATAACGCTCTTGAAAAATATCTCGCAGAGTAACCATTCCAACTGATCCATAATGAACTACCAAGATAATTTTGACAATTCCAAATTACATACAGGGAATAAATATCATCAGTGTCGGTTCAAGAGAATTCTCTTTCCCTTCTCTTCCTGTAACTCTGCATTTCTTATAAACCACTGCTGCAGACATAGCTCTCCTTATCTTTTTATCTAACTTATTTTTCTGTTATTGTTTGTGATATGGTTAGGGATTTTCACAGATGATCTGGAATTCCAAAGAAATTTATGGTACAGCTGTGTAAAGGAAACCATTCAATACAAAAATACACTCCACTGACTTTTTGCCAAAAAAGAACGTGTGGGAATTACTATGGTTTTCAATGATAGCTTGATTTTTTCCTCAGGTAAATTTACTACTTACATGACAAGACATTTCCTATTGTTTCAGAAAGGCAAACAAAAAGAGTAGAAAATGTCTTTTCTATACAAATTTCTTCAGTGGAAAAATCCATGCTATGCACTTTTACCACACTGATTACTTCCTGTATGAACTTCTGCTTCAAAATACCCACTACTAATACCTACTTGTCCTAGGACCCAAGCGAAAACAGACTCTTTCTGACACGTGTACAATAGCTTGACTGCTGCTGCAGACCAAACTCCCACGGCTACAGCGAAGTGCAAAGCCAGGAAATGCGAGTTTGTCTGGAGAAGCTGCTATGACACAGCTGGAACTCCAGCCACGCTGCAGATGCCGAGGTACTAACGAGCTCTGTTTGGTGAAGTGAGGAGGAAGGAAGCTTCTGAGTCCATGTGACCTTTCAGGAGTCCACTAAAACAATTCCTGAAACAAAATTAAAATCTCTGGTTTTCTGGTCAGTACCCCGTATTTCTCTTGTGGCGAAAGGAAAGAAATTCTGCAAAGAGAGCGTCTGCTTAAGACCATGGCTCTGGCTCGGCTGCCATCAAACAATCTGGCCCTGCAGGTGGAATTAAGAAACTTGCCTTAATATCCTGATACACCTAAAAATGTAGGCACATCTTCACATTCATGTGGGCGTGGCTTCACAAGATTCATTGTTTTCCGAATCAAAAGCAAATTATAACTGAAATAAAATTAAGATCTGCTAGTTCACTGCGTTTCGCAAAGAACAAATACATACTAGCATCAATTTCTACATCAACATAACAATAATCTCTGATGGTCTATAATACACTTCATCGGCTAATTTTAAACACAGCGACTCCTACTATCACCATCAACACGATCAGAAAACTAAAACTCTTCTCCTGCTCTGTTGAACTTGGTCACATACTTTGCTTTTGATGAGATGGCCCTGAAGCCTGGTATATTTTCAGAAGACCACATCCGCAAGCCTTCATCACGTCCATATTAATACTTCTGCTTGCTAACGTGTTAATTAAGCTTTACATTACATTAGCCACATAACTACTTACTAAGATTAATCCACCTGGAAAATGATGGCATGTCTTGATTAAACTGGAGGAAGGTAACGGAAGTGACATTTAAAATACATTGATTGTTACTGTGTTTTGATCCTCTGTTTCAAAGCGTCTGAAAGCAAACAGCGGAAACCAAAAGATTCCTGTTGCGTACTTTGTTAATGAGCTATGAGTTTTTCAACTTTTTATCTTTTGTAAAATGATGAAGAGTTGGCTCCATTTGCTCCCCTTCGCCCGCCGGGTGAGGTTTCAGCAGGAACACAGCTGGGGGTAGCACCAGTGTTGCAGGCAGCCAAGTCAGGGCCTGTTCAGTTTGCCTCCGAACCCCAGCTCACCAACGCGGAACGGTGGCCAATCTTCCTATTCAACATTTCTGTTATTCCTCTAATGCTGCCTGTCTGCTGCATTGCTAATAATATCTTAACTATTAGTAAATAATAATTTCTGTGTGCGAATGAAAACGGGACGCAGAGCTGTAGCACCTGGCAGAGGTCTCAACATCATTTGGAGAGAGCTGAGGACAACCTATACAGCTCCGCAATGACTGCTGAGCTTAGTTTTCCGTATCTATTCCAGGCAAATTTCTGCTAAGTTAGCAGCAATCTGTTTTTCCCCTCTCTCATCTCAAGCAAGTAAGATGGTATCAAATTGAACAGCAAATTTCACCTTCTTCATTTCATTCGTGCCCTGATATTTACAAAGCTGAATTTGGTAAGTGGAAACAAGCTGATTTTGATAACTGGAAACAAGTATTTTTCCATGACACTTCAATACTTTACCACTTAATTAACTGCAACTATCTTTTCGAAATCCACACAGATTTGTGGTAGACTTCGTGAGCTATCTCATAAACCGAGCATGAACCCGGATCAAGTTGATGGGTCCAAAGCGACACAAACGCCAGATTATGTGGGTATCGGAACCGGATTATGCGAGTATCGGAACACAAATTCAAATCTACTTTCTCCAATTAGCCAGTATATTTATGGTAACTGCAGTGATCTTTCAGGTCCACAATCCTTCTCCATAACTATCTTTGGTGTCTTTTAAAATGTGGGTTTCTAGGATCAGAGACCGCAATCTCTTACTGTGATTTTCAGATTTATAGAACCTTACTATAGCAAATAATCAAGATACAAAATACTAAGTTAATTCGAATTAGTAGAAAATCTGCTACATTTGTGAGCATATCAAAGACAGTATGTCACAGACAAAAAACTCTACACCAAAGCGTTCTTTACTTAGATTTGCAGCTGGAGTTAAGTTTGGACATTTCCACAGAAATGGTAGTTTATCTCAGGTGTCCTCTGAAATGACTAAAGTTGGCTTTTACAGTATACTCTGTCCATTGGAAAGGAAACCGCACATAGATAGTCCCATATTTTATGGAAATGTGAGTCTACCGTACTACATAATCTATGACAAAATATATTCTGCATTTACAATCAACAGAATCTAGGCACAGAAAAGTCCCATAAGGTCACCTAATTCACTTCTTGGTGAAGAAGCAATTATACCCAAACATATTTCTCACCCCCCCGCTTTTTCACATAATTTAGATCTATTACACAAAAATCCTAACACTATCCTTACGCAAATGTAACAGACAAATGGGCTTCACTCAGAAAGGTTTTTTTTTTCATGTCATTACTACCTATCTCATCCCTGCAGCAATTCCACAATTCCATGGCAGCGCCAATTTGTTGGGTTTTATGGACTATGAAGGGATACTACCTTATAATTTTTATTAAGGAAGGAATATTTCTTTACTTTTGTCTCTCACTCTAAATCCCTAGTTCAGCACAATTCCCAGAGCCTGAAGGCAAAACTAAAACGCTCTCTCGTGCTTTGTTTACAGTCAGGGCATGGTGGACTTCGCTTGCCGTTTTCACAGCAGCGCTGAGGGTTTTTCTACCCATCAGACTCGCCTACTCCTTTCCGACATCCCCAGCATCACCGAGATGTAGTGCGTAATTACAAAAAACCTGTACCTGTGTTATCTTAACAGTGAATTTTGTTTTCGTTCAGATAGGAAAATGCAGTAATAAAGTAATTTACATTCCTCTTAAATTGCAGTTTTATTATGTCATACCAGAATTTAGTCTCTTAATAAGAAACAAGCAGATCAAATTGAAATATCTGGGTTGTTTTTTTTTTTAGCTTTCAAATTGCTCTACTTTAAAATGCCTTGCTTGCTGAGTAGGCACAGCTTGCGCTTAAGTGGCCGCTCTCGGTCTGGGGGTTAAAGGTTTCTTTGGGAGACCCGTGTTTTGAAAAGAATGGCTTCATCCTGAGTTGTGTCAATTAGGAAAAGGTCACTCTCCACAGCCAGAGCCCGGAGCCCTGAAATGGCTGTTGTGTTAAAAGCTGTCAGGGGCTTTCCTAAAAACTGCTGGGATAGCAATATTGACTTGGACATGAGAAAAGGAAAGGTGAAGTCGAAAAAATTTTCACCCTTCCCCGCTATAAGAATTTGTCTCTTAGATTTTCCTGGTGTTCATCCAAACCTGTCATTCACACCATTCCACTGTGGAAGATTACTTGCCTAAAGATTGTTCTCCCCCCTTCCCCCAGATTATCAACATTTCAGCAACCTTCTACAAAATGTCAGAAGAACAAGTAAACTTTTCCAAGGCGCTCTGAGGAAAGCTAACTGCAGCAATTTAAGACATAACCAGCAGTTCTGCCTCCTTGTCTCTGCTGCAGGAGGTCACCACTCGCCAAAACAGCCGGCATCTCAGCCTCTTCAAACGTGCAGCGCTAATTAGAGTGGGGCTGGGATAAACTGCCAGAACTGGCACTGAAGTGCCCCAGGCAGACGAGCACTTTCCAATCCAACAGTCCTCCTGCCCTATATTTGCACAGAGATGGCAATGAAAAGCTGCAGGGGAGGGAATTTGGAAATGTGTTCAACGCTGCAGTTGTCTGCTAAGTGACCGTAATTGCAGACCTGAGCTTTTCAGGTTCCTGCCTAAAACCATAGGGTCTCTCACCTGTGCGCAATCTGGAAGAAGTTCAGCAGCGATACAAACATTCTGCCCAGTACTTAGGGATGTGCCGGTCGTCCAGTTTGACCTACAGTCAGTCAGAGATGAAAGCCAAGCGACCAAACAGCTGTCTGAAAATCTAGGGTTTGCCACCACTAGGATGTAGGTTTTCATGCAAAGGAGGAAGCCAAAATTAGTCCCACCAGTGAAAACATGAAGAAGCTGAGGTGCAGCAGCATCATTTACTGAAAACAGAAGCAAATCCATGAAATGATCGGGGACCCCAAAGAACAACTCAGCTACTGGACTAGTGTGTCTAGAGAAGGGCAACGAGGCTGGTGAAGGGTCTGGAGAACAAGTCTGATGAGCGGCTGAGAGAACTGGGGTTGTTCAGTCTGGAGAAGAGGAGGCTGAGGGGGGGACCTTATCACTCTCTACAGCTACATGAAAGGAGGTTGTAGTGAGGTGGGTGTTGGTCTCCCAAGTAACTA
>Ga0181612_142183_pt1 | contig 13018 bp, 10 predicted proteins | sample HoacroProtozoa21_FD_119630 | JGI IMG/M metagenome (GOLD analysis project Ga0181612, IMG submission 119630) | Hoatzin crop microbial communities from Cojedes, Venezuel. Combined Assembly of Gp0051906, Gp0051904, Gp0051908
GCTTAGACCGTCTGCTTAAGCAGCAGCTAGCTGTGCGAGCGAGCAGTCTGAAAATCAGAATTCTGATCCGCTGGCTGTATGCTGAAGATCAGACTGGATATCCCCAGCTGCTTGTAACGATTGACTACTGTGAAGCTGTTTATTTTTCTCAGCCTCTTCTCTGTCATTGCAGGAGGCCCCTGGGATTTTACCTTCAATGTCAAGTTCTATCCACCGGATCCCGCGCAGCTGACGGAGGACATAACCAGGTGAGGTACCCGGGCATCCAGGGAGCTCGCTGAGCCAAGGAAACCGCTGGGACTGGAAGATTGAAAAGAAATTTGTAATATTTGGATGTTATTCCATCCTTCAGCGAGAAGATCAGATGTCTTGGAGGGTTTTTTGTTGATTTGTTTTTAGTGGATGTGTGGGATGCTCCCACTCTCCACTGAAGTCCGCGTGCATAAAGCAGTGTTGTTCATAGTCCTGGCATGTGTGTGTTTGTGTAGAAAAGTAAAATTTTAGTTAAAAGCAAGATTTTCTGAGCATAACTGTCCTCTACTCCCTTTCCAGAGTAGAGGTGACCTTAAGTCCTCCTGCCCTCCATGCTATTTACTGTGAGAACGTTACCCCATAAGTGAAAATAGAGGTAGAAGTTAGAAACAAGCTTCATGTTGCATTCATCAGTGGCATAAAAAAGAGATTCTGTTTGATCCTTCAATTTCTTAAGTTTCTTTATGCTCTCTGTAAATAGCATTTTGCTTTCCCCCCGCCCCAGGTATTACTTGTGTCTTCAGCTTAGACAAGACATCATTACGGGGCGGCTGCCCTGTTCCTTCGCAACTTTGGCTCTGCTGGGCTCGTACACGGTCCAATCCGAGCTGGGAGACTACGATCCCGATCTACACGGCCCAGATTATATCAGTGAATTTAAACTGGCCCCAAACCAGACAAAAGAGCTGGAGGAGAAGGTTGTGGAGCTTCACAAAACGTACAGGTAAGGTGCAGCGGCTGGGGGACTGGTTTGTGCCTAGCAGCCTGAAACAATGGGAATAATGGGGTTTTCTGGTATTTTCCTCACTGCTGTCGCGTGCTTTTGGTTTCCTGCTGCACTGATTTTTATGTTGGCAACAGAAGCTTTAACAGTAAGGTGTGAATTTTCAGCTTCTAAGAACATCAGCTATTTAAAAAAGATCTAATAATTTATCACCAAATCTTTCTAGAAGCTGGAATTCATGTTTCCTACGTGAAGAAACAACGATGCTTTTAGCAAGCAGATGCAAAGTCTTGCAGTTGGTTACTAACAAGTGCTCTTTTTCAACAGTATAAACATGAAAGTATGCAGAGTTTGCTTGTTTTAACCTTGCCCTTTGTCTTTTTTATTAATATTTGCTTTGGGATTTATGTAAATTTTTAAATTTCGATCTGGTTGGAGCAGGTCCTGTATCTTTGTGTATGTGCTGTAGCCTACAGCGTGTTTGGGGCTTTCTGCTGCTGTTTAATGAGTAACACTTTATAACGTGGAAGTATTCCGGGTAGTGCCGGAGGTACAGACCTGCGGTTAGGCTGTCCTCCTCGTGTTGCCCAGCACGGCCGTGACCTGGGCGGCTGCCTGTTACTCAGACAGGGTTAAAGGACTCCGGGGAGTCCCCCTGGTACCAGATTAAAGGGTCACAGCAACTGAACCTCTTCCTCATCTTACTTTGAGCTTATTTTCATTGATGCTCTCAAGTGCGTGGATTGCAGAAGGTGTGTGAGAGCGGCCAGCCGGCAGCTTCAGCACCCTCCCAGAGATACATTTGGGTTTTAAGGGAAAAAAAAAAAAGCACGCATAAAACCACTCCGTGATACTGAGGCCTTCAGCCAGCAGCCCCTTGACCTGTGAAGAGCGACTGGCTGAGTCTCGAATAATGAGAACAGAGCAGAGACGGGACCTTCTCGCAGGCAGATGGGAGCTAATAACCTGGGTGCAGTAGGGAAGGGTGGACATGTGCCCCTGGCTGAGGTTAAGGCTACAATTAACACCTCGCTCAACCCCGCAAATCAATACCTTAAATTGATTCCCCTCCATTTGCACTGAGAGGAGAGGAAATGAGGGAAAATAAGTACGAGGCCGCTGACAAGCTTCATGACTTGAAGTCAAAGGCCAGTAGCTGTGCTAGAAGTGGCAGATCACGTTGCTGAATTATTCATGGCTTCATTAAAAGGATACTTCAAGGTATGGGATGTTGTTATATTTAATCTGCTCGTGCCTGCAGGAGGAAGCAACGTGTACCCGTTTCATTTCTGGTCTGTATTCTGTGAACATTAAACTGTCAGAGAGTTCTCGGTCAGAAAAATGTTAAACCATGCTCCATCTCTTGCTACTTGATTTGGAAAGCACAAGGCACGCGTTGGAGATGGCGACTGCTCCTGGCCTTGTGCTGGAAGAGTGGCTTTGGCTGCCCTAAAACCTCTGTTTACATCGCACACAAGATGTATGTGAGCGCCCAGTAAGGAAGACATCAGAGCAGGGAACAAAATGAGATGTATACAGCCGAATGCTCTCCCAGCAGAGCTGTTAGATGTACCTGGTACACCAGAAACTTACTAACGAGGGCACTTCAATAGCGTTGCTAATAGCCTCCATTCATTATCGGGATGTTTCTGTTCAGCAGAGTTGTGCCTGTTGCTCCTCCTGCAGACAGGGTACCATCTGTTCCCAGAAAACGTCGCATTCATCTGGGCTGCCCCAGTAGGAATCGCTGCTGCGTGGTCTGCGTGGTCTCAGCTGTCCTGGCGTTTGCTTTGGAGAACAATAGCTGGATCTGGGGGGGGCTGGAGGCAGGAGGTCTGGGAGGGCAGTTCCTGGCACCCTCTGCCTTCAGCAGAAGGGGTGTTTGTTCCTCTGAGTCAGGTTTTGTACCCCGTGCCGCACTGCCTCGCTCTCCTCTCTGGTGTCTGCACAGCTCCACGGAAATAAGGTGCATTTGTTCTACGAGGATGTCTCAAAGCACAGATTTGTTTTATTCAGAGGTATTTAGTAATTCTTCTTCTGGGCACCAATTTGTGTTGAAAGCAAAAGAAAATCTAACAAGTAAATGGTTGTGTGAACTCTGATCAGTCCCCTCCTGAAAGCAACAGTTACAGGAATCTCAAGCCCTTTCTTTCCCCAGATCCATGACTCCAGCCCAAGCAGACCTGGAATTTCTTGAGAATGCAAAAAAGCTGTCCATGTATGGAGTTGACCTTCACCAAGCCAAGGTGAGAATCAGCGTGTGTGCACCTGCCTGTGGATTTTGTGATTTGATTCTCTTCCCTTGCAGGAGCAGGTTTACCTATTTCAGGAGGCCCCTTTTGAAAGCTGTAGGCAGTAAGCTGGCTGCTGGGACAGACAGACAGACACACAGCAGAAATGCCGCAAGCGCTGTTGCAAGCATTGTAAGAGGAGTGATTCTTCCCGATTGCTTATTATTTATATATGACAGGAAGCTTTACAAAGCTACTGATGCAGACAGGCCCTTGCTCTGAGGAACTTAGAATAAGGCTCTGACCCTGCAAGGTGAGCTGCGCTGCTCAGAGGAATGCAGCATAGATTCTAGACCAGCCCTTTGAGCAAACAGCATCGCAGGAGAGATCTGCAGAAGGGAGGAGGTTGGAAGGACAGACGTGAAGGCAAAGCAAGCCTGGCCCTGGCTGCATAGGGAACTGGAAGCTGAGGTCTGGGTGGTGGGGAGAAGAATTCAGGAGAGCCTCGGGGGAACACCAGAGGAGGAATTTGGAGGACAGACATTGACCTGAAATCTGTAACTCTGACACTGCTTAAATCCTCATCTGCTTTCCCAGGACTTGGAAGGGGTGGATATCACTCTGGGAGTCTGTTCCAGTGGCCTCCTTGTTTACAAAGATAAACTGCGAATCAACCGCTTCCCTTGGCCCAAAGTCCTGAAGATTTCCTACAAACGCAGCAGCTTCTTTATTAAGATTCGACCAGGGGAAGTACGTCCGGACTTCTGTGTGCTTGTGTCTTCTTTAATTGCCTCCTAATTATCACCAGTGTGTATGCTTCGTTAAAACAGAGTGGGGTAGGGAGCGAGCTTTTCTCTGAATGGGCGTTTTACACTCTCTTGGTGTTGAGTTCAGGTGGAGCCCGCTGACCTTGCTGAAGCTGTGAAACGGGGGGTGACGGTGCAGACGCCGTGTCACCCAGCACCACCTCCTGGCACCGCCTGGTATTCCCGGCGTCCGGAGGAAAGCAGTGGGAAGTTCACAGCTGAGATTGGGAGAGGACTAACGCCTTTCTTTGGACACTGAGCAAGACAAAGGCTCTTTGTCTCACGTAAAAAAAATATTAAAAAAAAAAAAAAAGCAGAGGCATACCTTTTCACTCAGACTGCCGCAGAGGGGTGGCTGCCCTGAGGCTGCCTCTCATGACCGGGGAGATCCCTGGAGCAGCCTGGCCACTGGAAACACAGCGGGGAGGGAGGCTGTAATGGGTCTCTGCCTCTTTCCTCCTCGCCTTCTTCCTTCTCCTTTGACCGCCATGACCCAGCCTTGCCGGGAAGTTGATTTTTGTCCCCATCCCATAGCTGGGCAGCGTGATGGGGGAGTAAAGCAGTCTGAGTGGCTGCAAAACCCACAGCACGCTCCTCTGCATTATCCCGGTGCATCCCGAGAGATGCATGGGGGTTGTGGACAGAGCCTTGTGTTTTCTCGGACCCGAGCTCACATCATGGAGGCAGTTCAGCTGCTCTTGGGCTAGACGAGCAGTTTACACCGCAGCAGAACAGGTTGATGGGCTGGGGACTGGAGTCCTGCCACATTTGTTTCTTGCTATACCTAAATAACTTCTGTTTTCCACAGCAAGAACAGTATGAAAGCACAATTGGGTTCAAGCTACCAAGTTACCGGGCAGCGAAGAAGCTGTGGAAAGTATGTGTTGAACATCACACGTTTTTCAGGTGGGTTTTCTAAGCGGTCGGATCACCTTGAATAAGGAATGCTTTAGATTAGCTGCTGTAAATGAGCACTCCTGCAGCATTCCTCAGGGTTTCACAAAACTTGCAGTGAAATGGTTGCAGAGACATTAAGAGTTTAAATAGTAATAAATTTCTAGGCTTCGGCTTCATATGATACAGAAGTCAGAGGTCTTCTAGCTTATGTAGATGTGGGGCTTATTCTTAATGCATGTTTTGTGAATCAAGCGTACACAGAGATTTGTTTAATTTGTATTTTAATTGCTCTTTACCTGCTGCTTCCTAGATCTGGAGGTATGATTTTTAAATCGTGCATGTGGTTTTCAGGCTGACTTCCACCGAGGCCATCCCGAAGAGCAGGTTCCTGGCACTGGGCTCCAAGTTCCGCTACAGCGGCCGGACGCAGGCGCAGACGAGGCAGGCGAGTGCCTTGATCGACCGACCCGCTCCCCAGTTCGAGCGGACGGCAAGTAAGCGAGCCTCCAGGAGCCTCGACGGAGGTGAGTGTCTGCTGCCTCTTCCCTCTCTGTGGCTGGATTCTGCAGGATGCTGCTTAAATACTCCTTAAATACTCCCTAAATTCCGTGCTTTAAAAAAAACAAAACCATAACTTCTCACTTTAATATAAGACCTGGATATAAAGCGCGAACTGATAGTAGTACTAGCAAGAACTGACTGACAAAAAGGATGTAGGTGGGTGCCGAAGGCTTATGGCAAAGTTCTGGTTGTAAAGATACCTCCTCAATCAATCTCAACACATTTCCCATTGAGCAAATCAGGAATTAAGCTATTCTAGGGGTTTTGTTTAATGTAGCTTCTTACATAGTTTTCCTTGAGGGGGAGGTTTTTTGCCACAACTGTTTGAAACCTTTTCAGCGTCTGTTAAAGCGATGCTGGTGTTGCTGTTTGTGGCGTGTCGATCAGGTGGGCTCGTCCCTGACGTTTTTTAAAGAGCCGGATAGCAGCAAGCTGGAGGAGGTGAGGCATAGAAGGGGGGGTGCCTAGGTTTGCTCCCCTTGAGCTAGTTCATGGGGTGCTTGTCAAATTAGGACCCAGGGAAAGGGGAGAATCCCTTTGCACCAAAGGCACCTGACTGGGTGGGAACAGCCCCGAGGTTGTGCTGCCAGCCGGGAGGGAGCAGGGCTGCCCCAGTGCCCCGTGGCCAGCAGCAGCCAGGCTTCCCTTGCTCCTGGCCTGGGTTTACGGGGCTCAGCGACACCCCAAGCCTGGGCTTCGTGCCTCAGAGCTGGGAGGGGAAGGGCTGCTGGGTTTGAGCTCCGTAGCGCAGCAAAGCAGAACACCTGCTTGCCTGCAGCCCAGGCACAATGCACGCAGGCGAGGGGACCAGCACTGCTGGTTGCCCCTTGGCCATGCCCTGTAGACCGGTACCACCCCAGATGAGTAGAGAAATCCCTGCTGCAATCCCGCACCCAAACGTCAGAGCTTGGAAAAGAGCAGCCTGTGAATGTAACGCTTCTGTCCCCGTTGAAGTCTGCAGCCTCTTTCCATCTGCTGTGTGGGCAGTCGTTAACATGTGCCCCGTTTCTTCAGCTAAACGTGCGACTCAAAAAGTTGAGTTCAGAGCCGTAGAGGAAGAGAAGCAGGAGGAGGTGGTGGTGGTTGAGGTTCCCGAACCAAAACCCGCGGATCAGATCCGAGAGAAGCCAGGTATAGCTGTGGTGGTGGCTACAACTCTCTGCAGCGCCTTTCCTGTCCTTTACATGCTTCTTCCTGACCACTCAAAAGTTTCACCAAATCTGGCGGCTTTCTCTTTCATTTCTTTGCAAGAAGAGTTTTGCAGTTGGAGGACAGACACTCAGGCAGAGCCCTGGCTCTGGGAGACTCGTTAAATTTCCGCCTTGCACCTCGTTAGACTGTAATTCTTGCGGGGAGGTGGGGAAAAGTTTAGGATGTGCTGGCACTGGAGAGTTGTCTCCCTATTAAATTTGGGTGTTTTTGTACATGTGGATTAGAAAACTTTAAAGTTTGATCTTGAAACTTCTTGTAAAGCTTCTGTAATTCTTCATCCCAGGACCTGCTTGCCATTTTTTAAGCCTGTTCTGGATTTTTTTCGGAGTTTGAGAAATGCCGCCCATTTTGCTACATGGAGCTTCTATTTCTCTAGATAGGTACTATTTATTAATAAATATTAGTGCCCTTAAGAGGTGTGTAGGTACAACAGCGTGTTTGAATACTAATAAGCATATCACAGCAGCTTTGTCAAATATCTGCAGTCCTCGTCACTGAAATAGCGAATGCCGGTGGTGCATTAGGGCCGGGGATAGTGTGTGCACCCGCGCTGTGTGCTGCCCCACTGCCCTCCTTCCACCCCGAATTTTTTACAGCGTGCGTTTGACATCGCTGTTTTGCTGCTATGAATCCTAGACCAAGCTTTCACGCAGCAGTGCGGCAGGCTGTCTCCCCGCCACCGCCTTGCTAGTCGGCATCGCCTGGCAGGGAAAACCCGGCGCTGGGAACGCAGAAGGTGGAGAATGTGAGACGCCGGGGTCGATGGCGGTGTCTTCTTAATTTGTAGATTTGACGTTGATCACTCAGGTACATTTAATTACAACTGCTAGTTTTTAGATAGGTTTTTATCTAGAGGAGCCTGGGTGTGCTTTTCCTGGATTTTACCAGCCAACACCTGCATCTTCCCAGACTTTGCAGGCAGAGTCCGTCCTCGTGCTGTAGTCGAGAGCCATCTGCGTGTCTCCACGTATCCCTGCCTGGGCGAGAAGCCTGCAGCAGCTTATTTGTGGGGTTTTTTTCCCCTTTCATCCAATACTCTGTTGGGCCTTGCAGCACCAGAAGGACTGATATGCAGTTGTATGGTGAAAAATTATTATTAAGCTGCCTGGTTTAAAAACCTCCGTGCTGTTCCAGCCGCTGCCTTGGAGAGGGGTCTTCTCTTGCTCTTTCCTCTGCTGCAGTGACTGTCGTGCATCCGCGCAGTTCTCCAGCCGCTGTATTAACACGTGCAAACCTCTTTCTAGCCAAACATGCTCTTGAAACTTTTGAAATGAAACCCATTGCAGAGGAGGAAGAGGAGGAGGAGAAGGTAGAGGTGGTTAAGGTTCCTGTTGCCGAACCAAAGTTACCGGAGCCGTTGCAGACGTGGTCAGGTACAGCCGCAGCAGCGTTCGGCGTCGGTGCGGCTCCCGCAGCTGCCCGTGCTGTGACCTGCTGGGTTGAAGTGCTGCAGTGCTGTAGGACAGAGGTTGAGTCGTGTGCGGTGGTGTTCATTGCTATTAAAATCATACTCGGCTTTGCAAGAGTGCTGTAAGACGCGAGCGCTGCTTATCGGGGTGAGATGCGGAGGTGCCGTGCCGTGGCTTGGCTGTGTGCCTGCGTGTTGAAATGAGCGTGCAGTGGCCTCTTAACGCTCCTCTCTCACTGTCCCTGCTTGTGAGGTTCATTCCCTGAGCTGTGGGAATGTGCAGTGCCTGAAAATCAGGTTCTGTGCTCTGGGACTGCTGGAGGTCACCTATACTCTGCTTTTTTTCTTAGCTAGGGAGCCAGCTTCTTCCCTAGCTGGGTTTTTTTTTCAGAGCAACATCACTGCTGCAGACAGATACACCCTAATCAGAATTAAAAGCAGAGCTGGTTAGTCATTGCAGGGAGAGGAGATTGAAGCTGTGGCAGGAGGTAACTGGGAACTTCACCCATTTTCTTGAATGTTTTAAAAGATACTAAACCAGCCCCTGCGCTTGGACTCGAGGGTATTCCATGGGACGGGCTGCAGCAGAGCAGACAGCAGCGAGTGTCAGACCAGAGTGCGTCCAGGGGTCTTCTGCTGCAGCTGCCCCTTCTTCTCCTTCACCTCCTGCACTTTGTTCTCCTCTTCACACTTGTTCCCAGTAGGGACTGTTTTCTTGGCTGGGGTGATGATGATTGGTATTTTAAATCTCATTTTAGAGCAGCACTTTTTATTGTGTTTAAGAGTTCATATGTCAATAAAGCTAAAGGTAGTAAATCAAGAAAATATAACTAAAATAATGCAATTCTGGACAGCACAGACCTCATTGCTGAGTATTGAGGGAAAAGCCTAGGATCTTTTATTATTTTTCCCGTGTGTCTCGATGCTCTGAAGCGCAGTGGGAGAAGCAGGAGTCCCTGAAGAGAGGTGGCCTGGTGGATTTACTGATGGCAGTATTTCCTTTGCTGCTTCATCTTCAAGGTGACATTTTAACACATCCATAACTTTTTTAGCCGAACATGCTCTTGGCAGTATTGAGATAAGCCCAATTGAAGAGGAGGAGGAGGAGGAAGAAAAAATGGTGGTGATGAGAGAACTAGAGCCGGTCCCGAAGGAGTCAGGTACCATCGCAGTGGCTTTGCGCACCCGGCATCCTCCTGATCCCGACTCTCCCTGCCATCTCACCGTCCCTCTGTACAACCTCCCCGGCGGCTGGCACCGCTTCCGTGGCGTGAATAACACCGGGGCACGGCAAGGGTTGTCCTTCTGAAAAGATAACACCATGTCTGGCTCACCAAAATGAACTGCCGTGCCGAAGAGGAGGGGAGATAACGAGATGGCGGTGGTGGTTTGGGCTCTTAGTGTGGATTTTCAGCAAGACGTAATGTCTAGGAGTTTGGCTGAAAAGTGTCATTTCAGTCTCTGAAAAATCAGGCTCTTTTTCGCCCCTCCACCTGGTACGTTTTTGGCCATGTGGATACTTCATTCTGTGCACGTTTTATACACACAGATGAGATGCAGTTACCTTTTCAGTGCAAGGGCAATGCTTATGAAGGAGTTACTTAAAATTACAATTTCTTTTTTAACGCCAGATTTTCTAGTGCCTTTGGCCAGCCGGGTGGACACTAGTAACCTGGTGTTGGCTGGGTTAAATTACACAGTGTGACCCTTCCTGCATAAACTGTGACTTTAGGAATATGAAACCATGTCAAAGAAATTATTTCAGGTCACTAGGCATATTTTTAGTGGAATGGCCGTAAAAGCCAGCGTCTGGACAACTAAATAGCTTATTGTGTCTGTAGGTACGCACTGTGAATTAATTGGGGCTTGCTCTGTTGCAAAGTATTGAAGATTTTGGAGGTGTCAGGCTTGTCAGGGGTCAGGAACTGTTTGGGAAATTGGGAATCGAAGGAAAGAGTAGGCAGTTGATTTTGTGTGTACCTGGTTCTTGTATGTAAGGCTGTGATCCTCTGGAAAGATGATTTTTTGGCAGCATGCTGTTCATTTCTGCGCTGTCACTGGTCTGGCGATGCCAGGTATCTGCTCGCAGCGGTGCCCGGGGCTGCAGCAGGAGATACCCGTCTCGGGCACACAGCCCCAGCCTGCTTTGAAACCCACCTGGAAGCTGCTGTGAAGCTTTATAGAGCGATGCTCCTTGATCATTTTTTTGCCTGAATTGCTGAAAAGACTGGGGAGATGGGCGAAAGCCTGTGTTGAGGAGATGCCAGTGAGTCAAGAACTCACCACAGCTCGGAGTGTTTCTATTTTAATGGTTGCACTGGGATGGCCTCCTGAGTCCGCTGCGTGTGAAGGACCCAGAAATCGATGGCACAGCGTCAGAAATAGATTCGCCTTTCTGGTGTGGCTTCTCTGCAGAGTGCAAGCTTGCTTTTTGTAAACCATCTGTTGTGGGGTTTTGTTTTATTATAACCATAAGGAAAATAATCTCAACTTTCCCATACTAAATGCACAAGCTGCTTTGCTCAACATCTTTATTTCTTTTCCCTTTTTTCCTTCCCTCCTGCCTTTCTTTTTAAATGACGGCACTGTAATTTGGAAAGGCTTTGCCTGGTGCTTTAGAAACGTTACCTGCGCTGAACCTTGTCCCTCTCTGTCTCTCCCCCACCCTCAGCAGTGGCCGTGATAACCCCCGAGAGGAGTCCCCGGCCCACCTCTGCCCCGGCCATCGCTCAGAGCCACGCTGCAGAACCCGTCCCGGCTAAGCCCGACGTGAAGGACGTGGTCGCTGCCTCTAAAGCAGAAAGGGAAGTGGCGAAACCCGATGCAAGACGTGAAGAAATCCCACCAGAGAAGACCAAGCCGGAGCCAGCCGATGCATCAAAGGTAGGTCAGGGCAGAGTCTTTGGGAGCGGCTGCGCTCGTGCTGGGCTGGAGCATCGGCTTCGGAAGCCGCCCCAGAGCAGCAGCTCCATGCACCTTCCCCTCCCGGGCAGCGAGGGGCTCACTGCTTGCCCAGGCATCAGGTGGGAGGGAGGTACGGGGGTCTGGGCCCCGGGGAAATCCCAGCCCTGACCCTCGGGGTGCAAGGAAGGAGGAGGTCCAGGGCGGCTGGGGTTTGATCGTTGCAGCCAAACTCAATGCAGCTTACTGGTAAAAGGTTAAAAAAGCTGGCAAGAATTGCACGGAGGTTCATGGTAATTTAATTTAGAGCTCGCCCGTTGCTGAGCTGTCTCTGCTGATTCCTGGTACGACAGCCGGCGCAATTCCAGTGAAACCAGTGATAGGGATCTGGTCCGCAGCCCAGTGTCTGAAGGCAAATGTTTTTTACGTTGATAGGCTTTCTCCGGGACAGCTGTTAATACGTTGCTGCAAACTGGAGTAAAACTTCAGTTGTGAATGGCACTGTTGAGACCTTGGGAGGTTTATTGTTGAAGTGAACTTTTTTAAAACATTATATGATCTTTATACAAATGTCTGAGACCTCTGCTGATGTTCATATATGGGTATTGTTCTCATAAGTGAAAGTAATGTGCCAAATTATCGTTCATATTACAGTGTCCTTAATATTCTGCAGATCTTATTCACTGAAACCTTCCAGTGTTGCAGCAGAGGAGTGTGCCATGAGATCCAGTTTTCACAGTACTCTGGATATTTAGCTGCTCTCAGCGTTACTGGAGCCACACTTTTACTGTAGCGTGTTGCACAGTGGGTCTTGTATGGCTTACTCCAGGGGAGCTCACTGTTAATTAAGGTTGGAAGATGGAGGTGAAGAAAGGACAGTTGCTTTAAACAATTTAGTGGCCTGTGTGACGTGTAACTTTTAAATGAAAATGCTGAAGAGATCTCCAGGATGGAATTCAGGATTTGGAGTCTGCATCGTGGTGCGCAGTTCCTGTAATGCTGTTCCTGCACAGCTGCTCGCCCTCCCTAGCATTAAACTGGGAACAAGTAAATTCTGTTCATCCCATCTCACTTATTACAGGATTTTTTTCCTAAATGCTTAAACACTGGATTTTTTTCTTTTTTTTTTCCCTCTAAAAGTAGATGTGGGAGGAAATTGTGGATTTGAAAGTGCCAAATTTACCCAGTTTCTCAAATGTGGCTGCATCACTTCTTTTAACACCGACCGATGCTTTCGCCTTCAGAATATTTGGCAATCCGGTTTCCCTAAAATACTTTCCTGAAAGCGTTAAGACACTCGGCTCTCTGCTTATGGACAGGAAAGAACTTAATTTACGGTGTTAAGTTTGATTTTATAGACAGGTCTCTTCTCACTGACTCTGGGAACATAATACCTGTGCATAGCAACTCATTTTCTGTTTCTGAGAAGGTCACACGTTAATTGGAGCATGTTGCTTTGGGTAAGGATTTCACTGGGAGATCCAGCTGCGAAGAAATTTGAAAACATTGCCCGGCAAAGCTAGTGCAAGTGGGAAGCCCGCCTGCGGAAGCACTAGAGAGCACTGGTTTCAAATGCAAATAATTCTCAAGCTGAAGGAATTATTGGGACTGTGCGGGTGACTAACAGGCTGTTGGAGAGCTGCGGTGTCGTTAACTCTCTTTCCGGAGGGCTGCATGTTGGTTTTTGCATGTTCACCCAGCATTTCCAAACCAACTTTATGCAGCTGTGTTTTGAAACTAAATGGTCTCTTGAAACAAGGCTACTAACAAGAAATGTTTTTACCAATTGATTTCTTAAATGTAGGTGAGGAAAACGCACACTGAGGTCACCGTACCCACCACGCATGGTGACCAGCCCCAGGTTTGTGCTCATAATTCAGTTAGGTTGCTCACATTTTTCTAAGGTGAAACAGTCAGGTTCAACATAGTTAAATGAACCAACTTTTTTTTTTTTTTTTTTTTTCCCTCCCACACAGCCGCCGCTGGCAAAAAAAGAGAAAGCAGTGACAAGAAGGAGGAGGGTGAC
>Ga0181612_151484_pt1 | contig 13015 bp, 10 predicted proteins | sample HoacroProtozoa21_FD_119630 | JGI IMG/M metagenome (GOLD analysis project Ga0181612, IMG submission 119630) | Hoatzin crop microbial communities from Cojedes, Venezuel. Combined Assembly of Gp0051906, Gp0051904, Gp0051908
AGAGGTCTTTTCCAACCTTAATGATTCTGTGATTCTACGATTCTGTGATGCTGGGCAGGATATGAAGACAACAAGAGGCCCAGGTGAAGACTCGTCCCCGTCCCTCATACAGAAGGGCAGAGCAAGCCCGGTTACTGCTATGTCGGCCTCACAGAACGGCTAACAGACACCCAGCTTGTTTCAGTGGGTAGGAACAGGAATTTCCTCTCAAATCCGTTGTGAGCTGGCAAGTGGGGCCCAGTGTGTCCAAAACCGCCGGAGACCAACTACGCAGCAAACCTGGTCTGCAGCGAAAGGCTTGGCCATTGCCAGCGAGATACAATCGTGCAGTTCCTCTGCACTCTGCTCCTTGTGCTCGTAGCAAGACCCAACAGTAACCGCAGGAAGTATCTGTATATACTTACTGTAATTTTAATCAGCCTTTAAACACATCTATTCTCCTTTTTTCCAAATGTGCTTAAGGGCAAACAGTGGTTGCTGTCGACCTCTTGGCTTGTCTTTGTATTATTTTTGAAGAGACCACAGACGTATTTGCAATGACCCAATTTACTAATTTGGTCTCAAACCGTTTTACACGCCTGTTATAGAATAACTCCTGAAAAACTGCATCATAAAGTACCACACAGTATCTGGCTAGATGGGAAGCTTTGGTTCTCACTGAAAATACTCTGCATTTTCCCATATGCTAATATACTTTCAGCATGCTAATAACAACGACACATCACTGGGCTAACTCACAAAGTGTTTTGTCACACAAAGGAAGCACGTGCCTTGTTATTTAATAAAGCCACATTTGCAAACAGCAATTAAGTCGAGGCCTTTGCCATACCGTAGTTCTCAGCAAACTTAAAATAGGTGAGGCAGTCTTAAACCAGCGCAGCATAATGAGCCAAAGGACGTGTGACTTAGCCACCTGCCTGAAAAGTATTTGATCAGTTTTAGCCACGCAATGTCTATTTCTGCATCAAAATTATTAATTATTAAAGAATGTATTACTAACATCAATGTTTGTAAGAATTCACTTACCCTCACTGCAATGGAGTTTCAAGCGATTTACTCTTTTACTGCTCATTTCTAAACAGTCTAAATAGGACACTGGCAATAGTAAGCCAATTTCAGTCCAAGAGTTTGAGCAGCAATTGAGACATCTGCCGTGGCCCTGGGGCTTGGCACTCGCATCCTGCCCAGGACGTGATGATGCTGCATGTCCAAATCAACACTCCCTCAAGCCAGGCGTAATGCTGATCACCACAGCAGACTGCCGAGAGACATGATGGCTAAGCAAAACCTGGACAACTACAGAAATTATTTTTTAAACTAAAACACCCCCCAGAAAAAGAAAAACATAGTTAGTAACTTGGTAGCTCTGCAAGTATCACACTCTAAGGAAAAGGCTGGTTAAGAAACATGTAAGTGCAGTGTAGGCTTTTATGGCTATATTAGATATGAGTCCTTACACGTGTACAAGCAAAATGTATCCTAGAGAGAGAGGAAGATATAGGTGATAGCTGGTCTGTCCTCTACCATAAATTCAAAACCATAGCCACATATTTGAGATTTTGTGTACCTGATCCAACCGCGTGCAGCAGTTCTGCCACGCACCGCACGTGCCAGATTTACCCCGCAGTTCAGGAGCAATTCAGCCTGCAGATGCATTCAGGATGATGTGATTGGAGCCCATCAGACCAGCAGCCAGTGCCCAGTGGCTGTTTGCTCCGGGCTGCAGGATTTCCAGCCGTCCAGTCTGAGATACTGCTCACCGGACTTGCTGGGCATCCAGAAATGTGGCAGATGATAATCAAAAAAAGCATCACTGGGTAAAGCAGTAGTCTACCAAGACTACAAGAAGGGGCAGAGCTAGCAGACATGCGCCCGTTTTGCCTGCATCTTTTTACTAGGGAGGTGCAATTGAAACAAAAACTGTGAAATGAAATATGTCAAAAAGCAAGAAAGAGGAAACTGGTCAAATCCTATTAACATGAGTGAAAATTAAATACCTAGCTGCTGTATGTGCCTTTGAAAATCTCTGACCTAAATTGAGAGAGACATGTCCTTTGCAGAGCACACAGAATGCCAAATACAGATTTTAGATTCATCTGTGAAAATAAAACAGACTATGTTACTATCAGAGAGAGCATGGTGAAGCATCAGCCCTCCCATCAACCCAGTTACATACATACATAAATAAATCCCTGACCTGCTGAATTTCCTTAGCTGATGCAACCTTTTTTTAAGACATTTCTATTATGTGAGTAAATATTACTTCCCATATTTTTTGTCAACTGAGTGTAAGGATTTAAAGAGACAAATCAAGTTTATTTTAGATTCCCTGAGGAAAAACAAATCCATCTGTCCTCACTCCTTCCCCGCCGCTTTACAGTGTTCACTATCAGTTATTTCCATAACACACCTATATTTATCCTTATCTGCAGAAGGAACATTTATCTCACAAATATTCCTGTCAAAGGCCTCTAAAATGCCAGCAGATAGAACAAAAAAAGTCAGTCCCCATAGAAATGAAATCTATGACAGTGCAAAGGAGTCAAGAAGAGATCTAACCTGGTGAGCCTAACGCGGCTCCCTTGACACCTCTCACGCAGAATGACACGGCCTACACGGGAACACGCAGAAGTTGAGAAACAAGTGTAGCAGGCAGAAGAGAAGTGTGCCGCCTGTTTTACTACATAGTGTTAGTATGTAATTAGCGTATAATGCTTGTTACCGTCACGGCGCTTCTTTAATAGCTCTCTGGTTGAAGATGTCACGGCTGCTTGCTCTTTTCTTCTCCCCCTGACGGGTGGCATACGTAAAAGCTGAAGACCAGTACCACCAGTAACAGAGGTGTGGTCCCAGCATGGGAAATCCCTGGCACTGCAGGATTTCTGTTTATTGTTAGCGGCACAGCGGTGACTCTCACAGGCTGGTGCTTACAGTCCCACAGCCCAGAAGAAGGCCTCAGGCAAACTCTGGAGCAAACTTTAGAAGCTGCTTTTACAGGCACCCTCTCCTAGTGTCTTTGTAAATCACAACAAAGTAAACCCACCGAGAGATCAGCAGGATTAAACGTGGCAGGAAGCATCTTCAAGCGGACAGGAGTTTAAGCGGCCACCACAGGATCACAACCTGTGTTCTTTTTGCCAGAAAACGCTCCACTAAAATTGGAAGAAATCTTACAAAAAGTGTATTATCAAATGACAGTGGCTTAAGCCGGCAGAGTTGATGGAAAGCCATGTTTACCGAGCCTCAAAATATAACTGCAGAGGATGCTTCCCTGGAAAGTTTCACGGCGGCGTGATTTTAGCTCTCTACAACTCCCGTACAGGGCAGCACGAGCAGATGTACGTACGGGGAGCATTTCCAAGCCCCCTGCTATGTAAGCAAGGACTCAACCCAGCATTTACAAATGATCCTGTATCATGAACTTCCACCGACAAAATAATATAATGCATTGTCATAACGACAGCTTTACATATTTATTTCCAGGCCAGCAGTAGTTTACAACACGACTTCTGCTGAGCTTTTGCCTCACGTCGTACGATTTCAGATCTACTCCCCCTCATTCCCGCTGACAGCGCTGCTGCTCACGCCGCACGCCGAGGTGCGAGCGTGGGGTGTTACCAACCCGATGAGAAAGTCAGGACAGCAGCAACAGAGCTGGCAATTTTACTTCCCGAAAGCTGCTTACTGCACGCCTCGCCTCGGCAGCACGCAAGCCTCTGAGGCACGTCTCTCCTAACACGCGTTTCCACACCAGCGGGTCTGGGGAATAGCTCAAGACAGTTTTGTTTAACGTAGCACTGAGCCGTGCTATTTCATTAGTCTCAGTGACAACATCTCAACTTACCTGAGCTGCAGGTTTACATTTCTCTTCACTGACAATTTGAATGCAATTTAGCTTGTGCTCAGGATAATCACAAACCCCATCGGTCTTTGCCTCAAGAAAGACGAGGGCCCTTCTGGGGAGGATCCCGTGCTGTTTTGTCTGCTAAAACTCGGTCTTGTGGTGCCAACTCAAGGTAGACGAGACACGAGGAGGCGGCTGAGCCAGGCAGGGAGCCCCACGCTGCGCCCGCACCACCCTCCACATTCCCCCCGGTGCCCTCCGACGCAGCAGCAACACGGATGAGAGACAAGGCTGGCATCGGGCCCCTTCCCACAGCTGCTTGTGCCCAGCAGCGCAGACACAACTGAGGACCTCAAGCTGTTCCCCGCGTCTTTCTGGTAAATAAACTGTCCGCTCGAGGCAGCTCCAGTATGACGTCGTGGGGACATTGTCAATGGCAATCTCCACCAGAATGGCCTGAATGCGCTGGCGTGGCGTCTGCTGGGGAGAGAAACCCCGGGCGCACAAGTCAAGGGCAATGAAGAGAAGAAGCGCATCCCATAGTAAGGGATACCGAGAAATAAAGACCACATAGGAAAAGCGAAGGCCTTTTCAATGGTCCGAAGAAGACCAAGCTGTTTATGAGAACTATTCTCATTACTTCTAATAGCCCACCTACAGGAGTTATTGGACAGATGAGTTGCATTTAGACTCTGCTCCTGCAATTTATTTTGTTTTAATTCTATTTGAAGAAAAAGCATTTCAATGAGCCTTGAATGTATCATAAATTTTGTAAGTACTCCTTCTGTCATAGTGCCTACTCTAGTTGGAAAAGATAAATAAGGTTAACTAAAGTTGAACGTACATTTGCTTTCTATTTGGCTTTATTCTAAAATCACAGTGGTCTTTGTAGTACCAATTCTGATCATGAAGACATATAAATTGTTTATTTAGTTCTTCCTTTTATTTGCTATGATTTATTTAAAAACAAAAATATGCAACATCCTTAAGGTTCTCACCATACGCAAACACAGACAAACAGCTTGCCTCAAACTTGAATTAAGTCCTATTTAAAGAACACCACAAGGCTAATTTCTAGTACTGGCAGCATAGTGATATTGATAACCACATTATGCTACTGGGCCCAACTGTGGCTTCCAGAGAAAACAAAACAGATGAGGAAAAACACATTTACTTCTGAATAGAAGTATTTACACTATTCCTCAGGCTTATTTAATAAGCATCACAACACGTGTTTGTGGATGTACATGTTGCTGGAATTAACATTATCCTCGCTATAAGAATGTCCCACCAAAACATTTACCTCTGAAAAGATGAATGCTATGATACTTCACCTTGCACTAAAAATGCCTTCTGTGTTAAACACACAAAAATTATACCAAATTTCATTTGCTGTACTTCATTCTTCCGTAATTCTTGCAGCCTGCAAGACCACGGGACAATTCCATCTCACCCTCAAAGGATTTTCCACCATCATGTAACATTACAAGGTAATGAGTAACTTCTGAGTAAACTTCTACAATTTCACCCAGTCTGCAGTGCACAAAACCCTGGACAATCTGCTCCATAAGTCAGCAATGTAAGTTTCCAGGACCTAGATAATACCGTGTCCATGTTTGCTCCTGCTAACACAGCCATCGCTCAGCCACTCCATTCCCAGTCCGTAATTGTTGAAGTGGTTTGAATGTATCTTTCATTAAGGATCTGCTACCTTAGTCCTTGGAGTCTCAAAAATGCAGTTTGAAATGGAGGGTACTTCAATGTACACTAAATTAAACCTTTGCAAAGCTCGAGGTCCACAGCAGCAGCAGACCAGATGGTCAGCAAAATAAAATACAACCTGCCAACAGCAAAGAGTTACTTTTACATATGGTAGCACAGTGGCTACAAATCTCCACTGACAACAAGAAAAAAACCCTCCTGCACCTTTGACCTGAAATTAAAACCATGGCTTCATTAACCTTGATCAGTAAAAAGAGCAGTCAGGCACACTGCTGCTGATACACCTCCTACATGTTTAAAATGCCTGTTGAAACTAATGACATCTAATATATGCTTTTTTTGTTGAACCTAGACCTCGGGTTGAACTTAACCATGACACAGGACAAAACCGTACCACTGTCCTTCCAGATCTGGCAAGACAGCAAGCAGAAACCAAGATTTTTAACACTGTAAAGTAATCAAAAGCAGTTATTGCTAGTACACAGCTCAAGTGCTGCTGTCACTGCCCAGGCAGGAGAGGACAGACGTCGGTGCTGAGGAACCAGGAGCCAGGTCCCAGGGACCCGAAGCCCCTTTCCCGAGTGTCTCTGGTAGTGGCATGCCCATCCCACTGTGGGAGGTCGTGGGAACGAGGGAGCTGAGTAGAGGTGTGTCGTGGTCAGATGGCACCCCAAATGCTGCTGCACCCCAGCACCCAACAGCACACCTGTTTGTGATGACATCCACAGAAATCTGTTGTTTCTGACCACAGCCTGGTAACACGCTGAGCACTGAGCTCCCCTGTACAGATAATTTAAGCACACCAGGCTCCTTCAGCATTAGCAACATTATGTGCTTTCCCTAGGCGACAAGAGGATTTAGCCCCAGTAAGGTAACTGCAGCATACCCACAAGTCCCCAAAGAGCACTGTTCCCATCACTAAATTGGATTCACTAAGACCTGCAAACGGGGTGGATGAGTTGGTGTAACTCATGGGAAATGCTGAAGGTAACGTCCCAACAGTCACCTGTCACAGTGCCAATTATTTTAGTAAATTTAAATAATAGCTCTAAACTAAACTGCCCTGTCTTTTGCTTTTCAGTAGAAATAAATACTGATACGCGCTAAGGGCTTTATCATTCCTCATCTCCATCTTTGTCATCTACATGTCGCAGTGAACTCTTAACTAGCTGCGGTGGTGAGCGTTTACACTAGACAGTAATAAAATATTGTTCACCTTTCAGGCTCCAATTCAAGCTCCACCAATCCAACGGTACCAGAAATTAAGCACTCTGTTAAAGTATCAGAGACACTGAAGCGGGCCAGAGAACAAGCCGCAAGAACAAGCACAGGACGTGGTAGTATTCAGTACAGTTCCACTTCTCACATTCTTTTTGAGCCTTTAGGAACTCAACAATATGTCATGGCTGGAAAAATAAAATCTCACCTTACAAACCTAAGAATTAGCATTTGAAAAACCATGTTTTCTCTCTATCAATGTAATCCTGCTGATGTATCCTTGCAAAACATCTCACTCCTTAACCCCAGGCACACCTGCAGCATGTGTTGTGCTTGTACAACGGCAATTCCATTAGCCTTACCCAAAGTGTCATCAATTTGCTGCAGAACTCTGGCTGCTGAAGTGCACTGTGCACTGCAAACAGAGCAGGCAGGCCTTCTCCCTCGAGACTGTACGTACGCCTGTCTGTGTATTTTCAACCATACATCTAACTTCACACCTGAACTAGTAACTATTCCCAGGGAATCCAGCACAGCCCACATACGATACACATGGCAATAAAGGTGAAGATCTGAAGTCTTCCCTGCTTCCTAAAAACATCCTATGACAGATATCTGGAAAGCAGCGGTTGCATAAATAAAAGCAAAAAAAAAACATCCTCATGTCTGCTATTTCCCTGCTTTTTGAGCCTACTTCTGAAAGGCAAATTTACCTAGAAAAAAATAAAATTTTTAAAAAGAAAGGTCTGTTGCAGAGAAAGCTCATTTTTAATTGTATGCCTGCCTTTTTTTTAGAGTTTTCGCTGTACTTCACTTCTCAATAGACCAATCCACAAGTAGCAAGACCACATAAAAGAGTTACGCTGAAAGCCATAAACATGAAGGAATCTTCAGAGAATCTCCTCTTCAGAAGAGAGTAAAGTGACATTAACTTCACAGCCAGAGAAAATGAGATAAGGGGAAGTCAACTGAGTGACCTGGCACAGCTGGAAAATTGCTCGGCTTCACTACTGCAGTACAGCTGGTCGTTGCTGGTAGTCACACTTTCATACAGAATAGCCTGCTAAGAGGGGACTCCACTGGTAAAATCAGGATGCTGGCTTTCAGGAGCTTATGGTCTAAGTTACATGAAAAGAATGGCAGTGATAATGTACATATGTGTGCTGTAAACACTGGAAAGCAGGTTAGCAGAGCCAGCAATACAGCCAGCAGAAGACACACTGTGTAATGTCTCTGCAGAACCATCATTAGATGTATTTCTTAATCATTCCAATGGGCCAGTTTTAACCTTTTCTCAGAAATTTACTTCACACAACTGAAATGCTCTTTATCTGTTTTTTTCTTGAGAGACCCCACATCATGCAGCTAATGCCAACTTTCAGAAACAGCACAGAAGACAACACAATTTCGAGCGCAGATGCATCTCCCTCACTACTGTCCAAAGATCCTCCATAGAAAACAGAAAGTACTATAAGAAACTACTGGTAATAAACATTCAGGCAAGGTTCTCAAAGCTGAAGCAAGGCTATTGACCTTTCCTTTTTCCCAGCCCAAGCAGAAGTTGGAGAAGGGAAACAACACAAGGCAGCTGCACCAGGTGGTTTTGGGGTCCCTGCTCCCCAGGTCTCTTCTCACTCCTCCCTTCCCCTCGGACAATCAGCTCCCTTCCCATTTTAAATTTTGTCTCTGTTTGAAGCTGAAGGCCACCACGTTCAATTCCCACCCTCAGGCAGGGGGAGGCAAACAGAGCTGGTCAGGTTCCCATGAAGACATATTCCAGCAGCCCCGCGTGGTGGACACTGTGATGCCAGCTCACGTCCTACCCATCCACGGAGATCGCCCACCCTGCAGCAATGCTGAGAGACAGCCATTTGCCATACAACTTCCCAAGGTGTCTTTTGCCTCTCGGGCACATGTAAAACCTACATGCACGTGTGAAAGTAATAGTTCATAACTTTATAAAAGCACATTCATTAAAAACCAATACATTATTTAAGTTCAGTGACCTGTTTGGCTATATAGGGGAAAATTTAGTACAGAAGCTGAGTATGTTCCATAAACACCACAAACACATTAATGTTGGCATATTTTGTTTAACCTTTGTTAAGCTACCTCGAGCACTCCTACCTTATACCCCCATACACGAAGACTGAAACTCTCTTTTTAAAAACTGCCGGTGTCAACATATGTGTATTTAGCAATAAAACTATTCAGTCAGCGCTTCTTTTGGACCCTCAGGCTAGTAAGACCTGGTAGAGTATTAGTTAAACATACATATGAAAAAAGATACTTTCACCTTCACTTAATTCTCCAGATCCGGGGTCTACTAGGAACTTAATGGAAATTCCCTACCATAAAAATACTGCTTTATTTATGCAGCATTTTGAAAATGCTTCTGGAGTGTTGATTACTGTTTTAAGTCAAACAGAAATATGTACAGAAATGGTTCGTACGGTATCATTTACAACAAAGTTCCACAGTTTGTAGCCTGTTAATGTGAACAGTATGAAAACAAAAATGCATTCATTTTCTAAAAATTAATATAATGGCCATCAGATTTCCAGTACTCACCATATTTACCATTCTCCCTCTTTTACTGAATTAAGAGCACATTCTGAACTGAATGAAACCCAGAGCTTTTATACAAATTATTTTGAAACCCAAGAATGGAATTGGCTTTCGCCATCCATTAAGCATGCTTCTGTTACACGTGAAAAATACTCTCCAAATTTCCATTAAGGAACTTGAGAATTTATCCTCTGTGCAGAGGCTGAAATATAGCACACCTATAACTGTGGACAAGTGGAAGCCCATTAGTGGTTACTTTCATCATCCATGAGATCAGCTGCAGGGAGATCACAAGAGAGCAGGCAGAAAAGCCACACAAAGGAGAAAAATATAATCGTTTGTAAAATATTCCCTTTTATGTCATACTATGCCCACTAAATAATTAACTACAAATACATCAGCTGCTGTTAAAAGAAAAAAAGAAGGGGGGGGGATCAATGAAAAGCTCACAAATGTACTTAATAAAAAAAGTACAAGAAGGGCTGCTGTTCAAAACCGCCCAGGTTAAATGCTGAAGAAAGCACTGCCAGCAGCAATCGCCTGCAGGCATCCCGTGCATGATTAGTGACTTGGTGCCACTGAAACCACTATGTTGAAGAAACCCTCTGACCTGAGGATCTTGACACCAGGAGCTAATTGCAAACCGTGTAATTGCCCGTTCCAGATGGCTCTGTAGCGTAAAGCCACACTGCCCGCGCCCAGTTTTCCACAGCAATAGCACCACATAGGTCAGGAGTCCGCATTAACTACTCCCCATTGTCAGCATCACCGAAAATTCCTAATGGTTTTGGGATTCTGTCTGTAAATAAAAATTTCCATTAAAATGCCTCGGAGGAAACACCTTTCCCCTAGTTAAAGATGTGAATTACAGATAAATACCCTGCCTGTTAACGTGACTCTATGTGAATACAAAATGAGGTTTTCAAAAACTACTGCACATAAAATATGAATGTCTTTATTCTGGGAGAAAAAAAACATTGCTGTGGAAGAGTCACTGTCCTTTACCCCCTCCCCAGCTATAGGAGAGACAGGTACTACATGTTTTTAAGATTTCATATTGCCATAGATTGAGCTCTTCCACATAACGTGCGAGACAGCTGATAACTTGCTACCTGAAAGGCAACTGTATCAGTAGAAAACCACCCGAAAAGGGGAAATGGCTTAGACAAGCGAGTTCACAGTGGTTAACCTCCTGGAACACATTAGCTACACCAACTCCCAGTTGCCCAGACTAAACAACCCTGAAAACCTCTTGATTTTATTCACTAACAGGAAATGATTCAGATACAGTTCTGCAAAGGCAGTCAACAAGAAGAGGTAAATTATGCATGCTCGCTGTACTACATTTTACTATGAAACAATTGAGTATAAAAATTATTCAGCTCTGGTGTAATTTTTTCTTCCTTCCTTCTATTTAGTGTTTTGCCCTTGGTTGGCACATCTAAAATACAAACTGTGACGCTTTTATCTTAGAGCTCAATAATCTTAATTTCTTTCAAATCACTTAATCACTTAATTTCTTTCAAATACATATCCTACAGACTCCTGACAGAGCAATGCGTTGCCAGGTGTGAGAGACAGACAGATACTGGGATCTCTTACAGAGAATGGTGCCTGTCTATAAATAATAACGGATACCAAAGTGCTGTCAAGTCTCGGGCTATGAACAGAGAGACTTTCTTTTTCCTTTAAAGCTTGCTTTTCATAAGATTTACTTACCAACACCAACGTTACACACACATCACCGAACCAGCACATAAAAGCATCAAAATCTTTTCACAAGTCATCCCAACCACTCTACGAAGCACAGCTATGGTCATAAACCCAAAAAGCCCCTATCCCCTGTCAAGCTATGTGGTGCCAGCAAGAGTAGGGCAGTCCTATTACCTGCAAATAAAGTCAGCCTCCTTCCTCCCGCATGCATCTGTACAAGTGAGAGAGCCAGCCTACAGGCAGTGCTTTCACGGTAAGGCAGAGAGTTCATACATTTTGCGAAATTTTACCTATATTGGCCCTACATATATACTTACAACCACACAGAGTAGGCAGAGGAATGATATTTGGGATAAGCCACCAGCATTCTTTCACATTTAGCTGGTCAAACAACACCTTGTATGTTGACTTCTCCATTATCAGACACCTGGAGCACCACCGTGATCAAGGACAAACTATTGGCCCAATGGCCCATCCCGATCATCAGCTCCAGACTTTGCTGATGCAGACTATTGGCAATTATTTCCTGTTGTTCATATTATAAAAAAAAAAAGAAGTCCCAAGGGTTCTAGTAAAACCTCCTCATGGCCCATCACCATTCAGATTTTACTGAAGAGCTGCAACCAAGTGTTTACGCCCCATGCAGCCAGGCAGAACCTGTGCTCAGGATAGCTCTTCTCCGGAGGCAATTTCTGCAGCTCTTCATGCCAGCTAAGACCTACCTAAAAAGGGGCAGGGAGGGGGGGGTCTGGTTGAGCATTCTGACCTCAGCCCAACTCCGCAGGATGCAAAAGGGTAAGAAAGCAGCAATTTCCCTAGTCACGTGCTGAGGCTTGCTGGGAACTGGCCGCTCTTCAAAGTCAAGCGAGAAGGCACCTCACAAAATGCCAGCTAGTGCCGATTTTAAACCATGGGTTTTGCAGTGTCCGGATTCCCGCAGCGGGAGGGAGGGTGCTGGGCAGGGTGCCGCAAAGCGCACCCTGACCCTAAAACCCATGGCACGTCGGGCTGACACACTTCGTTCTCACGTCAAATGGATTCCCAGTTGGGAAAGATGCTTTCCTGTATATCTGGATATACTGTATTTCCTAGAATATTGCAGGAATTTTACTGACATTTTTCTGTGCTATTCTAGGGATCTGTAAACACTAGCAGGGCCCTTCCTGCTCCTTCTGTTATCTTCAAGTTCAAGTCTTGCATTGTAAAAAAAATGCTGGTAAGTGACTTGTAGCCTCTGCTGAATCTGGCCATGGGGAGGTAGGTGGTGCGTGGATCTTCCCAGAACAATCTTTTTTTTTTTGCACAGTTGTCTCACATAAGAGGAGGCTGAAGGTGATGAGCATGCGGTCTCATTTATCCACACAGCATCGGGGACCAGAGGCCAAGAGCCCTTTACTGTTTTACCCAACTTTTAAGAGCCAGAAGGCGGCCAGGCAAATTAGCGGGAGGCACCAGAAGTGACTAGGGTCCTGACAGGTTACTGTGTTGGCATCGTCCCTGAGGAAGGAGCAGTCCGTGAGACCATCCGACACACCATGTACACCAAGGCACTCGCTGGCAAGACAGCAGCAACTGTGAGGTAGGATTACTACACACTGGGCATCCTGCAAGCCAACTTCTGAGTAAGTAATCTGGTTAAAGCAAGGCTTAAGTTTGGGACCTTCTCCTAAAAATGGCCATATCTTGGCTCGAAGCACCATACAAGGTAGCCAAGAGGCACATATGACTGCAATGCACTAAATGCACATGAGCCAGCAGTGTGCCCAGGTGGCCAAGAAGGCCAACGGCATCCTGGCTTGGATCAGGAATAGTGTGGCCAGCAGGAGTAGGGAGGTGGTCGTGCCCCTGTACTCAGCACTGGTGAGGCCACACTTGGAGTACTGTGTTCAGTTTTGGGCCCCTCACTACAAGAAGGACCTTGAGGGGCTGGAGCCTGTCCAGAGAAGGGCA
>Ga0181612_158690_pt1 | contig 13015 bp, 7 predicted proteins | sample HoacroProtozoa21_FD_119630 | JGI IMG/M metagenome (GOLD analysis project Ga0181612, IMG submission 119630) | Hoatzin crop microbial communities from Cojedes, Venezuel. Combined Assembly of Gp0051906, Gp0051904, Gp0051908
GGTCCTGTGCAGCCTGCTGTAGGCGACACTGCTTCGGCAGGGGGGTTGGACTAGATGACCCACAGAGGTCCCTTCCAACACCTAACATTCTGTGATTCTGAAGTGTTTACTGGCAATCAAAACACTTGAATCATCAATCAAACCTGTTTCTTTTGCATTTGCAAGAACAAAATTTCTCTAGCTGTACTACTAATGATGCCTTTATTTAAATAAAGAGACTGTAAAAAGAGAAAGAAATAACTTTTTTTCCCTTTGATTGCCTTTCCATTTCATGTAATGTGGAAACTGGTTTGGGTTATGTCAGCTTGATACAGCACAAGCTGTCTGTGACAGATTTAGTTCTGGACCTGGAACTGCCCGAAGCAAGGATGTTAGCTGAGATGTGACACCATGCAAACACAGCAGTGCCGCTTTTCAGGATGCCAGCTAGTATCTGCATGCCATTGCATCACACTAAGTGAGCACTCCAACTTGGCCCGCATTAGCAGAGGATCTCGCCATTACTTTCTATAGACAGGCCTGCAGTTTTAACTTTTTGCTCGCTGTATTTTTTAACTGCAGGCATTTCAGGAGTGTAGGATCCAAAACAAAATGAATGACAGATTATACTGTAATGTTTTGTTTTCAAATGTTTCCATTAAGTTTACTGTTTGCTTTTAACTCAGCCTAAGTTTTAGGCTCAAACTGAAGATGACCTTTTGAAGGAAGAAACTTCTGTGTTGATATGGAAATATATAGAAATATAAAGAAACTCTCTGCTTCGCTGCAGTATTACGTGGTTGCAATGTACAAAGTGCCTGGTCTTGTAAGCTGTAGAACGTGCTTGGTGAAGTAAAAATGGTACCTGTCCCATTAGCCCATGGATGAAGAAGCTGCAGTGCAAAATGTTTCCCTTGTTAATGCAGATGAGCTTTATAAAAACAGCAAAATGTTTTATTATAGTTAGTATTTTGTCTGTTTTAGACAAATGTGTGTGACAGAGTACTAGGCTGATGTGGAGGGGGACAGAAATGCCTGTTTGGCTTTTATATATGCTATTGCAGAGTCTGAGATCACTAGACAGGAGTCTAACATTGCTTGCACTCAAGGAACTATTCCCTTTAGTTAAGTGATTCGGATGATTCCACTAATGACAACAGCAGATCTTGCTGTATTTCGGGTCCTTGCTAGGTCTGAAATCATCCCTCTAAGGTCCAAAGGCTCAGCCCTTAACTCTTCTACTGTGGATCAATGCGCTATTTCCAGGCATCCTTGGTGTATCATGCTGGTCCTTACCGGGTACAAGTGGGTCTGGTGTTTATGTCTCTTTCTTTTAAGGCTCGATGTTCCATGTTGACTGAAGGGCTCGGATGGCCGTCTGGAGTAGCACATGAGTAGGAAGAATGGGAGCATAGCATAAGAAAGGTTTAGGATTTTTTGTTTTCAGTTGTTGACAGCCTGCATGCATCACCTAAAAGCCTGCTATTCCCTGGCAAAGACCTGTTGTTGTCCACTGCTTTGTAAAGGACATCCCTATTATTCCCTGCAGAAATTCTTGTTCTCTGCGTTTTTTACCTTTTTGGAATTACTGTTTGCAGGTTGAGGGCCTATCCCTTCCCTTTTGGCATGGTGATTTCCATAGGTGGTCACGGATAGTATGTTGGAGAAAATTAAGGACTTTTTCACTGTCTCTGTGTGCTACCAAATTGATGGCTGTCTGAAGCCGTTGTACTCGCTTCTGCTCCCCATCTAAGATAAACCCCTTCATTAACTGAGCCCACGTCATCTTAAAACAGACTCCTTGTACAAACATGTAACATGTTACAATAATGTTAATTATTTGGTAATATAGTCATTCTTACTAAGTAATGCTCAGTTAGAGGTCATTGAGGTCAGAGTCAGGTCCAGAGCTGCTTGACACAATGTAAAAGATTACAGCCTCCTTTAGCCTTAATATGGAGATAAGATCTGAAGTCTCCTCAGTCAACGCAGTCCTGTCATGCAGGTCATGACCTGGTGGTCTTTGCTGGTAAAACTGCTCCCTGTTTAAGATGAAGACAATTGTCTTACAAAACTAGATGGCCTGTATTGTGTCTTTTCTCCTTGTTATAGTTTTATGGGTAGATGTGGAGAATAGCAAGTACAAGAGTCTGAAAGATAATGTTTTACCTTAAATTCAATTGGTCTCATACACTTTTCTCAATTGAGTAGGCGATTTGTAAAAATATTTTCTATCACATTAAAACTAAGGCAAGTGAATGAGGTAGGGGCATGTTAGTCATGTGTCCAACAGTGTCAGACATAATTTGAATTCCCTTTAGTGAAAGTATAAATTGATAACAAGATTAAAAATAAAAAATATCAGGTTTCTTTTCTCATTATAATAAAGTGCTGCTTTTAAATACGTATGTAAGTGTGAGAATATAATAACTGACACGCATATAAGCCAACGGTGTTTGAAATGGAATGAATACACATCAGAAATGGTACAGCACAGATGGGAGCTACTTAAGATGCAGTGTTCTGGTTATGCCAGTTGGATGTTTCAGTTGTCTTCGTTGTCCTAGGATCCTCTGGGGGAGCTGCCTGGCCTTACCTCTTTCCTGGCAGGCAACCCACGAAGGCAGAGCTGCCTCTAGCTCTCCATCCCTATGAATCAACTATGGCTGCAGGTGAAGACATATTTTTCAAAACCAAAAAAGCTACTCAAAATTAGGGTACTAGGATGGTGTTTGTCATGCATTATAAGCCAATTTTTATTCCAGGATGTTATCACAAGCCAAGCTTTTTTCCTTTATGCTGCTCTTCGGTTTTCAGGTTTTATGTTCTATTGATAAGGATGACAGGCAAAACCTGTTGAGGTGTTTTGTCCTTAGTGTTGTCTTTGTTTCCTCATAGGCAGCATAAGCCCTGAGGTGAAGCACCTCCTCTTTTTTTCTAGGTTCTTGTAGGCATTTTCCATTGAAACTAGTCATTTAGAGATTTAATTTCCACAAGTGGTTTGTGTGTGTCTCCATATGGGCCTTCCTTATTGTGTGTATCTTTAGGTTAACGAATAATAACTATATAACATAAATACTGTGTAATTTTGTGGTAATTATAACATGTCAAATGGATTGGCCCAGGATACAATATTGCCAGCATTTTTGGTGTCTTGTCCCCTGCTACAGAAAATCTTGACAGAGAGCTGGACTGATTCCAGCCCTGACCATATTCAGATCTGTATGTGCTACCCACCATGTTGATGAAGCGTTCTTCCAGTAAGGGCATTTTGCCAGGACCATCTCACAACTGGAGGCGAGGAAGTGAAAGGCAAGAAGCAAAGCAGAAGGAAAGTTTCCACACAGACACACAATGAACAGGGGAGGCTGAGTAGACTGCATTTTAAGGCACACAGTGTTATCTATAATTGTTATATGGCATTTAGATTCCACAGTGATAGGCACCTCAGAAAAATCCTAAAATAGACATAGTATGGAATTTTATTAGTCTGTTTTGGAGACAAATTATAGTACATGCATAACCACAAGTTTTGGACCTTGTTCCCAAGAATCTGGGGGTAGCATCACAGGACTTCATTCTGATATCATAGTGTGGTTTCCAGGGGTGCTGAGAAAACTGAAAATGAAGCTGGACAAAATGAATGGGTAACTGAGAGGGGTGTCTTGTCCAAGCAGGCAGCAAGCAAGGGTTGTGCTCGAGTCCTTCCCTCTGTTTATCTAAACATATATTCAGTTGGAGTATGTTGTTTTCTTATTGAGAGAGAGTGTCTTATGTACTGCTTCTGCAGAAAACAACGGAAAGGGGTGGTGCAATTCAGCAAGACGTATTCAGGCTTTTCTGTTTTTCCTGGTAGGGAAGCAGGGATTAAATTTACCTCAGAGCAATACCATGAGCATGTCAGACTTTGGCCAATTGTTGTCTTTGGATCATGCACACATCTTTCTCAGCAATTGGTGGACAGATAGTCTGTGAGATCATACAGATACGTTCCAAGAAAGCAACAGGATATTAGCCTGGACACTTGGAAGAGGGAATGAGGAAGAGGAGCATATGGCCAAAAATAATATCTATAAATGTTCCTTGTGCTGCTATATAGACGTAAGGCAGAAATAGATGAGCCAGCTCTTCTAGCAGTGGAAAACAAGATTGTCATTGTGAATATGTTTTGAAGCATCATGGTAAGACAGAAAATGAGTAAAGGGAAGATTAAGCTTAACAGAAAAGTTAGATGCAATGGCAGGCAGGTCACGTGGTGCTCAGCCATGGGACCTTCCTGCTTCTGTTGCTTGTGAAGAGGGACCATGTAGTGAAATATCAGATTATTATTCTTGTGTAATATGAAGAGGATTATAATCAACCTGCTGATTAGGGAGAGGCTGTTAATTGCATCATAGTCAGAATAAGGAAAGGCACTGAAGAATGTAGCCAGGTGCTTGCTACCCCTTAATAATTTGCTGTTCCCCCTTTCTTGCTCAGCTACGGCCAGACAACTGAATAAGCATTCCTAATCCATTTTGGCGAAGTACGGGACAGGTTATTTTAAAACATCTTCATCATACTGGGAGAAGGAAGTTGACTGTGTTTTATGGGAGGGTTTTTTGTTTAGTTTGGTTTAAGCTAACCTTAAGGAGCCTTGGGAGGTGCCTGTGATTCCATTACGTCCCCTCAGCTGAGGGGAGGTAATGCAAACTTGCACAGATTTTCAACAAATGAGATCTGTGCCCTGACTCTCGGACAGGTACAAGTGATTTCAAATGTCTGCTTTTTAATCTGGTCACTTTCTGCGTATGAGACAGGGTAAGACAGGAAATGCATCGATACCATAAATTTTAAAGAAAAGAAGAAAAAAATATGTTTTGGAACACCTAGTCCAGTCCAGCCCTGCAGAGAAGCTTTTTTTTGACTTTGCTTTCAATCAAAGCAAGGAAATAGTTTCCAAAAGAAAATACTATATAAATAATGTATGTGTCCCGAGGGGAAGGATCATATCAAAACTAGCACTGTAGCACTAAACCTTTGAAAGTGCAATATTCTAAAAATGAGAGAACTGGTCAGAAAAGAGCACGAAATGAAAAAGCAGAGGGCACATGACAGATGCAAAATGGAGACTTCTCAAATGTACTCAAATGCAGCCACAGAAGAAGGAATTTTACTAAAAGAGATTAAAACAAACAGCCCCACCCCGCAAAAAAAAAAAACAAACAACAAACAAAACAACAACCCAAACAGGAGAAATCAGTGGGTAGACAGGTGTGGCTAAATCGCCATGTTGTAGTAGTTGCTTAAATAGATGCCCCTCATGGAAGTGTTAATCCACTTGAAAGTTGGTGAGAAAAATAAAACATACAGCAGGCACAGAATAAAGTGATAATTAGGTTACAGAAAATAAGTAAAGACTGAGTATCCGTAAGCAATACAGCAATGAATGTATTCAGCACCCCAACTCCCTTATGTTTGGATTTTGCATAGGGATGAAGATTCTCAGAAAAAACTTTTCCTCTTATTTTGAGTGTTTAAAAAATAATAACCAAAAAAACCTGTGAGATCCCACAAAAGAAAAGTGAATGCCAGTCCTTGCCTTCCTGTGCCTTGAGTCTGTGGAAAGCACTACCCCAACTTTAAGGAAGCGGAAAAGAAAAGATCTACATCACCAGTACTACAAAACTGCAGGACATACCTGTGTCACTGTTTCCCTCACCCCTGTTCACCATTGTACCCTATTAGTTAGGATCACGTGTAACTGGTACATCTGTACGGGCCAGTGTGTACTTCCCATGACTTAAACTGGCTGGTAAATTAGCAGGGATGTTGCTTTTAAGTACGAAAAGATGATTTAAGAAACTGTTTCTGATACCAGAAATGGTAGTATGCCAACAACAAATGTTACAGAAAAAAATACAGTGATTCAAATGTTGTGATGTGATAGGGACATGTGGTTTCCGTAAAAGAAAATCATGTGGTGTTCTACTAAGATGTTTTGAGCATGTTAGGAAAATCATGGACTTAACAATCAGTTGAAACTTCTTTGGTCTTTAAAAAAGCTTTTAGCAAAGCTTCTCACTGAGAAGCTGCCAAATAAATTAAGTGATGTGATGTACTATGGCAAATTAGAATTTCACCAAGAGACAGTAAAACGAAGGGTAGGAAGGAATTGGCGATTTTAAGCATGACGAAAAGCTGACAGAAGGGTGTTCCGTTACTAAGAGTGGAATTGTATGTACTCTAGCGAATATGATCTGCACAATTGATGACTGTGGGAAGAAAATTGTAGACGATACAACCTTATGTGTATGAAACAAGATTAGAAAAAGCATAGCTTGAAAGGGAACAAAAAGAGGCTGGCTGACAGATAAACAAGAGGGCAAATTAAGTTATTGTTGACAAATACAAGGTACTGGACCTTGGAAACTAGAGTTTAATCATGCACCACCTGGCTGTCTGATATAATGAACTGTAACTACTCGAGGAAGCTATCTAAGTATCTTTGTAGACAGTTCAGTGAAAACCTTTTCTTGGCATGCACAGCAGTGGTTAAAAAGTACATGAGATATTTAAATGTCTGTAGAATAAACCAGAAATAATGCTGGAAATATTACAATGCTATTACTAACATATGGAATGCTGCCACTTATGATATTCACTTATGGTCACTGCATCAAAAAGACGTATCGTAAGTAGAAGGGGTTTTAAAAGCTGGCAACGAAAATGATAAGTGGGATGGCAAGAACTCCCTTTGAACACAGAAGCTGAAAAGAATGGGGCTGCCAGGTATAGAAAGTAGGTATGATCAAAAGAAGATAAATTGAACAGCTTCTTTTTGTCTGTCTTGTAATGTGAGAATGAGGCAGCAGCAAGAGAAACTGAAAGAAACAAATAAAGAGAAAAAAAAGGACAAATAATTTGATCCCACATCCTCAAACTAGGCCTAAAGTTTGTAAGGAGTGCATGGTTGTGTTGAAAATTATTGCATACATCGTATCAAGCACACTGAAAAAACTGTTAAACCACAAAATACCATTTGAGACTGGGAAGACCATATGGTTAAAATAAAGATGATACAAGTACTTTGCACGGTCAAGTCAAGGAGAATATCCATGGTAAAATGAAATAAACGCGGAAGACAGAAGTCCTTAAATGTCTCTGACGTAAGTCAAACAGTAGTTTTATGGGATTTTGAAAGAACCGTTCTCTATGAGCAGGTTGTGCACTGTAGTTTGTTGCAGCATAATTCAGAGAGATCCAAATCTGGCAGCAGCTGGGCTCGGAGTGGGAGTTTGGAGAAAACCTGTCAGCTGCTCTTTTGTCTCCTCCTGCCTGTGGTTCTTGCAGCAACAGCCTAGTTGAGTCTAAAGAGGACATCTGATGGTTTGGGTAGCTCTAGCACAGCGTAAGAGCCATTCCTTGTCTCGTGGAGGCAGCTTTTTGGACTGTAACAGTGTGTGACCTGGATCTCCCCTGTGGCTTTCTGTGTAGCTCTACAGGGTTTCTTGTTGCTTATTCTGCAGCAAGTGGTTGCTGCCTTGACCTTTCCCTCCAAATAGCATAGAATGGCAATTCTTGGCTCTTTTAGCTGCTGTTCAATGAGAAAATAAGGGATAGTTCTTCCTTTAAAGGGACTTTAATTCTTAGCTTCTATTTCGCATAGTGTTCAAATTTTGAAATAAATATTCTTATTTATTTTTGAGAATTAGAAAAATAAAGTCTTATGGTGGGACTGGGCTCAGGACACTGGGAGGTAAATATTTGGCTTAATGTTGTTGTTTCATATGTGTTTGGGTTTTTTTGTAGATCTAAAATTGTTCCTTTCAAAACTAAGCATTTGAGTTTGAATTCTGTCATTCCTTGGGTTCAAGTTATAAATGTACTTTATTTTATGTGAAATCCATTAGTGATGCTGCTATTGTCTTTGGGCGGGAGAAAAATCCAGGTAAGATGAATCAGTCCCCCTTATTCTCATGTATTTTCAAAAGATGTTGCAGGGGTGGCATGCCATGCTCCTGGAAAGAGAAGGTGGGCTCCCACACACTTTGCCACCCAGCTGCCTTCAGAAGGCATCGTATTGATGATTGTGATAAGCGGCCTCTAGAAGAAGTTTTTAAGTATGTAGGCAGGGAAATGTTGATTGAAGGGGATCCTGGAGAGAAACCCTGGCACACAGAATCTCAGTGGGTGTAAGAGATAAAGTTGCCATGGTGAGAGTTCTTGCTACCATTAGTACATCTCGGTGCTCTTCATGAAGAAGAGTGCTTACATACTGCTGTGGTCGCAGACCATTCTGTTTCCAGTAGTGTAGATAGGCAATCTGGTTGGCATTTCTGTTGTAACCTGTTAATATTTAGAATTTATTGCTCTGTTATTCTTCTGCAAGGTTGATGCTTTAAAACTGTCTTAGGTTCGCATTAGCTTCTAATTCTTTTTGTTGTCAGGTGCAGTTTTAAGATTCCAGAATTACTTTGTCTGTAAATGTCGTGTTTATATGACACTGAGAATGTCATTCTGTAAAGCGGTTGGCCAAGAGAAATTCTCTCTTGCTATCTGTTTGTTTAGTACCTAATCTCCAGAGCCCTTGAAGAACTACTGAACAAGAAGTTATACAGCACTAATGAAATGTGTCTTCACTGAATGCAAAAAGGGCTGAAAAAGGGACATGTCCCAGCTTCAGATTTTAGCAGACCTGAATTCAGATCCTGTGTATATAGAGCTGGGAATGCAGGATATGATGAGCTTGTGACTGATACTATACAGAAAATGCATCAGGCCAGATCTACAACCATGGGAAACTCCAACCTGAATTTTGACAGAGTTGTGTTTGGGAGTTGCTACTGTTACCCCAGAGCTCTGCAGCATCCACACCAGGACTCTCAGGATCTTGATCTCAGCTCTGCAGGAAACTGGAAAGTGCTGAAAGCCTTAGCTAAAGCTAAGTTGTCCGGGCTCCCTGATGTAGACCTGAGCTTTAATTAGAGCTGTAGCTCTCAAGGCTTTTGGACTCCCAGGCTACGGCAGTGAAACTTGGGTCCTGCTTCTGAGCCAAGCCCAGGGAACAGGGGATAGAATGCCACTCAGTAGGGTAGGGGAATCACACCTTGTTTGCCAAGAGTTCATCAAACCTCTCCATGTTTCAGGTGAAATATTTTGTGTTCAACAAATTGCCATTTTCCAACAAAAATCTGTCTCACTGAAATGTTTCCAACCAACTCAAGTCACAAGTGAAAATGAACGTGTGGAGCTCATTCTGGTGCCAGTTTGTTGTGATCACATATTCATCAATTAGTAAGGAAAAGATGTATGTATTTGCCAGTCTGTCTGCCGGGAGTAGCCCAGAGTGCTACTGTGAGGGTTTAAAATTAATTTGTGAAGCTATAGGGGGAAAAAGTTTTTTTCAATATACCTGCCACTGTTATGCTGCGCTCAATTATTCCTTCACTTTGATGAGTATTTTGTTAAGCAAGAAATCGTATAATTATATGTATATAATTTATATTAATGAGTGTGTCTGTTCAAATAATATGTAAACCATTACATATGGATGGATGGATAGAGTTCTCTTTAAAAAGTAATCAGGATCGGGCCTGGGGATACTAGGCATTGTAGGCTCCATACTGCAGCATGCAGTCTCTATGAGAAAGTGGCTGTAGTCAAAATATGAGGATAGAAAGATTAACTTTGTTAATTAATTGGCTGATAAAATAGAGTATATGGCAAACACCGTCTCTCATGTCTGTATTTTATTATAGCAGGGCTGTTCATTTTTTGGTAGAATTACTTTGCAACAAACTGTTTCAGTAGTGCCTTGATATTGCCAGGTGCCGTGTTTTTACTCTAATGATACTTGGACTGATGATGGGCATTGCTATGCAGTTTGGTGTTTTGCTGGGTTGCTCTGAACAATTATTATTTATGAGATTGCACAGAATGATCATGCTTAGCAGAACATGTAATAGATAGAGTTTTGGTTGGTTGGTTGTTTTTTAATCCAGAAAGCTACTAGTTATAGCTTGGAAGTCTTTTTATGCACTGGCAGGTCATCAGGATCCAGTTGTAAGGACTGTTTGATCCAAAGCAGACTTCATCATTTTCATGCTGCAGAAACAGATGTTCCTGATTTTTTTCTTTTTTTAGTTCAATCTGATGCTTATGTTCTTTGACTTACATGTGAAAGAATCCTTACTTAGTGCCTGACCTCTTTCCAAGTGCTCAGAATGAAGAGTTCACCTATTAGTTAACTTTTTTTTTAAATGGTGTGAGAAGTGTAGAGTTGAGATTTCTATAACGCTAGTAAATTGTTTTGCTTCATACGTGCTTTTGTCTTTCACCTCTTAAACCAGGTTCATCAGCACCAAGACAGGGGTGAGACCTTTCAATGCCAGCTATGCCCTTTTACCTCCTCCCGCCACTTCAGCCTGAAACTCCATATGCGTTGCCATCAACATTTCCTCAGGACAGAATCCAAAGTGAAGGAGGAAATACCAGAAACTGAGGTGAAGGGGTCACCACAGCTAAACAGTGACTCCTGCCTGGGACCACAGAGGGAAGGAGGTGGACCTGAAATTACGGGATCAGCATCTATATCTAAAACACCCAATGTGGCTGGGCAGCCTGGTGGAGGTATTCCACCTCTACTAGTGAAAGAAGAGCCCAAAGATGACAATGGCATCTCAGCTGCACCTTTTGCTCTTAGCACTGTTGACAGAGCCCCCAACAACACAAAGCTGAAAGACTCCTCTGACTTTGTCGCCAATACAGCATCAGCACTATTCAGCCAAGACATCTCTGTCAAGATGGCGTCAGATTTTCTTATGAAGCTGTCAGGTAATTGAGCAGCAAGCGGTAGCCTCAGCTGCTCCTTTACGGGCTAAGTACACTTTGCATTGGGTTTGCTAAGTCATGGAATTGCAGGGAGAAAAAAAACATTGCAACTTCTTAACTTATAATTTCTTGCTTCTTTTGGTAAGAAGTGCATCATGGAGGAAATACAGGAAATGGTGAAAGAAGAGAGGGATTTTGCTGTTTAATTGTTGGGATTGGGAGTGGGAACTTTTTATCCAGGCTTTCATGTTCGTTGACAATTACCTTGGCAAATCTCATTTGGTGTGTTTTTCAGGCATGCTGAATACCTGTAGGTCTGGTTTGGCATTACTGAGGGTCACAAGCGCCCAGCATGTTAGAAAATTCAGCTCTTAAGTTCTCTGCCTTTTCCCATCTGTTAAATAGGACCAACAAAGCATTGGTCACCTTCCTTTCAGAGTAGTATTTGAGGTCTAACTGGTAAAGTATGAATGTTACTACATTTCTTGATTATTAACACTTTAAAAAGGTAGTCCTAGAGATTCATGAGCATCTTTTAATTTTTTTCCTATTTTAATTGAAATCCATATCTAATGCAAAGCATGTATTTATTGTGTTTTCTTCCACTGTCAGATTGTTGCTGTAAGAATGATTTTCATATGTGAGACTGAAGTGGAGGATGTGTTTAGAGTGAATATTATATTTTATGTTCTGTTTTATTGATTTGACTGAACACTTCAAAACTGTGGACATGCTGGGAGGATATTCTGTACTAAATGTTTTCAAAATTGGTCTTTAATTTTTAAAGAGAAAGAAGTCAGGAAAAATGTCACTGAAGAAATTTCTGTTTCACAAGGAGATGGCAGTCCCCATAGCAAGTTTAGACTTTGGGGATAGAAGATACCCTTTTCAATAGACAGTAATTGGTCACCTTTTTCCTTTAAATGGAATGTAAGTTGCAAATTTTGTTGTCAGGTACACTAAGGAATTAGGTCTGTCTTAATGCCATTGGCTTGGTGAAACCGCAGCTATTTATTTTGGAAAAGCTTGCTGTCCTCCACATCTGCCCAGACCTTTATACCTCTGGGATCACAGTTCTGTGAAATAGAAAAAATATATGTGAAAAATGTGAAACAGGGAAATAGAGTAGAATGGGTAAACAAAAGAAATGAAGCCTGAGGCTTCATGGAGCCAACCAGGAAAATGAAAAAGAGCTGAGGGCAAGCAGGAGGTAAAATGGGTTGGCACAAATGATTTGCTCTGTGGGTTGGAAGGAACCACAGAAACCTCCCCTTTAAAAAAAAAAAAAAAAAAAGAGAAAAAGGACAAAAACCTGTTGATGTAATTTATTATTATGACTAACAAAAATGAGCGAGAATGAGTCTGTTTTGATTTGCTTGTAGATTTTTTTACTTGTACATTTTTTAATTGAATTTCAAATTTGGACTCTATATGAAATCTATTTTTTAATGTTGTCTGACAGCTGTCCCATATATGTTGTCATTCTGATGTCTATCTTAAATTTGGATTGCTGTGCACTAATTAGCTCTGTGCATCAACTGTACTTATTTGTAGTTGGTAGTGCTCATGATGGCTGCATGTAGCAAGAATGAGAGCAGAAAACGGGAGAGGGGGGAAAGCCTGAAAGCTGAGAAAACATGCAATATTTTGATGTGTTGTTTTTCATGTAGCAGTTGATGGGGAGCTGTTTACAGTTTGGCAGACAGTCATGTTTTCGATGTCTGATCTATTGGCATCAGAAAAAGGATACAAATGTACATTATTCATGCAAAAGGCCTATGCAGTTATTTTATGGTGACTTACTAAAGGTCTTGCAACCTGACTTGTATGCACTGTTACCTAGCAACATGTTATAAAAGTCACTGGGGGAGTGAGATGTATCTGTAATTTTGTATGTGTGCATATCCGGATGAAAATGTACTGCCAGTCACCAAGTTTACTACACAAGAAGAGCAATGTTAAAAGGAAAGTAATTTCTTTTCTCCTGAGATTTATATTGTTATATACATTTAGCTCATGCTTTCCTCCATACAGTGTACATAAATTTAGAGTAGAAGTAATTCTCTTTTAGCAAGCTGGCTAAATATTAGCTGCATTTTTTTTGACTGCTTGCTGTGCTGAACCCAAGTTCCTTTGAGCAATTTCTTTATTATGGCACTCTCTTCTTAGGCCCATCAGAACTTCAATTATTGGCCCTGCCTTTTCAATGATATAAATCTTTTGA
>Ga0181612_169906_pt1 | contig 13015 bp, 6 predicted proteins | sample HoacroProtozoa21_FD_119630 | JGI IMG/M metagenome (GOLD analysis project Ga0181612, IMG submission 119630) | Hoatzin crop microbial communities from Cojedes, Venezuel. Combined Assembly of Gp0051906, Gp0051904, Gp0051908
AAGTGAATGACTGTCGACAGGTGCTGATCCTGAAGTAGCAAACCATGCTACAGAAAACGGCACTAGCACAGGAACTCTTCACCACATCTTCCTGGGGCTGGAGACAAGGCAAGGAAAGGTAAAAGTATATCCTCTGCTGACATCCACGGAGACACAAAGTTCCTCGGTTTCAGTAAGAGAGACGCTGCTCTGCGGATACCCACACGGACAAGCCCACAACTACTGCACAGCAGTAAAGCCACTACAGTGGACACACACACCAGAACGCTGCATGGCTGTGAGCTGCTTCTTAAAGAATGACACATCCTACAGTTCCAAACCAAATTATTTTAAGTATTGTATCAGCTGCCAACGGCTTAAAAATGCGAGTCAACCAAGACGAAACTCACCTGTTCAGAGGTATACAATAACTTACCCTTTATCAGAGTACAAAACCCCAAAATGATTCCTAAGCAATTCAGTTTCAACAGCTGTAAATATCTTTTTTTCCCCCCTTTCAAATTTCTGTTTAGCAATTGGAAAGTCCCAACTGTACCTTTTCTGCCTTTTTGTCAGAGATATCTTGCTTTTCTAGAACTGCCATGCTTTCCTTCAGGTTCTTCACTATGTCCGCAGGAGACTTGTGGGACTTTCCAAAGGGGAATGGCATGATTGCGAGCCCCAAGGTCTTCCTTCTACAGCTCCTGCTTCACCTGGAAAAGGAGAAGAAAAAAAGCACGTCAGAAATAGAAACATGAGGTCAGTATAACAACACACACGAAGATCAAGAAAGCATAGCAAAGGTATTCATATGTGGACTAACCATCCTTGATAGCTGAACTAGAGCTTGCCATGACAGACTTCAACGCTTGTTTTTCTAATTTTCGAAACACAAGATACAGAATCTAAGCACTCGCATTAAGACGGCCAGCTGATGCTACAGGAACAACCTGAAGAGTACATTAATTATATCCAAAGCCACGTACTGTACAAACGCCACATACAGGCAACACTAACAAGGCTAAATTCTTCCAATTAATGCTGTGGAGCAAACTGCCTTCTCACCTCAGTTCTCCGCCACACAAGCCCTCGTGTCTCTGCGGCTCTGCAGTGCTGTCCAGGTACACGCCTTCACCCGCCTCCGCTCCCCAGCAAACGCAAAGCAGACCGTCCAGCCTGCCCTCGGCGCGGGACCCACCGGCACCACGCAGACGAGGCCGCAGACGGCAGCTTTCTCCTTTGTCAAAACACTTGCTACGTCCTGGCTTTTTTGTGTCAACATTACTGTAACTTCATACTGAAATACAGTCTCGCTCCCACTCGTTTTATGGGAAACAGCATTTGTCACCAACAACAGGGGCGTAAATAAGGCACTTGGAAACACTAAAACCAAACACCTGATACGTATCTTTTCCAAAAAGATAAAACTTGTCTTCCAGGAGCAACTATCCTTCCCCAAAAGTATTTGGCTCCTGAATCCAAATACAATCATTGTTCTGTATATTTACATATATTTGCTTTCACACACAAACACACACACATATATTCACTTCTGTGTACAAAACAGAAAAGTATTGCTAGCATAAACGAGCACACAAAAGCTTTTGTTCCCGAACGCACACACCCCCATTTAAACAACAACAAAAGCTTCTTACAAGTGAATTCTATAAAGCATACCTCCGTAACTCTAATCTAGACAGAAAAGAACAGGAAATCCTGCATTAAAAATGCTGACACTGCTACTTCTGCTAGACACAAAAGACAGCCGAAGCTGACAGAGCAGAGACTGCACTGTCGTTACAAAGAAGGGATATTATCCTGAAAGTCAGTAATTTCTGTCACCATACGACGTCTGTGAAGTTAGTAACAAGGCAGCTGCACTCAGTACCTGTTAAAGTTTCTCATCTAATACCATGCACTTTGATCCTTCATTGAAACACCAGCTCATTCACCATGAACTCCGCAATGTTAATCCTGACCTTATTCAGTCATGTTTTGATCAAGGATTGATGCTCTTTTTGAGTTCTTCTGATTTTTAACACAAACAAGTTGGCCTAGCCCGAGGGCAACAGTTTAAAGGTGAGGAACAGAAGCACTCGGATCTTTAGCCACGAAGATTTCCATGAATCGGTATTTCAGGTGACCAGCTACAGAGACCACACCTTCACCGTTCCACGCCTGCCAGCTGCCCACCAGCCTAAGGGGAGCAGTATTTACCGACTGCTTTCAGACAGAAGTATGAGCATGAAGGTTGAAGCAAGACCTTCCACCAGCCATTTCCATTCTTTCACAGATCACAAGGACTTTCTGTCGCTTTTATTTTCTGGCATAATAATTGTCTCATTGTGCACAAAGAAGGGGTTCTAACACTGAAATGACAAAGGCAGCACTGGTACCCTCAGAGATGGCAGCGTCTGAGGAATGACCTGTGAGGACAAGAGCACTGTATGCCTCACCTTTGTCACATGCGGGGGAACAGAAACCTACCTGCAAGGAAAGCACGGCTACTCGTTATTTAATGAAAATGTAATTGCATTTAAAACAATGTTTAATGAAAATTACAGTATTTTCACACAGGATATTTTTTGGAAAGAGAGAGTACATAAGTACAATTTCCCCACAACATAAATGACATACCTTGAGCATCACAGCAACACTTCAAATGTTCCCTTTATCTCTCCCTTTGATTACTACTCCTGCCAAATTAAGATGAGCCCTGAAAACAAACCTGGATTCTTTCACGCTTGTCTATCCATCACTGATACTAATAGTATTTAACAACTACTCAGTATATTAATTCTGGACAGTGGCTATGTCCATGTAACAGAGCAGGACCAGCTCAAAAAGCTGCTAGCTTCATTCCTTGGATTATGTGTTAAAATAGACTAAAATCCAGTAGGAATCACAACAGTTCTTTGAGAGAATAAAAATATTATATGGAATCACAAAGTCTGGTGTTACAGCAATATACAAAGAAGAGATATCAAAACCAAGGAAATGTCTCTGCACACTTCTTTTCTGGATCACACCTATGCGACGTCTAAACTAAAAGACTACATCGACAACAAATATGACACATAGAAACACAGAATAAAGGCAAACAACTGTCCTCAGAGTGCTCAACCTCTTCTGTAAATAGTCCACCACTGACTTTTTCATGAGACCTCGCAGGTTCTGAGTAAATCAGATACATACACATGCATACATAAGTTTTAGTATGTACTAGCATATCTAATAGAAAATAATCAATTAACAGCAGCTCACTAGTATATATTGACAATAAACATTTCTTCTCAATTCAGATAAGTTCCTGTATGAATTTCTGATAAGCAGTTTAGAAAAATCAGGAAAGACTGCCAGCACGAGTAAGAATTCAGTCCTCATCCTTGATTACTGAAGGTGTAATTTTGCTTCGAGGTATTTCACTTCTCATATAAAATGGAATAAATGCATTGTTTCTGCTATTTCAATGTTATGACTGGAAGGAATGCAGTGGCACTGGCAGGAACATCATCTGGGGCCTCAAGACCGACGGCCCCACCAACCCTGAAGCAAAACTCTATCACTGAAGAACCTGTGCCACATCCTGCGAAAACAACCCCGAAACACAACAGGAGCAGTCCTTCGTGTCTCCGAGCTGCACTTCACGCAGCGAGGAGAACACAGACAGGCTGTTCCCCTTCCAGCCCAGCAAACCCACCCCAAGCAGCCCTCTGCACACAATGGACAATGACAACATCTGTGTGAGATCGGAAAGAACGGCAACCACCCACATCTGCACAGCGAGAGAAAAAGGAAACAACATCAAATGACATCTTCTCCGAACAAGAACAGCCCTTACACCATGTCAAATGGGAACTGTTTCACATTACTAGCACCTGACCGCCTCGCAAATGCATGATAAAATTTGGATTGTGGCTTGAGAAAGGGATCACCGGACTCTTGAAAAGAGTTCAGCTGCAACGAGCACACAGACAGCTCTGTGCTCTGCGGGGCTGCTTTGCTTTATCTCGCCTCCCCGGAAAGCTCACTGCTTTAGCCGTTTGCTGAAAGAGACCATGAACCGTGTTACACCAAACTCAGGCTTTCTCGGGCGTGCATTTTATTTCACCAATACTCAAGCATGTCAAACCTAACAAAATTGAAGGTCCTCACAATATTGGTGTCACAGCCACATTTCCAAACCTTAAATGACATTCTAAATCCAAATGGAGTGCCAAACACCACCGCGGCACGCAGCCAACCGCCCAGAGATCTCAGCACGACTGAGCCACACTCGGGCACGCTGGGACACGTGGGCCTTCGTGACACCACGAGACAGCAGAACCACTGTTTCAGGCAGTGCGTACAGTTTCCAGCTCTGTCAATGCACCACGCACCCGTGCAGTTTGCTTTACGTATACGGCTTTGTATTTGTTCTTCACTGCATTGACCACACAATCAATTCATGTCAAATTTAATGCGTTCCATATATAAGATTGTTTTTTTAACTAAGCAGGCAACACTTCAAAGCGTTTCTCTGTGAGGACAGCCCTCTTGCAGTAAAAAATTGCTGCAAGAACAAACACGGAAGCATGATAAACGAATCCCTCTCCTTCCATCACTCTCTGAAGAACAGATGCACTAGCCTGCAGCACGCTCTCCCTTGTAATTGCTAATTTCTCCTTATTTGAAGCATGAGAAAACGTGCTACCTATACAACAGTAGCAGAAATGCGTGCTACAGTGTAAAATCTGGTCACTTAACAGAAGAAGGAGGTTTTTGTTGTAGGTGGTTTGTTTTTTTTAAATGAAGCATATTGTTAGTATGCCCGCATGACTATTTTCAAGACAAAAACTGGTACCAAAACAGTACAGCCACACTCCTGACTGCAGCGACACGTGCAGAGAGTTACTCCACCGACAAATGAACTACTGACACTGAAGTCCCAGCAACGCAGTCGTTTAAGCTATACTGAAGGTAAAGGAAAGGAATACTAGCTGTATAAGCAAAGACACAAAAGCAAACTCAGCCTTTCTGCCTACTGCATACCAGGAACTGCCACAACACAAAAAAGTTGCAACTTTTTTCCTCTGCATAAAAGTATAATCCATAAATAAAGCACCAAATGAATTCAAGTTTTCATATCACTGCAGCTCAGCAGAGCAAATGTCTGCCTTTTCCCCGTGCAAAATGCAACTCAACACACAAAATCCCTACATTCCCAATTTTGTGAAACAACCAGGTACAATAAACTCCATTTCTTGTTCTATTGTAGGCCTCAGTTTCATTGCACTATACTAAGCCTTCAGTTAGAGCTTGTTGCCTTGTTTACACACCAAGAGTTTAGTAATCTCCTAACGGAGGAAAAGAGGAGGAAAAACCCCTTCAGCCACTTTCTGGCTACAACTGGACAGGTTAAAAAAATGCAAGCCTAGCAAGAAAGCACAGGTAACATCCAGTTACTGTGCACATAAAAAGAAAACTGCTGAAGCTCAAGCAAAATCAATATAGTTTTAGTAAGGCCAAATAATCAAGACAGATGAGCCAAGCCCTCAGCTGGCTGCTGCCCACGGGCAGGTCCCACTCCCCGCTGCTCCCTGGCTTCTACGTCACGGCCAGTGGGCCCAGCCGTGAGCCGATTCAGCTCCCTAAGCCACCAGAAGACCAACACGCCAAAGGAAGGCAAGCGATGGAAGCGTGGGGACTGTAGGAAAAACATCCATTTGACCAGCCAGCAGCGGTGAATCAGCTCCCTCATCTCACGATCTCACCGCTGGGGCCCTTCGTGGTAAGGCTGGAGCTGAAGCAGCAGCAGGACCGAAGGGGGAAGGTCACTCTCCACCAGTCACTCTGGCAGCTCTGGTATTTGTGTGAATGCCCGGTGTGCGACTGAACTCACCAAAACAGCAGAAGGCAAACCCAACAAATGGGGGGGGAGATTTCTGAAAGGTGCCTAAGACAACCCAGCACAAGGCACTCTCAGCTGTGAGCCAGAGCCAGCCCAAGGGAGGAAGGAGGAGAGGAGGCAGCTGGGGCAGGCAGGAGCAGAGGGGAGGGCACTGCTCTTGCTCTTCCTCCTCCTCCTCCTCCTCCTCCAGGCAGAGGAGGCTGCCAGCCTCTATCCTGGAATCATTATCACAGGTTGATCACGTTCAGCAGTGCTAATAACACATGGGAGACTGACTTAAGCAAATACAATCCAATCAATTAACGAGTCTACAAAAGCAAAATACCTAGATTCACAATAAACAGTTGGGTCTACTCTGGATACGGATTTTTAAATGACCATTTCTCAGTCTGACTGAAAACACATGCTGTATCTTGCTAGGGAGAGGCACGTTCGTATTAAAAATGCAACGCAGTGAGCACGTGTTTGTCCTGATAGAACTGATCTCCCCCCAGAACCTACCCTTTGGTCGCATGCCTCCTGGATTAACAAGGATCATTAAGCCAATATTGAAAACGGTACTGTAAATCAGTTTTCATCAGGTCTTCTTGCTACAAGCAGCTGTTAGTTCAGCCAGAATTCACCACTGTGAAGGCTGGCTGGAACAATAAAACTAGAAATAGCTAAAGAAATTCTGCGTTTTTAAAAGCACTGCGCCACTCTCAGACATGCCCAGCGTCCAGAAGCAAGGCCGACAGCCATTCCTTTGATCCAAGAACCATTTTTTCTGCATGCTACCGTGCTCCTCGGGGAAAGAATATTCAAGTACTTCAAAGAGAGAAGCAGACACCACATCAGCTATTCAGCCCTCCCGTACGAGATTACCGAATTTTAACGGTTACCAGAGTATTTAGCCGTACTTCAGCTACCGACGGTACTTTCCACCCGCACCACGAGCGCGCGGAGCAGCGGCGGCCCCGCGCTGCACCGGGGCCCGGGCGGCAGCTGGCACGGCAGGGCTGCGGCACGTCCTCCTGAAAGGCCTCACCACTTCCAGCTGCAGAAATATCATTGACCTGAGGCAGCATCCATCATGTCCTTCAGTATATTGTTTAAACCGTGCGCTCACATTTGTCATTAAAACATTCTTCCACATTTCTCACCTGCTGATGTCTACTACACCTTTCAGTGCTCCGGTTCTCGATGTGTGGTTTCCCACTAGACGAAACAGTTTTCTAGAACTTCAGCATTGTACCAAAACAATATTTCAATATGCTAAACAAATTGAAACAAGACAGCCTCTCACCCAAAATACATGTACAAATAGCGTAGTTTATTAATACAATCTCACAGGCTAAACCTTCCTATCATGGAGGAAGTAAGACTGACAAAGAGCAGAAGCCGACACCTCAATCTGTTTCAGGGCTCCAGCACAAACTGTTTAGTACAAGCACGGCTTTACCTGCATAAGCACGCTATCAACAGGATGGCTATGGTTGTAAAGGGTAATTACTGGCACTACCAGCTGGCAAAACTTAAAAGCATGCTCCAGCTCTAAGGCATTTTTTATATCCTCTAAACACTTCCACACATCTTTTCAGCACTTCTTTCAATATAACTTTAAAATGTGGACACAAAGACTACATCAGCTGTCTCACACATAAGAAATAAAAATTTCCATGTACTAAATGGCTAAAGCAATCAACCACGTGTTTGGATCTGTTACGATACTTTGTGAGGAACATCATCCACACAAAGAAGTTTTCTTGCAAGACAGGCATGTTCATCTCATACCTGGCATGTCCCACCCACCACTGAGCACCAGCATCTTCCTTAAAATTCACTATTAATTTGTTCTATCCAGTCTGCAGCACACAAAAGCTTTAATCTGATTCAAAGGCAGTTTCACAACTCCGCATCACAGAATTATTTGTGATGTGACCCACTTAAAGACTAAAATAGAAAAAAAAAAAAATCCCCTACCTAAGAAGGGTAACTTAATTCAGAGAAAAATGAAAATCCGTTCACAGCCCTGCCTGTTTCTTTAGCACCAAATGCCAGCTGATTCCCTTCATTAAGCAGGCTCCTCTCTCGCCATGCAATCACGTTACCAATCCTTCTGCCTCTCCAAGAGCCTGCTCCTCCAGCAGACACCTGCACCGTGCTGGGGGAAGAGAAGGGCAGCTCCTGCCGTTAGGATCCACTAGCTCACGGCAGCCTCCCAAACGATGCGGTACTTTCTGGCTTCTACAGAAGCCATCGCAGTTTAACAGAGAGCTACAGAAGCTTTGCAGAAACGTAAGTAGAAATTGGCTTTCAATAAGGCTGTTGCTTTTAAGGTGTTTCAGAGATCCAGCATAAGCACAAAAGCTTATTAATACCAAAGCTCAGTATCTGAGATTCCAGCTCTTCCTCCATGTTCAAGGAAACCTTCTGACTCAGCTTCTTTCCCTGGTGTACTGTGGAGAGTTACCCCACCCATGCACTTCCCCACAAACCTCCCTGCTATATTGCAATATGGTATACAGACAAGCATGTAAATGCCTCGCCCATTCCTTGGTAAATATATTTTGGAAAAAAAAATAATCACAAGTTTCACCGCAAAAAGGAACACATCTCTAACACGCTACGCACAGGAAAGAGCTGCACTTCAGGCTCCGAGAAAAGCTGTCAGACGGTATGCCCGCTGCTGGCCAGGCTGAAGCTCAGTCAGTCTCCTCACAACCTGGCACTGCAGTCAGGCCCCCGGTGGCGCAGACGCCTTTACCGCATCATCACAAAACCCACAATATTTGTTACATGACCAAAAACGCTGCGATTACGTACATGCCATTCTACCCACCCTTGGCAGCAAAAATGCAAAGCCAGGAGAGTAGTCTTTGTAACTATTTCCATTCCTTGGCATGTATGGTTCCCACTCCTTTCCTGACGTCTTCTCTTTGCATCAGATTCCTGACAGACATCTAAGGGTTAACTCTGAGAGTGAAGCAGGGGCAAAGGGGGAGGCAGAAAGTACACTGCAGTTTAGTATCTGACAATTTCACACGGTGCAGTATGGCCTACAATCAACAGGTTCCAATAACTGCAGACAGACAGCTGTGTGAACCCCAGGCATCGCGCGGGCCAGGGCCAGCAAACCCCACTAGCACCACAACAGCACATCAGCACTTAGTTTTAATCAGAAAGCGAGTGCAAGGGACAGAGGAAAAACAGATTATCTAAAATGCAAGTTACTTGCATCAGGAGGGAGGACGAGAATCCTAAGTACAGCACAAGGTGGGAAGCGAAAGGCACCTGTGCTTTTTGGGCGTTCTGTTTTGAAGAGAAGTTGAGAAGAATGAAAGTGCGAGACCGGTCCTGGGACTGCTCCAGGTGCAATCCCAGGTGCTACTGTTGAGAGAATACTCCCTCAATAAACTACACGCAGTAAAGCTGTTCTCTAGCAGCACAACTAACAAAGCTAGCAAAAGAAATTCAAAATGGATGAGGTATTTACCTGAATGTAGTTCAATAAGAACCGTGTCATAGTATTACTTCTAAAAACAACCTTTAAAAAAACCAACAATATTTTTCCCATGGTTCCTTTGCTTCCTTTGGAAACCAAATTCTGTGGCCTGCTAGAAACTTCTAACGCTCAGCCTAAGTTTATCTAGTTGAAGACATGATAGCTCTTCATCTAATTAATCTGAGTAACAACAGATCTTCAATAAACATAACCTACAAAGGAACAAGATCACTTAAGGAACAACAACACTGAAGCAAGAAGTTAACGGGTTATAAAACAGTGATCCCAAGGTAGCCCAGGAACATGCTCAAAACACTGCCTAAAGAACTGGGAAGACATATCACGGAGTATCCATCTTTCCTGATTACTGCTGGCCCCTGTCATAGGCAGAATATAACCAACTACGTCAGTCTCTGCTTTGACATGCTACACCCGGGAGGGCTTGCCTTCCAAAGCAATCAATTTGGGAATTCGCAGCTAAAGACTATTTACGTCAGAGTACTGCACAATTCACCTCAGCCCCAGCAGCCCTTCCCACACTAGCTGGGACGACACGCAGTCAAGCGTAGCTTAAAGGTCTCTGGGTTTGCTTTCATGCATTAGCTTGGCATCAGTGGGGCTGACACCCAAAACCAACAGGCACAGCCAGCCGCGCTGCAAAACGACGGCGAGTCAACTGGTCAGACTCCTGGGAGGTGACTCCGAGACCACGGATGACTCCTCAGTTCTGCCATTTGTACCTCTATTGAGAGATCTTACTGGCGTGACACAAAGATTAAAATGTAAATTATTCTGAGATCAAGTCTCCTGAATCCAAGCTGATTCTTGCTACACAAAACCGAGAGAGCTTGGCACACTATTCAGTGATTACATATCTCCTCTGCGAAAGGGAGTTCCTGACAAATAACCTATGGGAGTTACGTACTGAGTCACAGGGAAAGCAGGAGAGGGCAATCAATAAAGGACTTGGAATCATGACCCCACCATTCCTGTGAACCCTTTCCTTCTACTTCATTACATCCTCCTTCAGTAAAGGCAAAAAGTTGTGCAGTTCATTTTTTTTCCTTATCTCTTACCTAGTACAAGGAGCTGATGCACAGCCAGTATCTGAGCTGATGCATAAGGTGGTTATCCATCTGACGAATTTGCTTTCTGTCAAACTATTTTTTAGCCATGACCCCTGGCACTTAGAACACCTTTTTGATGGCAATACAAAAGGTTTACTGACACAACTCTGCTGGTAAATCCTAGCAGTGCAGATAGAGCTTATATTAGTAAAAAACACAACCTCCGATTGCGATAACTGCAACCGTGCCAGGGCTTTCCTGGCTAAGTGCCTTTATACAGAGTGCTCTCGCCTTCACGCTGCCAACCAACATCAGTACCACCATAGATCAAGTGTCTGATTCTCTCAAGCTAGCCGTGTGGAGGTGTCTTTTAGTATGGAACTTTCACCCAGCTTATTCTGCGATGGAAATCCCTGCTTCTTCCTGAGTACGCTGTACCAAGGGCAATGTGGCAGACAGCAAAACAGTGCGAAAATCAGCAAAATCAGAGGCTAGCTAGCAGAAACTTCTCTTTCTCCCCAAATATTCAAGATCAATGATTAGTTTCATGGGCATCAATGGAAACAGAAAAAAAAAACCAACCACCCCACAACCAAAACAAAAACATTATAGGCCAGGACACTTCTGTAACATTCAGATGTACATCTCATTGCTACCAAGACACTAGTGTGCTTGTAAGCAATAAACACAGAAGTAGCTGGCTGAAATTTAGCCTCAACAAAAACAAAACTGTCATGGGTTCAGCAAAGAGAAAATACACCGGTAAAACCAGCTCCCTTTCCAACTACACTAGAAGTGATTACTGAATTGACGATCAAACGGTGTGCCACGAGAATAAAAACAAACCAGCAAACAAAACCAAACGTTAAAGAGTAATTCACTCCACTCTCCCAAGAAAAGAACCAGCCACGGTGACACAGAAATTCCACGTAAGTAACTTCAAGATCACAAAACACCTAATGCAGCTACAAAAAGAGTGTCCTTTGCACAGCTCCCTCAAACCACCTCTGTTTCTCCTGCCAGTTCACGTTTGGGCTAAATCTTCCAAGTCACTAACGGATTCGATCTCTGATACATAAACCACATCGCACCTCAACTGCCGAGACAGGTGGGCTCCTCTGGGGCAAGGCAGATCACAGAAAGATGTATGTAAGGGCAGAGACGATGCATACCAGGGTTAGGAGAACTATCCATGGCACAAACCCTCGGGAGAGATAAGGCGCGAGCCAGAATTTCTAACGCCATGCCACTCGATTTTCCTTTTGTTTCAAATATTCTGAGGCAGGGGCAGAGAAGTTTCAACTTAACCCCAAACTCCACTTCATACTATGAAATGCTCTGCAGCACAGGAATCAAGAAGGGGGAATGATCTAGAAAAGCCAAAATGTGTGCCCCCCCCCAAAATGTGTCCAAGCTCTTGCCAAGGCAACCTAACCAAGACTCCTTCTGACGACTCACGAGATGCCAGTCCAAAGATCCAAGATACAGCGAGATACGTCAGCATACACACTCTGAAACGCCAGATATTCCTAAAAAAACACGAGAAAGTCCTTTTCCCTCCTGACACCACCTTAGAGTTCCAGTTACTGAAAGTCACTTGTACATTAAATGGAAATAGAACAGAAACGACGTGTCAGATGCCTGTGGTGACCCATCAGATACACATACACGCTACATTTCATCTGGGGACACTTTAGTTATCTTTCCAGGTAGACGCGATCACGGCAAGCAAACTTCTCCGCTGCCATCAGAGTAACAGATACCAGAAAATAACCACCTCGGGACAGGCAGGTAGAAGGTCCTCATAGAAAGTCTGAAGATTAAATTTATTCCAGACAATCTCACAAGAAAATACCTTACAGCTCCTGCTTGCTAGAACTAAGGCGAGCTGACCAGAGATTTCAAAACCCATTTTTGCATTTAAAAAAAAAAAGGGAGGGTGAGGGAACGGGGGGGACAGGGAGAACACCACAGCAGAAAGGTACCTTTCCAAATGGAAGACTTCCCACCTGATTTTACTTCAAAGCAGCTAGCAATAGCTGTTGTAGATGTGATTCTCCAAGGCACAACAGCCCAGAGGGTTCACAAAATGTAACTAAAATCAGCACTGTTGGTATTTTCTATGTAGATGTCAGCATCTCTCCTGCAACACACCTAGGGGTCCACAAACCAAAACCGTTTGAGAGCTACCAGTCGAGAGACAGCAAGTGAAAAATGAGGCTTGTACCAAGCAGCGACTAATATTAGCCCAACTAACACAGCGGAAAAACTGAAGCATCTCTGAGGGACAGTTTCCTTATCCGATCTGCTCTGAAGAGCTGGACTGGAAAAAGGAACTATCAAACTGTTTTGCAATACTAAAATAAGAGCTCCTAACTTTCCCCTAACGCAATACTGTGTAACACTGCCAAGGGAAACTTGAAAACTACCAGAAGTTATCGTCTCTAAGTTTACCCAAGGACCAATCACACATCATCTCTGTAGCTCCCAATTCCGAAGGACAGATCTTCCAAAGGGCTGACACCAAGCTCAGGTTCAAATGCTCGCATTTTAGCTGATACTTCTACTCCTACATTGTGTATTATTGATTATTTC